>Ga0209206_10000079_pt1 | contig 18691 bp, 16 predicted proteins | sample ZodSprsou2mmetaG_FD_185478 | JGI IMG/M metagenome (GOLD analysis project Ga0209206, IMG submission 185478) | Hot spring sediment microbial communities from Zodletone spring, Oklahoma to study Microbial Dark Matter (Phase II) - Zodletone Spring... ...
GGGTTGTACAATCGCCGCGCGCTCGACCGGCAGATCGAGCAGGCGGTCGACGTCGCCCTGCGCGATGGTTCGCCGCTGAGCCTGGTGGTGATCGACAACGATCATTTCAAGGGCTACAACGATCGCTACGGTCACCTGGCCGGGGACGATGCGCTGCGCTGTCTTGCCCGGACGATGGCGGCCAATGTCCGGCAAGACGACCTGTGCTTTCGCTACGGCGGCGAGGAGTTCGTGATCCTGCTGCCCGGGCAGACAACGGTTCAGGCCATGGCCGTTGCCGAACGTATCCGCGAGGCCTATCGAACCGGCTCGGCGTCCGATTCGGGGCCCGGCGGCACGATCAGCCTCGGTGTGGCTGAGCTCCGTCCGGGCGACACGGCCACCAGCCTGTTGGCTCGCGGGGATGCCGCGCTCTACCATGCCAAGGAGCAGGGGCGCGACCGGGTGGAGCAGGCGCCCTGGGCCCTGCCGGAAACGCCCCCGGGGTGATAGAATCGCCGGCTTGCGCGCTCGGTCCTGCCCAGGGATCGACCGCCGCGTCAACCGGTTCACTGCTCTGCGAGGCGTACTGCAATGTCGATGGAAGACCGCGATGGCCTGATCTGGCTCGACGGCGAAATGGTCGAATGGCGCGAGGCCAAGACCCACGTGCTCACTCACACCCTGCACTATGGCATGGGCGTGTTCGAGGGCGTGCGCGCGTACAAGACCGAGCAGGGCACCGCGATCTTCCGCCTCGAGGACCACACCCGGCGGCTGCACAACTCGGCCAAGATCCTCGGCATGGCACTGCCCTACAGTGAAAGCCACCTCAACGACGTGCAGCGCCAGGTGGTGCGCGAGAACAACCTGGAGAGCGCCTACATCCGCCCGATGGCCTTTTACGGCTCCGAGGGCATGGGCCTGCGTGCCGACAATCTCAAGGTGCACGTCATGGTCGCTGCCTGGCACTGGGGTGCCTATCTCGGCGCGGAGAACATCGAGAAGGGCATCCGCATCCGCACCTCGAGCTACTCGCGCCACCACGTCAACGTCACCATGTGCAAGGCGAAGGCGAACGGGGCGTACATGAACTCGATGCTCGCGCTGCGCGAGGCCACGGCCGCCGGCTACGACGAGGCGATGCTGCTCGACACCCAGGGCTTCGTCGCCGAGGGCTCGGGCGAGAACATCTTCATCGTGCGTGACGGCGTGCTCTACACCCCGGACCTGACCGCCGCGCTCGACGGCATCACGCGCCGGACCGTCATCGCGCTGGCGAACCAGTTCGGCATCCCGGTGGTGGAAAAACGCATCACCCGCGACGAGGTCTACATCGCCGACGAGGCGTTCTTCACCGGCACCGCCGCCGAGGTTACGCCGATCCGCGAGGTCGACGACCGGCCGATCGGCAGTGGCGTGCGTGGCCCGATCACCGAGCGCCTGCAGAGCACCTACTTCGATCTGGTCGAGGGGCGTTACCCGCCGCTGGCGGACAACTGGCTCGATTACGTGGAGGCACGCGCATGAATCCCGATACCGCATCCCATCCGCAAGACTTCAAGACCCCCAACGCCGACTGCGTGATCGAGGTGACGCAGGCCGACCTGCCGATCTACTGCCCGCGCGAGGAAGAGGCCGTGTGGAATTCGCATCCGCGGGTCTACATCCACCTCGAGCACAAGGGCGACGAGGCCCGTTGCATCTATTGCAGCGCGGTCTACAAGCTGATCGACTGATCCCGGCTCGACGCGGCGGGCGCTATTCTGTGCCCGTCACCCGCTCGCCGATCACCGCGGCCACCTCGCGGGTGTCGTCCACCGGCTGGTAGTCCCAGCGTGCGAGTCGGCCGTCGAAGGGGCGTGTCACCCGTTCCTCGCGCAGCTCGCGATGAAAGCGCGCCAGGCGCTTCGAGTAGCGGCCGAAATCGAACACGTACAGGGGCGTGCCGGTCGAGGCGGCTTCCGAGACCATCGAGGCGGAATCCCCGCTGACCACGAGGTAGTCCGCCAGGGCGAGAATGCCGAAGTAGGGGTTCGGCCCCTCGCCGCGCCACAGCTGATGTGGCACACCTTGGAGGGTTTCGGCCAGCACCGCCGTGTTTGCCTCCCCGGTGCGCCGCGATGGGGTGACGAGAATCGATCCGCCACTGGCCCGCGCCGCCTGCACAAGCTGCTCGCCGATCTGCCGGGTCTTCTCCGGCGTCAGGGTCATGGTGCGGTTCGAGCCGCCAAGCAGCACGCCGATCCACGGTCGCGGCAGCGCCTCGAAGCCGGTGCGGAATTGCTCGGCGGCCTGGTCGAGCTTGGCCCGGGTGACATGGTGGATCGCCCCGCGAGTGGGTAGCACGTTCGGCCCGCTCAGCCCGTCGTGGCGCGGCGGCACCACCAGATCGAAGTAGCGTGGCGGGATCAGCGGGTCTTGCACGTGCACGGTAAAGCACTGACCGCCACTGGCGCGGCGGATGGCGATCGAGGCGGCCGCACTGCGCCGCCCGCAGGTAATCAGTACGCGAGGCCAGGGCGAGGCGAGTCGGTCCGAGTCGGGCGAGAGCTTGCCCAGTGGATCGGGCACCCAGTGCATCGGCAGCCAGCGCCACGGTCGCGGCAGGGCGATGGTCTTCTGCACCACCGGCCAGCCGGTCCGCTCGGCGACGGCCTCGGCCAGCCCAAGGGCCTGGTTGGCCATGCCCGCCTCGCCGGTGGTGACGGCCCAGATTTCGTCGACGATGTCGGGAGATGTCGGCATGCGGGCATGATAGCCTGCGAACCCACCCTTTGACGCCGGCACCCATCCGGCAGACCGATCGAGGAGATCCCCGGTGACCAGCGGGAACCAGCCAGCCGCCCAGCCTGACCGGCGCCTGACCGTGGTGCAGATGCTGCCCGCCCTCGACGGTGGCGGGGTCGAACGCGGCACGATCGAGATCGCCGCGGCGCTGGTGCGCGAGGGGCACCGCGCCATCGTGATCTCCGAAGGTGGTCGGCTGGTCGATGAGCTCGAGGCACTGGGCGCGGAGCACGTCACTCTGCCGGTCGGACGCAAGTCGCTGCTCACCCTGCGCTATATCCGCACCGTGCGTCGGCTGCTGCGCGACGAGCGGGTCGACATCCTGCACCTGCGCTCGCGTCTGCCCGCCTGGATCGGCTACCTCGCCTGGAAGACGATGAACCCGGCCACGCGGCCGCGCCTGGTGACTACCGTGCACGGGGCCTACTCACCGGGGCGCTACAGCGCGGTGATGACCAAGGGCGAGCGCGTGATCGCCGTCTCCGACAGCATTGTCGACTACATCCGTGCCAACTACCCGACGGTCGATCCCGAGCGGATCGTGCGCATCTACCGTGGCGTCGATCCGGACCACTACTATCCCGATTTTCGTCCCGATCCGGCGTGGGTGGAGCGGTTTTTCCAGGAAACTCCGCAAGCCAGGGATCGCTGGCTTCTGACCCTGCCGGGGCGCATTACCCAGATCAAGGGACAACTGGACCTGGTCGAGATCGTCGCCGGGCTCAAGGCGCGCGGCGTACCCGTCCACGCCCTGCTGGTTGGCGGCGTGCATCCACGTCGACAGGACTACTGGCACCGGGTGCAGGCCGCGATCGAGGAAAGTGGGTTGGGCGAGGACATCACCTGGCTCGGTCCACGCGGCGACCTGCGCGAGATCCTTTCCATCAGTGACGTGGTGCTCTCCTTGACGAGCAAGCCCGAATCCTTCGGCCGCACGGTCACCGAGGCCCTGTCCCTGGGAAGGCCCGTGCTGGGTTACGATCACGGGGGGGTAAGTGAGCAATTGAGAGCAATCTATCCAAGAGGCTTGGTGCCACCGAGGGATCTCGGTCGGGCTATCGAATGTCTGTTGCATTTTCGTGCCAACGGAGCGCCGACTGTCTCGAAAAATAATCCGTATACGATTGGTGAAATGAAAAATAGGACCTTGGGCGTATATCAAGAGCTTAACCACTCAAAAGGACCACGAGGATGACCTTGCTCAGCACAAGTCGGCGTTATTTGGCAAGTGTGCCGTTGCCACATATTGAAAACCTCTGGGACAGGCTTTTATTCTTGTACCTATTGGCGGCTCCCTCTCTGATTTTTAGCACAAATATAGGGGAGCGCGTTTATCAAGATGTGCTTTTTTTGGGGATTCTTATTTACGCCATATTTAGAGGAAAGGCCGATTGGTCTCCGGCTGTCGTTTGGATATGGCTGGTCTGGATTGCATTCTGGTTATGGTCTCTTCTTACTGACTCGTTGCCCATTGGGGAGTTGGATGACGATGGATTTAAGGTGGCCGCGCTTCTCCTCTTGCTGCCTTGGCTGGTCGCCCTATCCAAGCGTGACTCGGCTCTGCTGGGTTTGAACTACGGTTTCAAGATAGCAGTGGTTGTCGGTGCGATCACAGCCATGATTCAGGTGTTTTTGATTGGCCTTGGTCGAGCCCAGGGGGGCGATAACGCCAACATCTTCGCATTCATGTTGGCCATTTATGGTGTCTTCGCAGTGCATGACTCGTTAGTCAACCGGCGTCGCTCGCTCTATCTTTGGGTTGTGCTGGCTGCGACCGCGGTCGTTTTGTCTGGGAGCCGCATGACCATGGTGGCGTTAGCGGTAACGTTTCTTGTTATGTTCTGGTTCTACCGCGACCGTCTGAATTTGAGAAAAAACCTTTTGATCATCTTGGTTAGCGCTGTCACTCTTGTCTTGGTTGGTGGTGCTCAGGTGAAGGACCGTGCCGTTGATCTGGTTTTTACCATGGATGGAGGGAGCGAAGAGAACGATTTTTGGGCGGATTTCTTGGCAATGGATTTCACTATCCCTGCCGATGGGGATAGGGGAAGTTATTCAATGCAAGTGCGTGAAGAATTCCGATCATCCTTCGGTTATCGGCTAGTCTTGTGGAGAGTGGGGTGGGAGGTGTTCAAGGACAATCCATGGACTGGCGTGGGTAACCAAAAAGGTATCGACGAGATTGCCGATTACATCGGAGTTGGAGAAAACTTTTCCGACAAGTTCAGTCATGTTCACAATACGTTTCTTCAACACTTGGTTGCAGGTGGGGCTCCCCGCTTGGGTCTGTTGCTGCTAGTTCTGTTGACGCCGCTCATCCTGCTTTGGAAGGCTGGGTGTCGTGACGCGATGTGGCTGGTCATGCTGGTTACTCTGGTGAGTGGGGTCGCCGGGTTGACGGCCGCGGTTTTCGAACTCTTTCAATTCTCGTTCCCCTATGCGTTGTTGCTCGCGTATGCCTTGGTTCTGTGTCCTGGGAAATCGAGTGCTCACAGGAGTGATATCTGCGCAGCCGGTGTGCCGAAAGCAGGAAGAGGGAAGGCAGGATGATGCTCAAGGGCATTGGCAAGGAGTTCGAATGGTATTTGCGGCTGTGGCGCCTCGCTCCCGCCCTGCTCCGCCAATACGGAACCCTCAAACCCGACCGTGTTCGATTGCCGCGTTCTAGGCATGTCGTCTATATCGATACCGACGACCGGCGCGCGATGAAACGCATCCTGCTGGACGCCGTTCGCGGGCGATACCCGATCAACCGTCGTTTCTGGGTCGATTTCGTGCAGGCCCTTGACCCGGGGCTGGCCCTGGATGTCGGCACGAATTACGGGGAGTGCGTGTTTGCCACCGACTACGGCGCGGGTACGCAGGTATACGCCTTCGAGGCCAACCCGACGCTCCACCAGTACCTGCAACGCTCGAAAGAGTCTCACTCCAGCGCCGAACGCATCCATTTGGTGAACGCCCTCGTGGATGAGCGCCCCCGAGGGGCCGTGCCGTTCTTCGTCAACACGCGATGGAGCGGGGGGTCGACCGCCGTCCAAGAGGTGGCCGAGGAGATTTCCGGGCGCCGTGAAGTTCGGGTCGAAACGATCAGCATCGACTCGGTGCTTGCCGATTGGATCGGCCAGGTGGATACGTTGGTGTTCAAGATGGACATCGAGGGCTTCGAGCCTTTCGCACTCAAGGGCATGGCGCGGCTGCTCGACTCGGTGGAGACGGCGGTGGGGTTCGTCGAGGTCGACCTGCGGTTTCTCGAAAAGTCCGGCTGGACCCCGGCGGCGTACGACGAGGCCGTGCTCGATGGCTTCCGTCTGTTCGTATCGGACGGTGACAGCGAGACCCGTTTCCGCGAGGTTCCCTCGCTGTCGGCGCACGTCCGTCACGACAGCCAGCTGCATTTCGACCTGCTGCTGATCAAGGGGTGGCCGCAACGGTTACCGGAGGGCTGGGAGCTGGCGCCGGGATGAGCGTGGTCTGGATTGTCAGTGACGGGAATCCCGGCCACTTCAACCAGTCCCGTGCCGTGGCGGAGGCGGTGCAGGACGCGCGCGGCTGGACAGTGGAATGGGTGACCGTCCGGCCGCGCTATCGCGGGTTTTTGCGCCCGCTCGTCTATTCGTTGGTGAATGCGTTTGCCGGTCGGATGGGGATGGCGACGGCGCGCCGATTGGTCGCCATTGACGCACTGCCCGCCTCGCGGCCATCGATGGTGATCTCCAGTGGCGGCGCGACCGCGGTGTTCAATGTGTTGGCGGCCAGTGCGTTCGGCTGCGCCAATTTCTTCCTCGGACGCCCGCCGCTTCGATTCGACCGTTTCAGCCGGATTCTCCTGTCAGAAGAGGCGGGGGATGAGCCCAACGTGGTTCGCCTGCCGTTCTTGCCCACGCCCGTCACACCCGAGCAGGCAGATCAGGCCGGCACGGCGCTCCGGCGAGAGCTCGACCCGGGCGATACGCCGTTGTGGGCGATGCTGATCGGCGGCAGCAGCCGCAGTCACCATTTCGAGCCCGATGACTGGCGCGCCCTGGCCGCCGGCATGAATCGTCTGAGTGCCCAGTACGGCGGACGCTGGCTGATTACCACCTCGCGTCGCAGCGGAGAAACCGCCGAGTCGATACTCCGGCGGGAACTGGATCCAGCCTGCATCGCGGAGGCTACCTGGTGGGGCGAGCGCCCCCGGCCGGTGGTGCCGGCGTACCTGGGCGCGAGCGACATCGCCTTCTGCACGCAGGACAGCCTGACCATGCTGACTGACGCCATGGCCTCGGCGCGCCCGGTATTCGCCCTGTCGCCGAAACGCGTCGATTTTGGCGAAGGTGGCGGCATGTTCGAGGCGTATCTCGAACAGCACCAGGCGGAGCACCGGATACGCCGGTTGCCGATCGCGCAGATGGAACACGTCGATCCGGTGTCGCCACCGGGCTTCACGCCGATACACGAATCGATTCGCGACCGGATCTACGAGGGATATGTCAGGGATGTCCTGGATGCGAAACACTGAGAACAGCCTGCCGGAGAACGGGGAATGAAGCAGTTCATCTGCATGAAGTGGGGCAAGCTCTACGGCCCCGATTACGTCAACACGCTCTATCGCATGGTCTCGCGCAACGTGACGGGACCCATCCGCTTCGTCTGCCTGACGGACGATGCCCAGGGAATCCTCCCCGAGGTCGAGACCTTTCCCTGTCCCGAGATCGACCTGCCGGCGCCTCACAATAACCGTGGCTGGCGCAAGCTGAATCTCTACGCGCCCTCCGAGCGGTTGTTCGGACTCGAGGGCGACTGGCTCTATCTTGATCTCGACGTGGTGGTGACGGGCAGCCTGGATCCTTTCTTCGAATATCACCCGGAAGAAGACTTCATCGTGATGCAGAACTGGACGCAACCGGGCTCGGGCATCGGCAACACCTCCTGCTATCGCTTCCGGGTCGGCAGTCATGCTTACCTGCTCGACGATTTGATCGAGCAGCAGGACGAGATTCTTTCCCGCTATCGGAACTCGCAGACCTACATCTCGCGATCCATCCACCGGATCGACTTCTGGCCGGACGATTGGTGCGTACTGTTCAAGACCCACTGCGTGCCGCCCTTGCCGCAACGCTTCTGGAAGGAACCGGCGCTGCCCGAGCGCGCGCATGTGGTGGCCTTTCCCGGCGTGCCCAACCCACATCAGGCCGTGCGTGGCGAATGGCCGGCGCCCTGGTACAAAAAGAGCTACAAGTTCATTCGCCCGGCGAGCTGGATCGAGCAGTACTGGCGGTGACCGTGATGGCCAGGTTCGAAGAGAAAGCCCGCGACGAGGGCGAGGAGCACGGCGTGAAGGGGGGAGCTTGTGCCCGACCGGGGAACGTCCGCGTCGGCGTCGGCTTGCTCAGCTGGAGGGCGCCGGCGACGCTCGAGGCCACGCTGGAGAGTCATGTCTCCAAGGACCTGTTCTCGCTGTTCGACGAGCACCTGATCTTCTTCCAGGAACGCAGCGCCTCGGATATCGAGGTGGCGGAGCGCTTCGGCCTGCGGCACGACGGCAATTGCGAGAACACGGGGATCGTCGGCGGTGTGCGTGCCCTGGTCGAGCGGCTGGATTGCGAGTATCTCCTGCTGCTGGAGAACGACGGTCCGGCCGTGGAGTCGCGGGAGGAGATCCGTCGCCAACTCGATGCGGCCCTGAGCGACATGGTTTCCGAACGGATTCCCGTCTTTCGCTTCCGCAGCCGGCGCGACCCAGGCGAGGGGCTGGCTTCGGTGGAGAAGTTCTATCGCTACTACGCCGACCGGGTGCCCGCACCGCACGGCCATTCGCCCCTGATGAGCCGCTTGCGCCGCCTGCTACGACCCGCCAAGGCGAGACGAATGCTGGGGGCATCGGCCTACGCGAACTGTCGGCCGGACGAGGTGTTCCCGGGCGTGTTCGAGCGCACCGCCTGCGGCAACCTCGTGGTCGATTCGCGCTACATAAACTGGACCAATCAGTCGGTGCTCGTCGACCGCCGCTGGATCCAGGAGGTCATCCTGCCCTACGTCGACGCCCACTCCAGCAACCGGCTGGTCAACGGCTTCTCCGATATCGAGAAGGAGCTCAACGGCGACTGGTGGCGGGAACAGGAATTCCCCGTCGGCCTGGTCCCCGGCGTCTTCACCCACCGGCGGCTCGACCGCTGAAAACCGCCCATATCAGTCCGGTCGCCGGTACGGTGAAGGCACCCCGTCGGGCAGGGTCTTGAAGCGTCGGTGGCCCCAGAGGTACATCGCCGGGTGGCGGCGAATCTCGGCCTCCAGGCGTTCGACCAGCCGTCCGGTGTCGGCGACCTCGTCGCCACTGGGGACACCTTCCAGCGGCGGTTCGATCTCCAGTTCGTAGCGCCCGTCGAAGCGGCGGACGTGGTAGGGCAGGATCACGGCCCGACCCATGCGGGCGAGCATGGGCATGGCGGTATTGGTGGCCGCCGGCAAGCCAAGGAAGGGGATGAAGGCGCTGGTCTTGCCATGATAGTTCTGGTCCGGTGCGGTCCAGACCACGTCGGCCGCGCGCAGGGCGCGCACCATGGCGCGGGTGTCCTCGCGGTGGATCAGTCCGGCCAGGTGCTTCTCGCGTCCCTGGTCGATCAGCGCGTCGAGTGCGGCCCGGTTGTTGGGACGGTAGACGGCGTGTACTGGGGCGTGGCGGGAAACGAAGTACACGCCCAGTTCCATGTCGGTGACGTGGGCGGCGTTGAGGATAACGCCCTGGCCTTTCGCGCGGGCTGCTTGCAGGTGTTCGAGGCCGAGAATCCGGTAGTCGGGCACGCGGTCGAGGTTGCCGAACCAGCCCCAGAACCCCTCGCAGATGCCGGCACCGAGCCGTGCGAAATGCTCGTCGATGAGCGCCTCGCGCGCGGATTTCGTCCAGTCGGGGAAGGCGACCGCCAGATTGGCCTGCATGACATGTCGGCGCTTTTTCAGGAGGCGGGCCATTAGCCAGCCGATCCCGCTGCCCAGCGCCAGGCGACCACGTTGTGGCAGGGCCGCGATCAGTCGGGGCAGCAAGGAAAGAGTCAAGCGGGCGAGCCGCAGCTGTCGAGTGACGGGGGGCTTCATGGGCAAGTATTCTAAGGGATAATGACGACCATGCGCTTGTATCGCTCATCCCTCTGGACATCGTGTTGCCTGGAGAACCTCTGCACGAATAGCCAACGCCTCTGCGGGTCGCCAGGTGTCCAGATGCAAGGCGCAATGCGCCGCGCAATGACCGGCGCGATTGCCAAGCGCTGCAACGCCGCAGATTGGCGGCTGGCGACCGGCCCGGACGGGGCTCGTGGGTTTGCCCGCACGCCGCAAAGCCGTCTCTCGACGGGCCCGAGTTATTGCCTTGGGCCCGTCTTTGAGCAGGCGCCAGAAAAACGAACAAACTCGCGACCCAGAGGCGCCATTGATTCGTGCAGAGGTTCCCTGGTGACCCCCGCGTGAGGCGTTGGCATTACCAACTTGCCCTGGTGGCCCTGGGCCCCTGGCTGGCCTGGGACGCCTGGCGACGGTGCCGGCGGGCGCCGCTCGGTCAGCGTCGCTGTTTCGAGCAATTCGGCCGCCTGCGTAACGGCCTGCCGAGCGGCGGGGTGTGGCTGCATGCGGTGTCCTTGGGCGAGACCCGGGCCGCGGCGCTGCTGGTCAGGGAGATGCAGGCGCGCTGGCCGGCGGTACCGATCGTGTTCAGCACAACCACCGAGACTGGTGCGGATGCGGCCCGGGCACTCGGGCTACCCCATTTCTACGCCCCCTACGACTACGCGCTTGCGCAGCGACGCGTGCTAAACCGTCTACGTCCGCGCGCGGTCGTCGTCATGGAAACCGAGCTGTGGCCCAACCTGGTCCGCGAGAGCGCGCATGCCGGCGTGCCGGTGATGATCGCGAACGCACGCCTGTCGGACCGGTCGCTGGCACGCTACCGTCGCTGGGGTGGACGGTTGTTGCGCGAGGTCTTTGCGGGGATCGACCTGATCTGTGCCCAGTCGTCGGACGATCGCGAGCGCTTCGTCGAACTGGGGGCGCGTCATGTACTCGATTGCGGCAATCTCAAGTTCGACCTGGCCGTCGCGGAGAGGGCCGCGCCGATCGCACCCGAACAGGCTCGCACCTGGCTCGCTGCCAGCACCCACCCGGGCGAGGAGGAGCAGGTGCTCGCGGCCCACGCACGGATCCGGGAGACGTACCCGGATGCCCGGCTCGTGCTGGTGCCGCGTCACCCCGAGCGGGCGGCGGAGGTGATGCGGCTGGTGGAGTCGAGCGGCCAGTCGGTGGCGCGCTGGCCTGCCGGACCCCGACGACCGAGCGTGGAGGTGATCGACCGGGCGGGGGTGTTGGCCGCGCGCTTTTCCGAGGTGCCGGTGGTCTTTATGGGCGGGTCGTTGGTGCCGGTCGGCGGGCACAACCCGCTGGAACCGGCGGCGGTGGGGCGTGCCGTGCTGCGAGGGCCTCACGTGCAGAACTTTCGCGCGGTGTTCGCGACCCTCTCAGCCGCCGACGGCGAGCGACAGGTAGCGGATGCCGAGGCACTGGCCGCGGCAGTGATCGACTGTTTCGATGCCCCGGCGGCCTGGGAGGCGGCCGGCGAGAGGGCGCGCGCGGCGATCGCGGCCCACCGCGGCGCGGCCCGGCAGGTGGCCGCCCGAATGGCGCCATGGCTCGAGTCAGCCGGCAGGTAGTCCCGGCGGGAATCGGCGTTCGCCCGGCCTGTCCCGGGCCGAGGGGCCGACGGGGCGAAGCACTCGGGCCTCGCCGGGCTCATACCGGTATTCCCTTGCAGCCGATGTTCACGGCCTGCGCCGAATTGGCAAGGGCCGGTTCCGCGGACTGACTCGGCGTCGATCAACCGGGCGCAAGCCAGTCCCCGCGCCTGTCGGCCCCGGGGCATGTCAGGCGCGATACCGATCGCGTCGCGCTATTCGCCCTCGACAGTTCGTCGTGCCCGATCGAGCACGCGCTGCATCATTTCCGTTTCCACCGAACTCGCGCCTTCCCCCTTGGACGACTGGATCAGCGGGGCGATCAGGGCGTTGGTCTCCTGCTCGGTCAGCTGCTCGTTGATGGCCTGGAGATCGGCGGCGGTCAATTGGCCGGTATCGGCCTTGAGTTGCAGCAGGTTGTTGATGTAGCTGTAGCGCGCGTCAAGGTAATCGGCCATCGCCTGGAACACCCGCAACTCGGCGTTGAGCACGTCGACGATGGTGCGGGTGCCGACGCCGTAGCCGGCCTCGGTGGCGACCAGGCTGGTGCGTGCCGACTCGACCGCTTGCCGGAAGGCGGTGATTTCGCTGATCGAGTTCTGCACGCCGCGGTAGCTTTCCGAGGTTTGCTGGCGCACCTGGCGGCGCTGGCTGTCCAGGTCGAACTGGCTGCGCTGGTAGTCGAAGGCCGCCTGGCGCGATCGGGCGTTGATGCGGCCACCGGTGTAGATGGGCAGCTTCAGCTGGATGCCGACCTGGCCGTTGAGCGTCTCGTTCTGACCGGTGAACTGGCTGGGGCTGTCGTCATAGCCATAGCTGCCCTCGAGGTCTACGGTCGGTGCGCGCTGCGACCGGGCCACGTCGACGTTCTGTTGCGCGATCCGGGTGCCGACGATGGCGCTTTGCAAGCCGAGGTTCTGCTCGGCGGCAAGATCCATCCACTCCTCGGGCGAGGCCGGTTGCGGCGCGGTCACGTCGAGGTTGGTGCGGATGTCGTCGAGATCGGTCTCGGTTCGGCCGATGATGGTGGCCAGCGCGGCCTCGGCGTTGTTGAGCGCGTTGCGCGCCGAGATGATCTGGGCGGTCGCCTGGTCGTATTCCGACTGGGCGTCGGCCACATCGGTCACGGCGACCAGGCCAACCTCGTACTGGCGCTGCGCGCGCTCGAGCTGCCGCTTGAGAGCGGTTCGGTTGGCCTTTGCCAGTTCCAGCTGCGCGTCGGCATTAAGTACCTGGAAGTAGGCCTGTCCCGTGCGCAGGATCAGGTCCTGGCGGGCCTGCTCGAAGTCGATCTCGGCCTGGCGGACCTGCAACTGGGCGATGTCGAGCTGCAGGTTTTCCGTCCGGTTGTAGATCGTCTGCGACAGGGTCAGTGCCAGGTTGCGTCCGCTGCCCTTGATCACGTCCTGACCGCCAGCGTTGCCGTCGATCACGCGGGTGTGCGTGTAGTCGACGCCTCCCGACCCCTGCAACTGCGGCAGCAGGTCCGCGCGCTCGATCGGTACGTTCTGCTCGACCGACAGCCGCTGTTGTTGCGCCGAGCGCAATTGCGGGTCGTTCTGCTCGGCCAGGGCGTAGATGTCGAGGAGATCCTCGGCCAATGCGACGCCGCTCGCCATGGACAGGCCCAGGCCGATGGCGGCCGACAGGGCTGCTCGGCGGAACGGCCGGGCGAGGCCGCGAGGGCCGCCCCGGCCGGGGACGGAGGCAAGGCGACGGACTGGCATGGTGGGACTCCCTCGGACAATTGGCTGCGTAACTGATTAGCCTGCTAACTATTTGCACGATACCCCAGCGACCAACTGGCCGGCAAGGCATGTTGCCACCGCCTGCGGCCCGCTGGCAGCCGGTCCGGACGTGCGTGCCTTTTTCGGTGGTCAGAGCTTAGCGCAGAACGGCCCCGGTTGAGAGACCGGAGCCGCGTGGTTCGATCTCGCCGCGTCGTGGCACGGGGCGAGCCTCAGAGCGAGAACGCCGGTTTGGGCTCGGCGCCGGCCAGGTAGGCCGTGCGGGTCTCGAACAGCGACTTGGTGTGGAACTGGCTCTCGGTGGTACGCGTGACCATCGAGACGGTCTGGATCGCTCCGGTGCCGGTAATCGCAAGCAATCTCCCGCCTACGTTCAGTTGGCGCAAGCCGGCCTCCGGCATGGTGGCTCGCGCTCCGGTGAAGACAATCACGTCGAAGCGTTCGTCGCTGGCCCAGCCGTCGTGGGCGTCGCCGGTCTCCAACACCACGCGCTCGAACCCCAGTTCGGCGAGGCGATTCCTGGCGCGTTCGGTGAACTCGGGGAAGATGTCCACCGAGCGCACGCTATTGCCCAATGATGCGAGGCAGGCGGTGAAAAAGCCCGTGCCGGTGCCGATTTCGAGGACGCGCTCGTTCGGCTGGACCTGCAGGTACTGCAGGATGCGGCCCTCGACCACCGGCGGCAGCATGGTCTGACCATGGCCGATCGGCACGGCCACGTCGGCGAAGGCGTGGGCCCGCTCGGCATCCGGGGCGAAGCGCTCGCGCGGGACGTTGAAGAACACCTCCAGAACGCGCTTGTCGAGCACGTCCCAGGGGCGGATCTGCTGCTCGACCATGTTGAAGCGGGCCAGTTCGATGTCGGTGGGCATGATGAGGCTCGTCGTCGGGAAAATTGGGTGCGCGGTAATTTACGGGTTTTCCCCTGCCCCGGCAACTTCCTGCGCGTGGTGGCGCGATCAATGCGGCCGGCTAAGTCACTGAAAGCGATGCGGGAACTTGTCGTTTGCCCTCCGCTGGGGTAGCGTGGCGAGCCTGAAGGCGTGGGTTCCAGCCCGGCTGGGATTCTCGCCATCCGCAGACTAGGGGTGCCGTCGCGGTCCTTTCGGACCGATTCGGCGGCTGAGACACACCCTTGGAACCTGATCCGGCTTGCATCGGCGTAGGGAAGTCTGTCTGGCACAACCGGAAAATTCTCCGTGTCCAGTCGGCGCTCGTCGTGCATGCCCCAACGTGCAACCAAGGTGGCATACCCATGAGCGCAATCCCCAGCGATTTCCTGCAGAAGACGGCCAAACTCTCCGAGACGGTCATCGCCCCGTTCCCGGCCAGCCACAAGCGCTACTCGGTCGGCTCGCGCCCCGATGTCCGTGTCCCGTACCGCGAGGTCAGCCAGACGGCGACCCAGAACGACTCCGGCATCGTCTCCAATCCGCCGATTCCGGTCTACGACACCTCCGGCCCGTACACCGACCCGGAGGTCGAGATCGACCTGCTCAAGGGGCTTTCGCCGCTACGCCAGGAGTGGATCGACGAGCGCGGTGACACCGAGCAGCTCGACGGCCCGACCTCGCGCTTCGGCCAGGATCGCTTGCGTGATGAGAAGACCGAGAACCTGCGTTTCTCGCACATCCGACCGCCGCGCCGCGCCAAGCCCGGCGCCAACGTCAGCCAGATGCACTATGCCCGTCAGGGGATCATTACCCCCGAGATGGAATACGTCGCGATCCGCGAGAACAACCGTCTCCAGGAGATGCGTGCCGATCCGCGCTACAAGGCGCTGCTGCGCCAGCACAAGGGCGAGTCGTTCGGCGCGTCGATCCCCGACGAGGTCACGCCCGAGTTCGTCCGCGACGAGATCGCCCGCGGCCGCGCCATCATTCCGGCGAACATCAACCACCCGGAAATCGAGCCGATGATCATCGGCCGAAACTTCCGCACCAAGATCAACGGCAACCTCGGCAACTCGGCGGTCACCTCCGGCATCGCCGAGGAAGTCGAGAAGATGGTCTGGGGCATCCGCTGGGGCGGCGACACCATCATGGACCTGTCGACCGGCAAGCACATCCACGAGACCCGCGAGTGGATCCTCAGGAACTCGCCGGTGCCGATCGGCACCGTGCCGCTCTACCAGGCGCTGGAGAAGGTCTCTGGCCGCGCCGAGGACCTCACCTGGGAGATCTATCGCGACACGCTGATCGAGCAGGCCGAGCAGGGCGTCGACTACTTCACCATTCACGCCGGCGTGCGCCTGGCCTATGTGCCGATGACCGCCGAGCGGGTTACCGGCATCGTCTCGCGTGGCGGCTCGATCATGGCCAAGTGGTGCCTCGCCCACCACGAGGAGTCGTTCCTCTACACGCACTTCAACGAGATCTGCGAGATCATGAAGGCCTACGACGTCTCCTTCTCGCTGGGCGATGGCCTGCGCCCGGGTTGCCTGGCAGATGCCAACGACGAGGCCCAGTTCGCCGAACTGAAGACCCTGGGCGAGCTGACCCAGATCGCCTGGAAGCACGACGTGCAGGTGATGATCGAGGGGCCGGGCCACGTGCCGCTGCACATGGTCAAGGAGAACATGGACAAGGAGCTTGAGGACTGCTTCGAGGCGCCGTTCTACACCCTCGGCCCGCTGGTCACCGACATCGCGCCGGCCTACGACCACATCACCAGTGGTATCGGTGCGGCCAACATCGGCTGGTACGGCACGGCCATGCTCTGCTACGTCACCCCGAAGGAGCACCTGGGGCTGCCCAACAAGGACGATGTGCGCGAGGGCGTGATCACCTACAAGATCGCCGCCCACGCCTCGGATCTGGCCAAGGGCTTCCCGGGCACGCAGGTGCGCGACAACGCCCTGTCCAAGGCGCGCTTCGAGTTCCGCTGGCTCGACCAGTATCACCTGTCGCTCGACCCGGAGCGGGCGCGCGAATACCACGACGCGACCCTGCCGAAGGACGCGCACCAGGTGGCGCACTTCTGCTCCATGTGCGGCCCGCATTTCTGCTCGATGAAGATCACCCAGGAGGTGCGCGAGTACGCCGACAAGCTGGGCGTCGACGAGGAGGAGGCGCTCCGCCAGGGCATGAAGGAGAAGTCGATCGAATTCGTGCAGAAGGGCGGCGAGGTCTACGGCCGGGTCTAAATCGTCTGGCCGCCGCCCCATATGAAAGCCCCCGGTAAAAACCGGGGGCTTTTTTTCGTGCGGCATCCGGTCTTCGGTCAGATCGGCGGTCGCCGACCCATCAGGAAGAACACGACGGCCAGGATCAGGCCGACGACGAACAGGATCCAGGCGATCTGCGTCGCCGCGCCGGCGATGCCGCTCAGGCCGAGTACACCCGCGACAATCCCCACGATGAGAAAGATCAGTGCCCAGGAAAGCATTATGCGACCTCCTTGATTGTCCGCCCGTTCGGCGCGATTGCCGTGCTTCTGGGCGGGGTCGGCGCACCTTGAGCCGACCGATTCATGACGGCCATCGGTTTCGATGACCCGCTTTCACCTTTGTGAAGACGCTCGTTGCTTGCCTGAGTTCCGAACCCGGGTATGAATCGGCGGCGAGCGCCGGTCGTGGGCCTGCTAAGATCGCGGCCTTTCCGAACGCCGCCGGTGTGTCAATGAGCGAACCAACCCCGGGTCCCGTCGAGGACCGCGAGATCCCCCGGTATGCGCCGATCGCGCTGTTGCCGCTGCTCGCCTTGCTCCTGCTGGGCTTTTTCTGGGGATACAACTGGGTGGTGATGAAGGCCGTGCTGGTGGACGTCTCGGCGGCGTGGTTCGCCGCGCTGCGCACCGTGCTGCCGGCCCTGCTGCTGATCGCGATCCTGCCGCTCGCCGGCAAGCGCCTGCGCCCGCCACCCCTGTTCTATGCCCTGCCGATCGGCCTGTTCCAGACCGCCGGTTTCGTCGGTTTCATGATGTGGGCGCTCCAGTTCGGTGGCGGGGCGGGGGAGACCGCGGTGATCGTCTTCATGATGCCGCTGTGGCTGACCCTGATGGCGCATTTCGCCCTAAACGAACGGATCACGCGCGTGCAGTTGCTGGCGATCGGTCTCGCCCTGCCGGGGCTCGTGCTGCTGATCTCGCCCTGGGAGGCGGGGCTGATGCCGGCGGCGGTGTTGCTGGCCTTCGCCTCGGGATTCGGCTGGGCGTTGGGCGCGATCTGGCAAAAGCGCTACTACCACCGCTACCAGCCCGACCTGCTGAGCCTGACGGCCTGGCAGATGCTCTACGGCGGGCTGTTGCTGCTGGCGATCGCGCTCTGGGCCGAGCCCTTCGCCGTCGACCCGACGCCGAACTTCCTCTGGGCGCTGTTCTATAACGTGGTGCTGGCGGGCGCGATCGGCTGGCTGCTCTGGGTCTACTCCCTGCACCACCTGCCGACCTGGATCGCCGGTTTCGGGGCGCTGCTGGTGCCCGGCATCGGCGTGCTGAGTGCCTGGCTGGTGCTGGGCGAGACGCCGGGGCCGGTCAAGCTGCTCGGCATCGGCCTGATCCTGTCGGCGCTGTTGATCATCACGCTCTACCAGCGGCGGGCGTTCCGGCGGGCGCGTTGACGAACCTCTGCACGACGAGCCAACGCCTCTGCGGCTCGCGAGGCCCAGAGACAAGGTGCGCCGCGCGATCGCCGTCGCCATTGCCAGGCGCTGGACAGGGTGGTCACGATACCGAGGCGGCCGGTGCAGCCCGGCCCGAGGGACGAGGGTCTCGGATGCGCCCGGCAACGCCGCCGGTGGACGTCTGGTGTCGGGCAAGCCCCGGTGAGGGGCGATTTGCCGAGGGCGTGCCCCTGCTGCCCCGGGTTCCCCCGTGCGGCTCCGGTTGCCCGTGCGGCTGCCGGATCACTTGTCGTTCGTGTCATGCTGGAGGGTCGCGATGGCGCGAGTGGCATAACCAAATCGGAGAGGTAATCGATGGGCGAATGGCTCGAAGCGACCGTGACCGAAAAGATCCGCTGGAACGACGGCTTGTTTTCCCTGCGTTTCGAGGCGCCGCTGCCGGATTTCAAGGCGGGGCAGTTCGTTCGGGTCGGCCTGGATATCGAGGGTGAGCGGCTCGCCCGGCCCTACTCGCTGGTCAACGCCCCCGGCGAGACGCCCCACGAGATCCTGTTCAATATCGTGCCCGAGGGGCCGCTCTCGCCCCGTCTCGCGCGGTTGGAGGCGGGCGGTGCCCTGTTCGTGCATTCTTCGGTGACCGGCACGATGACGATGGAGCGTACGCCTGGGCATCGCCACCTCTGGCTGTTCTCGACCGGCACGGCCCTCGGACCGTTCCTCTCCATGCTAAAGACGGACGGGCCGTGGCAGCGCGCCGACCGGATCGTGCTGTGTCACTCGGTGCGTCGCGCGGCCGACCAGGTCTATGACACGGTGATCCGCGAACTGCTAGAGCGCCACGGCAAACGCCTAACCTTCGTGCCCCTGGTCACGCGCGAGGTGGTGGCGGGCGCCCTGCACGCACGCATCACCTCGGCGT
>Ga0209206_10000081_pt1 | contig 18032 bp, 13 predicted proteins | sample ZodSprsou2mmetaG_FD_185478 | JGI IMG/M metagenome (GOLD analysis project Ga0209206, IMG submission 185478) | Hot spring sediment microbial communities from Zodletone spring, Oklahoma to study Microbial Dark Matter (Phase II) - Zodletone Spring... ...
AAGAGCAGGGAAATCTCTTGAAATATCTGGAGAAATTTGACACCTCTGAGTGTATGCTGGACACGACCTCGATGCCTTTTGATACGCATATGCTCAAACCGCTTGCCCTGCTCGCGCAGGCATTTGACAATGCCGGAGAATACCATAAAGCGATCAGTATCTATCTCTATCTGATCAAAAATCTCCATGAGGAGAGCCCAAAGCTTGAACTGATGGAGAAACTGGGCAAAACATACTTTCATGCCGGTTTTCTGGAGCGTGCAAAAAGCATCTATGAAGAGGTGCTTCGCAAGAAACCCCGCAATACCAAAGCGCTCTATATGCTTGAAGTGGTCTATGAGCAGATGCAGGACTTTCCCAAAGCCGGAGAACTGATTGAACCGCTGGAGACCATGGGCGAACAGACACAGACCCTCAGGCGGTTTCTCGCTTTCTCGGAACTCGTAGCCGACAAAACCCTCCCCAAAGAAGAGAAGGTCAAAAAACTTTTACAGCTGCTTGAAAAAGAGCCGGGCCTTTACCGGGAGATCATCAGCGTACTTTTCCATCTGGATACGCAGGCGGCATGGGAGGCCCTGGATACGGCGCGCATCAAAGAGATTATCGACATCCTCTGGTTCTTACCCCAGTCACAACTGAGTTTGGATATAATTGCAGAAAATAAACAACTGAAAACACTCTACTATGCCAAGGGATACACGCTCGAGCCGGCAACCTCGAGCGGGATATTCTCACTGGATATGCTGGCAACGGCAAAAGAGAACGGCTTTAAAGAGGGAGACCTGCATTTCACCTATCTATGCACCAAGTGTAAGCAGAGCTTTCCCATCGCATTTAAACGTTGTCCGAACTGTATGGCACTGCACACGGTAGAAGTTGAGGAACACATTGCAAAATCAGACCCGAAAACAGATTACTCTCTATTCTGACGGCTCCAGCCTCGGAAACCCAGGTCCCGGCGGCTATGCCGGGATACTGGAGTACAGAGGCAAACGCAAAGAGTACTATGGCGGAGAGGCGCATACCACCAACAACAGGATGGAGCTGCGCGCCGTCATAGAAGGGCTTAAACTGCTGAAAGAACCGTGTCAGGTAGAGGTGGTTTCCGACAGCTCCTATGTGGTCAAAGCGATCAATGAGTGGCTTGCGGGATGGAAAGCTAAAGGGTTCAAAAAGGTCAAAAATGTCGATCTGTGGGAAGCCTACCTCGAGGCTGCCGGACCGCATCAGGTACACGGAACATGGATACGGGGCCATGACGGACACCCGGAGAACGAACGCTGCGATGACCTTGCGCGCAGTGAGGCAGAACGCATACAACAATCACTAAAAGAGGAGATTCTATGAGCCATTACAGTCAATTGGAAAAACGGCTGAACTATACATTTGAGAACAAGCAATTGATTATTGAGGCTTTGACACACAAAAGTTACAAAAAGCCTTACAATAATGAGCGGCTGGAGTTCCTGGGAGACGCGGTACTTGACCTGATCGTCGGAGAATATCTTTTTAACAAATTTAAAAACTCCGATGAGGGCATACTCTCAAAGATAAGAGCCTCCCTGGTTAACGAACAGGGTTTTACCATGATCGCCAGAACAATCAGACTCGGAGAGTATATCTATATCTCCGCAGCCGAAGAGAACAATAACGGTAGAGACAAGCCCTCTCTGCTCTCCAACGCTTTTGAAGCCGTGATCGGTGCGATCTACCTTGAAGCGGGCCTGGAAAAGGCCAGAGAGATCTCTGTTGCACTCATTGAGGAGTGCCATCCCAAGATCGATCTTGATTCTCTTTCAAAAGACTTCAAGACCGCACTTCAGGAGCTTACACAGGCCACACATGGGATCACACCGACCTATGAACTGCTTGACGCTTCCGGCCCCGATCACAAAAAAGAGTTTGTGATCGCTGTCACACTGGATGGCAAAACGATCGCCAAGGCAAAAGGAAGAAGCAAAAAAGATGCCCAGCAAAAAGCCGCTCAGATCGCATTAAAGGAACTGAAAAAATGACCCTAAACAGCGATTTGTCTTTGTTGATACATTGCAATAAAGCACGTCGCATCGTGCAGGAGCTGTCCGCTGAGGACAACGCGTGAAAAGAAGCTTTGCTTTTTTTCAAATCAGCATAAAAGTGAAGGAACTGAAAAAATGAATACCTTTGGGAAAAAACTGACACTGACCACCTTCGGCGAGTCACACGGGAAAGCCATTGGATGTATCCTTGACGGCGTACCTGCGGGTCTTGCGATCGATGAGGCGTTTATACAGTCTGAACTGGACCGTAGAAAACCGGGAAAAAGCAATCTGGAGACCGGACGCAAAGAGGATGACATCGTGGAGATACTCTCAGGGGTATTTGAGGGAGTCAGTACCGGTACACCGATCGCAATGATTATCTTCAACACCAACCAGAAATCCAAAGATTATGACAATGTCAAGGATCTCTTCCGTCCGGGACATGCGGATTTTACCTATTTTCACAAGTACGGCCTGCGCGACTATCGCGGCGGCGGAAGAAGTTCGGCACGTGAAACCGCGGCCAGGGTAGCAGGCGGTGCGATCGCCAAACTGATGCTGCGCGAACTAGGCATAGAGATCCGGAGCGGACTGTGTGAAGTAGACGGTATCAAGGGGGAAGTGCAGGACTTTGACTATGCAAAACGCTCCAAAATGTACGCCCTTGACCCCAACAAAGAGGCAGAGCAGGAGGCGGCGATACTCAAAGCCAAGGAGGCGCATGATTCGGTAGGCGGCGTGGTACTTACTGCCGCAACAGGCGTGCCGATAGGGCTTGGAGAACCGCTCTACTACAAACTCGATGCGATACTGGCTGAGGCGATGATGGGGATCAATGCGGCAAAAGCCGTAGAGATCGGTGACGGTGTCGCCTCTTCCCATCTCAAAGGGAGCGAAAACAATGACCAGATCACACTCAGCGGCTTCAAGAGCAACCACTCCGGCGGGATGCTCGGCGGGATCAGCAACGGTGACACGATCATTGTCAAAACATATTTCAAGCCGACCCCGTCCATCTTCCGGGAACAGGATACGATCACGACACACAACGAAGCGGTCAAGTGCAACCTGAAGGGACGCCATGACCCGTGTGTGGCGATCAGAGGGGCTGTGGTATGCGAAGCGATGATGGCGCTTACCCTGGCCGATATGGCCCTGCTCAATATGGGCAAAAAGATGGATCATCTCAGAGAGATCTACAAAGGATAGGCTTTATGCGTCTAAAACGTGTGGGGATCGGCGTGGCAGTTGTTGTGATCGCTGCTGTGATCTACACGCTTTCCCTGGGTTCTGATCAACTGACACAAGTGCTCAAAGAGAAGGTCAACCAGGAGCTTCAAACCCTTCAGTCTCAGGGGTTTGCGATCGAAGACAGAGAGATCTCCAGGAACAGGGAACACTTTACGATCGTTGTCAAGGAGAGCGAAAAGATCGCCCGGTATCTCAACAGGGAGGGGGTTGCCATCACCGATGAAGAGAGTGCATCGCTTCAGGGGCTGAAAATCGGCGTGGACCTCCTCTATCTTAAAGACAGCAGCACTGCGCTCTCTTTTGATCTCTACCCCACTTCATTTCCCGATGCCGTCACCGAAGGAGAATTGAGCAGTGAAGAGAAAGAGGCACTGGCAAAATTCGATGCGCTTTTCAGGGCAAAAACCTTTTTGGTACACATTGATATCAACGCCCTCTTCAATGGCTTCAAAGGGTATGTGAAAGATATCGATGAGACTTTGGGCAAACCGGGGGAAGAGGCAACGATGCAGATGAAAGCTATGCGGTTCCAGGGGGAGATCGACAATGGAAAAATCTCCTCAGTCGATCAGAGACTTGAACGTTTTCTGATCAAAGCGGGAGATGAGCTTCTCTTCGAGCTGCTAGGCATCACAAGCCACTATAACATCACAGGGCCGACACGCTACGATACTACTGCGCGTTATGCGATCGGGAAGATCTCTTACAAAGAGGCTTCAAAAAGGGGTATCACGATTGAAAACATGGAGACCCGTATAGCAACCCTGATGCAGAACGGCCTTGCCGACAGCGAAGTGAGCGCAAAAGTGCATGCCCTGTCACTTAGCGATGAGAACCAAACCCGCAAGATCACTGACTTCGCATTGGATATGAAGGTCTCCAACCTTGATATCAAGTCTTTTGAAGCACTCCAGCAAACCGATGCCTCCGACCAGCAGCAGATCGACAGGATCGTGCAGAAGATCCTATCCGGCGGACTCTCCATCAACATCCCGAACCTCTCTGTGGATAAATTCTACACTGCGGGCAGTGCGCTGGACGGATTTGCGCTCAACGGGAAGTTTGCTATCGACAAAAACCTCAATCTGGCTGATCTTCAGGCAAACCCTATGCTGGGTCTCCACGCGATCAGCGCCGATCTCAACCTCTCATTCTCCGAGAGCTTTCATACGTTCATCTCCCAACAACCGCAGGCACTGATCACGATGATGATGTTCCGACCAAAAGAGAAGAATGGGAACAAGGTCTATCGGATCAAACTTCAAAACGGTCTCTTTAACGTCAATGGGGTTCCCCTGCAGTGATCAGAAAAGTGTCGGTTCGTCCAATACTTTGATCCGGAAGGTACTGCGATGAATTTCGCACCGCTCATACTTCGCCAGCGCTTCGATATGTGCTTTGGTGCCGTACCCTTTGTGCTTCTCAAACCCATACTCCGGATATTTTTTGGCAAACTCCAGCATCTCCCTGTCTCTGGTGACTTTGGCAAGGATGCTCGCAGCACTCACCTCAGGGACCTTATCATCGGCTTTCACCATCGTCGTGATCTTATCCACACCGAAGGTGCTGTTCCCGTCAAATAAGTAGTCACATTCACAAAGATGTTGCTGGATTGCCTGAAGCCCTTGCCGCAGGCATCTGGATATCCCCAGTGTATCCACCTGCTGCGCTGAAAAACTGACAATGTGGTAACGGCTGTTTTCTATGATCAGATCAAAGAGCGCTTCACGTCTCTTCTCTGTCAGTTTTTTGGAGTCCATCAACCCCTCTACTCTGCCAGTCAACACCACACCTGCCATGACCAGCGATCCTGCGATCGGCCCCCGTCCGGCTTCATCTATCCCGCAAAGCGGTTTCCCTGTTCTTTTATCCATAAACAGCATTATACCCTCGGTCTATTGAAAAGGAGCCTACTGCTTCTTCAGAAGATCAAGGAACGACTCTCCGTACCGTTCATACTTCACTTCACCGATACCGTGCACCTCCAGCATCTCTTCTTTGCTGACAGGTTTTTTTGTACTAAGGTCCTTGAGTGTTTTGTCCGAAAAGACGATATAGGGCGGGATACCGTTGTGTTCCGCGATCCGGGCTCTAAGATCACGCAGCTTGTCAAAGAGCTCCGCATCATAGTCGTCAAAGAAAGTGACCCTGCGTTTCGGTGCTGCTTTCTGGAGGCTCAAGCGCTCTTTTTTGATCTCGATGGTATGTGCGCCCTTCAGCACCTCCGCCCCAAAAGGTGTCAACCGGTAGACTTTAAACTCACCCTGTTCTACCGCGCCAAGCTCCAGCAGCTTGTCACCCACTGTCAACCACTGGTTTCTGCTGAACTCTTCGCCGATCCCGTAGACGGTTGTCTTGTCATGGCCGTTTTGAAGGACTCTCTGTTCTTTGCTGCCACGCAGCACATCGACAAGATAGTGCAGCCCGAAGTTCTGCCCCGTACGATAGATCGCCGAGAGCAGCTTGCGCGAAGCTTCGGTGATATCAACTCTCTGTATGTCTGTTGCGGTACAGTTATCACACTTCTCGCTGCATGCGTCTATCCTGTCATCAAAGTATGCCGCAATGCTTTGGTGCCTGCAGCTCTCAGAATTCGCAAACCGGACCATCGCATCGAGTTTATCAAACGCATGCTGCTTATAGGGAGTATCGGGAAGTGCGTCGATAAAGGTTTTCTGCTGGACGATATCCTGGGCAGAGAAGAGCAGCAGCGTCTCGGAGTCCAGCCCGTCACGCCCCGCACGCCCTATCTCCTGATAGTAGTTCTCAAGGGTCTTTGGCAGACTCAGATGCACCACAAAACGGATATTACTCTTATCAATGCCCATGCCGAATGCGATCGTGGCGACCACGACCTGAATCCTGTCCTCCACGAACTTCTTATAGGTGCGGTTCTTCTCCGCGGTACTGAGACCGGCATGATAAGGGTGCGCCTCTATCCCCTTGGTCTGAAGAAAATGGGCTACCGACTCGGTCTGTTTTCTTGAAAGCGTATAGATGATGCCTGAGCTATTCTGATGGTTTTTCAGAAACTCCAGGAGCTGTTCACGTCCGTCCTTGATGCGGTGCTGTGCCTGGATGGTAAGATTGCTTCTGAAGAGCGAACCTCTTACTCTTCTGGGTGATCGAAGCCGCAGGTTCTCAGCGATATCCTCTTCGACAACTTTTGTCGCCGTGGCGGTGAATGCCGCGATAGGTGTGTCCGGGAAACGCTCCTTCAGGAGAGAGAGTCCGCGGTAGTGCTCACGGAACTCATGCCCCCACTCACTCACACAGTGCGCCTCATCGATCACAAAGAAGTTGAGCGGCAGCTGCTGCAGAAAATTCATAAAATAGGGGTTGAGCAGGCGTTCGGGTGCGACATAGAGCAGTTTGATCTTCCCTTGTTTCAGCTGCGACTCTGTCCGCTGGGACTCTTCAGGCGTCTGCATCGAACTGAGCATCGCCGCAGAGATGCCATTGGCTTTCAGCGCCGTCACCTGGTCATGCATCAGGGCAAGGAGCGGGGAGACCACCACCGTCACCCCTTCCATCAACAAGGTAGGAAGCTGATAGCAGAGCGACTTCCCTCCCCCTGTAGGAAGGATCATCAGCACATCCTGCTGTGCAAGGATCGCATCGACGACCTCCTCCTGAAGAGGCCTGAAACCGCTATGTCCGAAATAGTCTTTCAAGATCTGTAATTTACTCATACCGAAAGTGTAGCGTTATCTGCAAAAAAGAAGATGAAAAAATGTCATATTGTCATATTTTAGTAGGTAACAAATTTAAATGGTTTGGGTAAAACCAACCTTAAAAGATAAAAGCTTTTCTTTGAAAAGCATACCCAATCTGCTACCTGCTCCTTACTCTCTACTCCTTATTATCTACTCTCCAATGTATCGCTTCTTCTTGCTCTCTTTCATCATGTGGAGATCTACGACGATAAACCCGTCTATGCAGTTGTTGAAATCCCTGTCGTATCCGAAGTCAAGGAACTTCACGCCCCCTTCTTCGCATACTTCGGCATACTGTTTGTAGAGTGTAGGGATCATGTATCCCATATACCCCAACTCCTCTTTGAGCACTCTCTGATCAGACCGGTAATCATCCCCGGCAAAAATGGATTGGCAATAGGCTTTCATCTCGGAAGAGAGGTAGTAAGGGTTTTTATGCGTGACCAGCACCTCATCGCTGGCAAAATAGTGCGAATAGAAGTAGATCATCAGGGCTTTTGCCTGTTCATTGAAGCTGTCACTCATGCTTACCGCACCGAAGAGATAACGGATATCGGGACGCCCTTTTACAAATGCGCCAAGCCCCTGCCATAGATAATCCAGTGCCCTTGAGTTCCAGTATTTGGGCTGGACGAAACTGCGCCCCAGTTCGATACCGCTTTCAAGCTGTGGTTCGAATCCTTCATGAAAATCAAACAAAGAGGAAGAGTAGAGTCCGTCGATATCGAAATCCTCTACGATCTGTCCGCTCACTCCCAAACGGTAGGCACCTGCGATCTCCAGCTGTTCATCATCCCAGATGATCAGATGTTTATAGTAAAAATCATATCCGTCAATATCCCGTTTTTTGCCACTGCCCTCACCGACAAACCGGAAACTGATCTCCCTGAGCCTTCCGATCTCTTTGATCACGCAGTTCTCCTGCGCAGACTCATAGAGGATGATGCGCTTTCCGTCCAGAGTCTCTCCCAGCACGATTCCCTCTTTGAGCGCTTTTTTGATCTCGCCGGGGGTTTCAGCCATGGATATGGGGTTTTCGGTCTTAAAGAGCTCTTTTCTCTTCCTGGCAACCCGGTAAAAGTGTTTGCGCAGCAGCTTGATCTTTTCATTGGTCGGGATGGCGATATTGTACGACTCATAAGGGATCGATCTACCGATCGTAAAGTCGATATGTTTTCCTCTTCCTTTGAACATCTCATGCGGCAGCGTGGCAGTAGCAAGTGAGCGGTTTACCATCGAAAGCAGATAGAAGCTCTTTGAGTTTTTTGCTTTGATGTAGATGGGGAGGATAGGTGCCTTCATCTTTGTCGCGATCTTGAGAAAGCCGCTTTTCCATTTTGTGTCTTTTATACCGCTTGGTCTTGCCCTGCTGACTTCGCCTGAGGGAAAAATGATGACCGCTTTCTCTTCTGCGAGGGCCTGGTATATCCCCGTGACAACCCCTCTGTCCATCTTGCCGTTGATGTTGTCCACAGGGATGAGAAGCTCTCGAAGGTTCTCAAACTGCCCCAAGAACGAATTTGCCACGATCTTGATATCTTTGCGCACATCTTTGAGAAGATAGATCAATGCCAGGGCATCCAGTGCCCCCAGAGGATGGTTGGCGATGATCACCGTACGCCCGTAGGCAGGGATGCGTGCCATCTCATCTTTTTTTAGTCCGATCGTCACTTCAAAGTGCTCAATGATCGCCTCTACGAAGCTCAATGCATCTTTATGTCTGTTCTTTGCCAGAAACTCATTGATCTGATTTTCATGACACAGTCTTTTCATCCCCGAAAAAAGGAGTTTCTTGGCAGTATGGGGAAACTGCTCGATCTGAGGATAGTGATGTATCATAAAGCTCTCAACGCTCAGTTGCTGCATACGATCCCCCTGTAATGCCCGTCGATCTCCAGAAGCAGATGTTTGTGTACGGCTTTGACTTTTTTGTGTTTTTCAAACAATAACTCGACCATTTCCCACTCTTTATAGATCAGTGCGCTCGCTACCTCATCATCAAGGAAGAGTGATTTCCCGATCTTCCGGATAAGCTTGTCGATATTATCCGGAGAGACTGTACCGAATTTTGGTTCATATTTCATATGTGTCATCCTGGTTCCTCTTTATAGTGCAATCATAGAGGCTCTTGATTACACAAAGATTACAGAACGGTTACATTCCGATTACACAGAATTTTTTCCTGCCACACTATCTTCTCTGTTCGAAAACCTCTTCGGAAAATTCCGCAAACTTTCCTCTTACCGCCCTGTCAAGCTCAATGGCAAAGATCTTCAGTCCCTCCTGTGAAAACTTTGTCTGTTTCAGCAGGGTTGTCAGTCCGTTGTTGTAGCGGTTCAGATACAAGTTGTCGATCTGTCTGTTAGAGCCGATGACAATAGCCATACAGCTTTCATCGAGCCTCGAAAGAATAAGCTGGGTCGTTTTATCCGAAGCATTCTGCCACTCATCCATGATCACGACCGCATCACTGAGCGTTCGTCCCCTGGCTTCTCCGGGCCAAAGCATCTCAATCGTATACTTCTGCATCAGATGATCTATTTTTGACTTGATGGACTCCTCTTTCTCCTTGTTTTCATATCTTTTGATACGTTTTTTTGCGATGAACTCCAGGGTATCATAGAGTGCCATATTGTATATCCTGAACTTCTCCTCATTCCCCGCCAAAAATCCCACCTGGGCCCCTTTGTCAAGCGACTCGATAGAGTTTCTCACGTAAACGATCTTTTGATAGAAGCCCAGATCGATCAAACGCATTGCCGAAGCGATACTGATCAATGTTTTACCGCTTCCCGCCTTGGCATCTACTACCACAAGGTCATAGCGGTTGGAGAGGAGCGCTTTGCACAGATACCTCTGTTTAAGGTTGGCGGGCCTTACGGCAAGCCCGTGAAAATCCGCATCCTCCACGAGATCTATCTTGTGATCGATAATGATTCCGTGCGCTGTATTGCCGTCATCGGAGACAAAGGTATAGCAAAAGTTTTCCGGCAAATAGTGCCTGTCATAGGACTCGATCGGAGCAAAAGGAAGCGCATTGAAGTAAGCTGAATCCAGTGTGATCTGTTTGACAAAATCAAATTCGGGTACATCCGCCCTGTCATCATGCAGTGTCTCTGCTTTGATATTTTTCAGGAGCGCGAACATCCTTGCATAGATATCGATAGAGAGAAAATGTACTTTGGCACCCCGATAGTAGTGTTGTGCGATCTCTGCGATCTCTATGATACGTTTGTCATTGCTTTCCGAGAGATTGTGCTCGAGCATCTCGCTTTCATACCGATCTTTTGAGATAAGATGCAGCTCTATGGTATCCACAAGCATTTTAACGACCTTAAAGTGCTTTTTGTGGTCTACCTCTTTGGTCTTTGCTTTTGCCAGGAGCCTTGCAAAAGCGCGTGAATGGTATCCCAGCTCATTCAAGAGCTTTTTCTTCTCCTCAAGCTCTATTAACACTGTCTCCGGAATGACGATGATATTGCTTCCCTTATCGGAAATATCATAAAGATGCTGTATATCCTGCAATATGATATTGGTATCGACCACATAGATTTTCTGTCCCATAGACTATCTCCCCCCGCTCTGTTGCACATGCTCCTTCCAGAACACCTCAAAACTCTTCTCGATATCCATCCGGGCAATGATCTGATGCCCCTTTCCCCCCAGTTCTTTTCTAAGCACTTCATCCTCCATCAAAACTTTGATCTTTTCCAGCCACAGCGCCCTCTCTTTCACGTCGAGCGCATAACCCGCTTCCCGCTCTTTGCCTATCAGGGTTTGCGGGCCTCCTATGTCACTGACGATGACCGGCAGTCCCGATGACATCGCTTCCATGACCACCTGTCCGAGTGTATCCGTTGTCGAAGGAAACAGAAAGAGATCGCTGCTGGCATAGATCTTTGAAAGTTCCTCTCCCTTTTTGATCCCCAGTGACCTGATATGGTATCTTTCAAACAGGGAGTCATCCAGGTTGCCCCCTACGGTGATCAGGTAGATATTTTTATTTTTGCTCTGTGTGTAGTAGGCTTTCCAGAGCTCCAGAAGCAACGGAAAGTTCTTCTCTTTGGTAAACCTGCCCACATAGAGTGCCTTGAGGGATCTCTCAGGGATGCCGTACTCCTGCCATATGCCCATATCCCTATACCCGGCATGAAACTTCCGGGTATCTATCCCTGCTTTCAGGGTATGTATCTTTTCGGGATCGAATCTGACATCCTCCCTGACGATCTTTTGATAGGCCTCGCTACGGACAAACAGCGCCTTGAAATCACGGTAGAACCACTGCATCACCCTGTTACCGATATACTTTACGATCCTGCAAGGCATATTCTTGTAGGCGAAGGCAGGGAAGTCGGTATGATAGGTTCCCACCATCGGTATCGATCTCTTCCGGGCAATTCTCCTTCCCATCAACCCCACAAAACCGGGCGTTGAGATATGCACGACATCGGGATCGATCTCCTCCGTGATGGATTTGAGCTTACGATAGGAGGGGATAACAAGATCCAGGTCGCGGTAGAAAGGCATCCTGGTACGGAATGAAGGTTTGATGATCTGCACATTGGGAAGGTCGGGACAGCTTTTCACCGTAGAGGTCACCACATAAAGTGCCAGCCCTTTTTGGCTGGCAATTCTTGAGATATCCTGTATAAAACGGGAAACCCCGTTCACATCGCAGAGTGTATCGGTGAAGAGCAGGACTTTAATGTTTTTCATCTTCATGCCAGCAGATCACCTGCCACTCCCCGTCAAGGGTCTCCACAAGCGCGGTACACGACTCCACCCAGTCCCCTGAATTCTTATACTCTATCCCGTCGATCATTTTCATCTCAGCCTTATGGATATGCCCGCAGATGATGCCGTCATACCCCTTGTGTTTGGCATGCTGAGAGAGTATCTCTTCAAAGTCGGTGATAAAACTGACCGACTTTTTCACATTGTCTTTGACATATTTTGAGAGCGACCAGTAACGTTTGATCCCCAGTCTCTGCCTGAAAAAATGCAAAAAGTGATTGAGGTTGAGCAGCACCTCATAGCCGTAGTCCCCAAGGACCGCCAGCCACTTTTTGGTCAGGGTGATCGAGTCGAAGATATCCCCGTGCGTGACAAAATATTTTTTCCCCTCAACACTTACATACTCAAAGGCATCGTCCACTTCGAGATTGTCCCCCAGCATCAGAGGCAAAAAAGGGCGCAGGAACTCATCATGGTTTCCTGTCACAAGATAGACTTTGGTGCCCTTCCTGGCCTTTCTGAGTATCTTCTGGACTACATCCGAGTGTGCCTGATTCCAGCGGAACTTCCGTTTCAGCGCCCAGCCGTCAATGATATCGCCTACCATATAGAGGTTTTCGGACTCATGATGCTTCATAAATTCCAGAAATGCATCTGCCTGGGAGAACTTGGTGCCTAGATGGATGTCGGAGACAAAAATTGATCGATATTTCATGCAGTGATGTTAACCCAAGAGTATCACGATTTGGTAACACTGTTCACTTTTGCGGTTTGGAGGATCTTTGTGTTTTTCATCTGCGGACTGCGTGCCGATGAAAGAAGACCTAAATGCGAATTTCGGAGGTTTATTCTAGAGTGATTGGAAAGAGAAACTCCCATTCTCAGGTGATAGGGAAACCATGAGTATGGGAAATAAAACTGATACATTAGGTCTTCTTAAGCATATGATAACGTCAGTTCATAACAAAGTGGTTACAGTACCGGATTTTTCTCTATGCCTGCTTCTGATCCCGTGATGTACATTTCCTTCCGGTTCCCTTCTGCTGCAGGGTCATGCGGTATGCCTTTTTTGTTGTTGCGATAGAGTATAAGGCGGGTATGTGAAAAACTTTTAGCCATTCTTTGATACTATTTACCCACACAAATATTCAAGAGTCCTATATGCCTATTTTCCAAACTTCTATCCTTAAAAATATCAAACAAGACGAAGCGCTTATCGCCTCACGATGGGCAGCTTATCAGAACTATCTCTCCAAGACCGATTTTATCAAGACCGTTAAAGAGGAGAAATACCAAGAGGGATTTTTAAAAGACGTGTTCGAATCCTGCCTGGGCTACACGCTCGACAGCACCGACCCCGCTGCTTTCAATCTCGAACGCGAAAAGAAAAACGAGACAGATGCCAAAAAAGCCGACGGTGCGATCTATGTCGATGGCAAAGTGGCAGGCGTCATAGAGCTCAAAGCCCAGGATACAAAAAACCTGGATAAAGCGACGGACCAAGCCTATGGCTATCTTGTGTCAAACGGTGATGCGAGGTATGTCATCGTCTCCAATTTTGATGAATTGAGATTTTATATAGACAAAAAGACGGCGTACGAACAATTCAGCCTTTTTGATCTGAGCTACGAGGGGTTTAAAAAGCTTCATCTGCTGCTTTCCTATGAAAGCATTAAAGATCAGGTACCATTGAAACTGAAAGAAAAGTCCGCTTCTTTTGAAGCGACCATCTCAAAAGAACTCTACAAAGATTTCAGCGCCTTCAGAAATCATCTTTTTGACAACATTGTGACAAACAATCCAAATATCGACAAATCAAATCTTCTGCGTCTGACCCAAAAGCTCTGCGACCGCATCGTCTTTATCCTTTTTGCGGAAGACCGTGGGCTTCTCCATCCAAATACCATCAAAGAGATACGGCAACGCCATGAGCAGGATATCTTCGGCAATCCGATGTATGGGTACTACAAGATCTATTTTGATGCGATCAATGAGGGAAATGAAAAGCTTCAGATCCCGCGATACAACGGCGGGCTTTTTGCGAAAGACGAGCTGCTCGATAGTTTGGTGATCGATGATGCGTATCTTGATATGGATGCGCAAAAACTGAGCAACTATGACTTTGAAAGTGAGGTCGGGGTCAATATATTGGGGCATATCTTTGAGCAGAGTCTTACAGATCTCGAAGAGATACAGGCAAACATCGACAACACCGACTTTGACAAAAGCAGATCAAAGAGAAAAAAGGACGGGGTATTTTACACGCCTGAGTATATCACCAGGTATATCGTAGAAAACACACTGGGCAAAATGTGCAGCGAGAAAAGAGAAGCGCTCGGAATCACAGAAGTGACCGCTCCCAAAAATCCGAAGAAACTCACCAAAACAGAACAAACGCTCAAAGAGAATCTTCTGCGCTATAAAGAGTGGCTTTTTGATCTCAAGATACTAGACCCGGCGTGCGGAAGCGGGGCATTTCTCAACCAGGCACTGGACTTTCTGATCGGCGAACATACCAAGCTGCAAAATGACTTAGCCCTGATGGGCGACCTCTTTGCCAGCTACCAAGTAGAACAAAGCGTCCTCGAGCACAACCTCTACGGTGTGGACATCAACGAAGATGCCGTAGAGATAGCCAAACTCTCGCTGTGGCTCAGAACCGCACACAAAGGCAGAGAGCTGACAAAACTAGCCGATAAGATAGTATGTGCCAACTCACTTTTGGAGATGCCATTTGAAGAGGGAACTTTTGACGTGGTGATCGGAAATCCGCCCTATGTACAGTTGCAAAGCATGGTTGAGATGTCTAAGGTTTTAAAAAACTGTAACTATGAAACTTATGAAAGCACAGGTGATCTGTATGTCTTGTTTTATGAATTAGGGAATAAGCTTTTAAAGCCAAATGGCTTACTTGGATATATCACTTCAAATAAATGGATGCGTGCAAGATATGGGAAAAGCTTGCGTAAATATTTAGCCGAAAATACAGCCATAAAAATCTTGATTGATGTAGGTAAAAATATTTTTGAAGATGCAACAGTTGATTCTAATATTTTGATTTCTCAAAAATTGAAAACCAATAAACATAATTGCAAAGCATTAGATTTATCCAAGCAAACAAATATTATTGATTTTAGCGATTATCTTTCACTTACAATAGATATTGATACTTTTTCAGAGGAGAGTTGGATTATAAATAACCCTATAGAGCAAGAGATAAAAAATAAAATTGATGCGAAAGGTATTTCACTGAAAGAGTGGGATTTGTCTATAAACTTTGGAATAAAAACAGGTTTTAATGAGGCTTTTATTATCAATGGTGCAAAAAAAGATGAACTAATTGTACAAGATCCCAAATCTGCTGAAATTATTAAACCTATTTTGCGTGGTCGCGATATTCAGAGATATTATCCAGAATTTAACGATACTTTTGTCATTGCCACTTTTCCTGCAAAAAATTTGAATATCGATGAATATCCATCCGTAAAAGAATACTTAAAAAGCTTTGGCTCATCAATTGAGCAGTCTGGAGAAAAAGGAAGTCGAAAAAAAACAAAGAATAAGTGGTTTGAAACACAGGATACAGTTGCTTTTTACCCTGAATTTGAAAAAGAACTCATTATTTGGAAAAGAATTGGCTCTATATTAAGATTTTCACTTGGACAATATTATTGTTTAGATAGCACATGCTTTTTATCTAGTGAATATAACAAATATTTACTTTGTGTCTTTAACAGTAAAATGGGACATTATCTGATGAAGGATGCACCTAAAACAGGAACAGGAGATTTACTGATCAGTGTACAAGCTATCGAACCATTAAAGATTCCTCAAATTGAGAATCAAGAACCATTCATAGAAAAAGCCGACCTTATGCTCTCACTTAACAAACAACTCCAAGAGACAAAACAAAACTTCATCCAAGAGCTAGAGCTTGAAAAGGTGCCCAAAAAACTCCAAAACTTTGAAGAGCTGGAGTTTGATGAATTTGTCAAAGAGTACAAAAAGGCTAAAAAACTAAAATTTGCCGACAAACTGGAAGAACGTAACTTCAAACAGCAGTGGCAAGCCCTCTTTGAAAACGACAAACAGGCAGTCCAGGAACTCCAAACCCAGATCAACAAAACCGACAAAGAGATCGACCAAATGGTCTACAAACTCTACGACCTCACAGAGGATGAGATCAAGATCGTGGAGGGAATTTGATAGAAAATACATTTAACCACATTATTTTAAATGCTATGTTTAGTATGACCTTGCCAGGATAAGTAAAAACTTTATCTGATAAAAGAATTACCGGCCAAGCCCTCTGAACGGTCCAAGTACCCCAACGCTGGACTCTCCCCGGTTTTCACTTTTGGGATGCGGGTGCTGTGTGACAAGCACGAGGTATCCGTAGCCGTTGATATCGCTGTACCAGAAAGGCGAAGTGGCCTCCGCCCCCTTGGGAAGCATGATGATGGAGGTGAGTGCTTTGGTGCCGGTATCATACGCCCAGACCGTGTTGTTCTCATGGTAGGAGCTGTCCTCTCCGATCACCAGGATATTCGAATAAGGCAAAAAAGTAAGATTGTCGGGGTTGGCGATACTGTCAAGTGCGCACCCTTGAGAAAACCCCTCTTTTACCGGCTGACCCACCAGCTCCGCTTTCATCGATGTTGCTTTGTAGCTATCGTCAACCGTAAGCGCATAGACACCCCCGCAGCGGTTATAGGGCAGCCGGATATGGTTGTGCCCGCCCCTGTCGTACCGGCTATCCTTCTTTCCTTGCTTGGCATGATCTTCCATCCCCCTGCCAATCTCGCTGATGGCAAAATAGAGTGTGCGGGTAGAGGCATCGTAGGTGATCCCCTCTCCTTTGCGAAACTCCGTGGTCGCGCCCATCATCGCCGCATAGCGTCTGGTCTCGAGAAATGCTGCGGCCTTCTCCATCCCCTTTTTGACCCTGAGGCACTCGAAACCTGCCTCGGTATTGATCGGGGTATACCCGGACTGACAGACGCCATCCCCCATCCCCTCTTCGAAGATATCGTAAAAACCCAACCCGTCATTGGTGGAGACATTGTGGTCGGGATCAAGCATCGCCCTGACCTCACTCTCTTTTGCCCTGCCGAGTTCGATCCAGGAGAGGGCTGCGCTTCCGCCCTCCTGACTGCTGACCTGTTCCCACTTTGCGGCATAAAGCGTCCCCTCGCTCAGATCTTCCGCCCGTTTTGCCACATACATGAAAAACCCGACGTTCGTGCCGTCATCCGACATGTAGACCGTCTTTCTGTCCGGCATCACGTAGGCCAGCTCATGGGAAAACCTTCCCATGGAGTAGTGCTTGGTATACGCTGCCTCTCCCTGGGCACCGATCGAGAGTTCCGGGACCCATCCGTAGTAGTAGGGATTGGCAAGGGCGAGATCACCGCCCCAGTAATCCGCAATAAAATCATAGTAGAGATCGATCGAACCGTCTTTTTGCCGCAGCTTTGCATCGGGAGGATACTCCTCGCTCCCCAGATGGCTCTCCCATGGGGTTTTCATCCCCGCACAATGCACATAGCCGCCGAACTCCTCTTTTTGTGAGATGTACCTGAGGGTACCCGGCTTGGGGGAGAGTCCCCCCTGCGCGTCCTGCTCCAGTTCATTGATGTAGTAGGCGCCCACCTGACACTCAAACTGAGAGACCATATAGAGCGTGCCGTTCCTTTGGAGCAGCGACACATGGTCCAGTCCCGCCCCGGACCCGAACGGGTTGGAGGTACCGTTGCAGATATAGGGGCTGCCGTCACGCAGTGTCAGCGGAGTATCCTCTCTGTCTTTGAGCAGGCCATACACCTCTCCGTTATCCCTCTCGCCGGTGGCCATCAGGGTACTGAAGCCTATCTTCTGTCTCTCCTTGTTGACGACAGTTTCCTGTGTAGCGTGCAGGGCATACTTCTCTGCTTCTGTCTTGGGGAACGGGACAGGCTTGAAATACACCTCCAGTCTCTCCCCCGCACAAAGTCCCTGTAGCCCCAGAAGAGAGATCACTGAAAAAATATAGTTAGGTTTCACGATAATACTCCTTGATCTCTCACAGTTCCCAAAAATTGCAACATCGCTGTAATAAAAATGTAATTGCTATGATACCAAATCATATTACGATTCTTCTACTACATAAGAAGGAGTAATCGATGGAAAGTGTATTTATGATCAAAAAGTTTGACGACGGATGGGATATCACCCAACTTGCGAATGATATCTATGCCCAGGAGGAGTACTGTATCGAAGCGCTGGAAATCCCCGATGAGAAGATCTACGGTACGGAGATGGTCGCAAACGG
>Ga0209206_10000082_pt1 | contig 17995 bp, 15 predicted proteins | sample ZodSprsou2mmetaG_FD_185478 | JGI IMG/M metagenome (GOLD analysis project Ga0209206, IMG submission 185478) | Hot spring sediment microbial communities from Zodletone spring, Oklahoma to study Microbial Dark Matter (Phase II) - Zodletone Spring... ...
GTGCAAGCATCGCGTTTCCATATAGCAGGTAACGGTATTTGAATTTTCTGGACAACAAAAAAAGCAAAACACCGATGGAAACGGTCCCCACCACCTTGTAGAACAGGTAAAATCCTGTTTCCTGGCTAAGTGTGTGGAACACCTGTTTTGAATAAAGCAACACGAAAGGTAGCAGGGTGATGCTGATCCCCATGGTGTTCACCCAGCCAAGGAAATAACCCAACCGTTTGTTTTTCCGCAGCTCATCTGTCAAAAGCGATTTGAAATGCTTCACATTGTGAACAGGCATCTTTGATGGAATCCTTTCTTTCAGATTCCAGATTCCCAGAGAAGCAATTAACAGTGCCGCAAACCCGATCACGAATATCCATGCATAGTTTCCGGGAAACGATTTCATCGTGAGCACCTTTTTCGCCAGGAGCGCCGACAGGAGCAGTACCGATCCCGTCACGGCCTGTTTGATTGAAAAGAAAACTTTTCTTGTGGAAGGGAGAACGGACTTCCCCAGAATATCGGTATAACTCACATTGGCAAATGCCCCTCCCATGGAAAAGGCTGCAATGAGGATAAAGATCAGCCAGATCATGGTCTCGCCCCGTAACATGTTTGAAAACCAGAGCATCAGAGCCATTAACAACAGGGAAAGGATCCGGCCGTTGATCCCGATTAGCAGAAATTTCTTTTTAAATGAATAATTGCTGATGAAAGGAGCGAACAACAATTGCGTGAGTCTGGCTCCACCAAGCATGATGGCGGTCATGATTCCCACATGCAGGCCGTTCCCCCCTGCCTCGATCAGCATGGCCGGGAGGATGGTGTCCACATCCATGAAATTCTGGGCAAGCGCCAGGAAGGTGGCATGCCAGAGGAATGAATAATAGTTGTGCCTGGAAGTATTCTGGGAAAGGATCATGCGTCGATCCCTTTCAGTACGATGTCATCCACCTGAACTTCAAGATCAGCTGCAATCACTTTGCATTTGGCTTTGAGCAGGAAGAATACGGGTCGGTGGACTTCGGACAGCGCTTCATAGTTGCCCTGTCCCTTGCTGATGATCAGATCGGAATGCTCAAATTTTTCCAGAAACTGCTCGTTGCAGAATCGCAATATGGCACCCGGTGCCGGTGACCCGGAGGAGATGATTTCTGCCGCTTCACCGATTCCCGAAGCGATCGCATCTTCCATGGTGACATCGTTGATCACAGGAATGTCGCGTACCGCATAGGTCACCGGTTTCCCCAGCTCCTCGATCAGGATCCGGTCGAAGACCGATTCACCTGCATTGTCGCCGATATAGAGAACAGATGCGGTGTTTTCCAGGTGCTCCCTGAAAGCATCGTAGTGAAAGATGGCGAAATCCTGATCCAGGATTTTTCCGATCTCGTCCGTGAGTACAAACCGCCGCCTGACCCCCAGGTCGATCACATTTCCTGCAATGGCCAGGCGGATGGCCGTCAGCAGCCTGTCGTCTGACTTATCGACAATTTTTTTCAGTTCGGGATACAGGTCCAGTGCCTCTTCAATGCTTGACTGCTTCACCGAGCGGTACGGATCCTCCACACCCGTGATTTTCCTCACTTTCCGGTAAATGATCTCCCCTGTTTCCGGGGGTGTGTGTTCCAGAGGGATATCCCTGATCATGCAGCCCACTTCATCCAGCAGCTCCTTGATCTTGTTTTCATCATCCGTGGCCATTCGGCCCGCCCGCAGGGCCTGATCGAGAAAACAGGGATAACAGTCCAGGAAAGTCTTCATGTTGGTCGAATTTCATTGTGCGTTTATGAATTGATTGGCCGGGTCACACGTGCGGAGAATAGTGGTCCGGATTGATGATCTCCCTGTATTTGAACACGATTTTCTTAAAGTCTTCCCAGGTGTCGTGTTTTAGTGCAGGATTCCTGAGTAGCGCGGAAGGGTGGTAGACCGGCATGGCCAGGCGGTTCTCATACTGGAGCCAGCTTCCCCTGAGCCGGGTAATTTTCTTGTCCTGGCCAAGCATGCTTTTAAGGGCGGTGGAGCCCAGTAAGATCAGGATATCCGGATTGACCATGGCGATCTGTCTGACCAGGTAGGGCATACAGGCCTCTCTTTCCTCGCGTGAAGGTTCCCTGTTTCCCGGGGGCCTGCACTTGACGATGTTGCTGATGAACACATGGTCCCTGCGGGTGAAGCCGCATGCGGCCAGGATCTTATCCAGCAATTGACCGGACCTGCCCACGAAAGGTCTTCCGATACGGTCCTCGTCCGCGCCGGGGGCCTCGCCGATGATAAAAACCGGTGCCTGGATGTTCCCCTCTCCGAAAATCACATGGTTCCTTGTTCTGGCCAGACCGCATTTCTGACACCCCAGCACTTCTTCTTTCAATTGTTCGAAGGGTGGCTTCCCGGGATTGTATTCGTTCATGACAATGTATGTGGTGTTTCTTTGATCGCTTCGATCACAACAAAACTGCCCTTCCCGTATCCTTTTACCGGTTCCTGAACAGTTTTGATCATGTCCAGTTTTCCGAAAACGGTCTGGTAGATCTCACCGATCCTGAATCCTGTTTCTTCGAGCATCCTGATCAACTCCGCGGTACCGAAAAAAACGGCATCCTTATAAAAAACACTTTCTTCCCGGTATTCCAGATAATCTTTGCCAACCGGGCTGTTCTTATCCACGTACCCGATCACCAGGACTCCCGGATCCTTCAGGATCCTGTACCCCTCACGCAGCGATTGCGCGATGTCATCCACGAAACAGATTGTGGTGACCATCATGGCAAAATCAAACCCATTTTCCTGGAAGGGAAGCTTTTCTGCCACTCCGTCAAGTACCTGAATGCCCCTTTCACGGGCCCTGGTCCGCATTGCCGGAGAAGGCTCCACGCCCATTCCGATACCCAGCGGCTCTGCAAAAATCCCGCTCCCCACCCCGATTTCGATCCCTGTTCCTTCGGAGGGGATAACTTTTCTGAGGGCAGCCAGTTCCGACTGAAATACGTATTTGTAAGAGACAAACCACTCTTCATACTGATCGGAGTGTTTGTCAAAAGATGTGGTTTTTGGCATGACCTGAAATTACAAAATAATAAAGTTTTGCCGCAGCAAACATGCATGAAATACCGGGGAGACATATCATCCCCCTTTCACCCTGGCATATACGGCAGTGGGGGACATCACGCTCATGGTGATGCTCCGGGAAAGCATGAACAGGATAAATGCGAACCAGAGACCGTGGTTCCCCCAAAGCTGACCAAGGATCAGATATGCGGGGAAGAACACCAGAAGGGTTGAAATGAGCATGGCGTTTCGCATCTCCCGGCCGGCGGTGGCGCCGATAAAGATCCCGTCCCAAAGGAATGCGGCAAAGGAGACCACGGGAATGATGATCACCCAGAAAAAGAAAGGACGGGCATTGGAGATTACCTCCGGATTGTCGGTGAGGAGCCTGAAAATGAAATTGCCTCCTCCGAGGTACAGAATGGTGAAGAACACCGCGATCCCGGTCCCCCATATAAAAAGCAGGCGGACGGACCTGGTCAGCGCCGGTTTGTTGTTAGACCCGATGAACCTGCCTGTGAGCGCCTCTGCGGCATGTGCAAATCCATCGATCAGAAATGAGAAGAACATGAAGAACTGCATCAGCAGGGAATTGACCGCAAGGATGGTGTCCTCCCCCTCGGTGGTGACGTCGGAGCTCGCCGAACGGGCAGTGAAAAAGGAAAAGACGATCACCAGGCACATGGTGCGGATGAAGATATCCTTGTTCACCAAAAGAAATCCCCTGAGCCTGTCCCACCGGATGGTGGCTTTCGGAGACCAGTGTTTCAACAATTTGCTGAAATATTTCCTGAAAAAGAATACGGCGACCAGGAAGCCGGCGTACTGGGCGATGACCGTTCCCAGGGCCACTCCGTCCGATTCCATGCCCAGGACCATCACGAATATGAAACTGCAAATGATGTTAAGGACATTGGCGGTGATCAGAACTGTCATGGGAAGCCTGGCATTCTGCATCCCCAGGAAAAAACCAAGCAGGGCAAACTGTCCCAGGACCGCCGGGGCGGCCCAGATCCTGATCCTGAAATAGGTCATGGCCAGCTGTTCCACTTCCGTTTCTCCCTTCAGGACCATGAAGCTCAGAAGCTCGATGGGTTTTTGAAGCACGAGCAGGAGCACGCTGATCACCAGGGCGATGAACATGGCCCTGGAAAAGACCATGACGGTTTCCGGGATATCACGCCTTCCCCTGGCCTGGGCAGTGAAACCGCTGGTTCCCATGCGCAGAAATCCCAGGCCCCAGTAAATAAAGTTGAATATCAACGATCCCAGCGCAATGGCCCCTATGTAAACATCCGATTCGAGGCGTCCCATCAGGGCCATGTCTACGATTCCCAGCAGGGGAATGGAAATGTTGCTGATGATGTTGGGGACGGCCAAATCCAGGATTTTCCTGTTCATTTCATCGCAATTAGGGCCTGAATCCAGAAACCGCAATATAGTGATATTCCCGCGGGATCAGGTTTGATACACTGATGGAGTTCCTGAAGGAAAAAATTGCAATACATGAGATTATTCCTTATATTTTCCTCAAAAAGAATGCCTTATGAAAAGGTGCCTGCTGATTACCGGGTTCCTGGGAGTTATCTCCCTGACAGGAGCACAGACCATCGTCCCTGCCGGAGAGGTATTCGGAAACTGGGATATGAACGGGTCTCCCTACCGGGTAACCGCAAACATCCAGGTCCCCCCTGATTCAACCCTGTACATTGAACCCGGCGTGGTGGTGGAATTCCAGGGATACTTCCATCTGGAGGTGTCGGGTAGGCTGCTTGCCATGGGCAGTGTCGCAGATACGATCCTGTTCACGGTGAATGATACCACCGGTTTTGCTGATCCTGATACTTCCCTTGGCGGCTGGAACGGGATCCGGATCTGTGATATCAGCGCTGAGAACGATTCAACAAAACTCTCCTACTGCAAATTCCAGTACGGGAAAGCTGTGGGTGATGGATGGTTCCTCAATGCCGGTGGTGCGTTGTGTGTGATCGATTTTGACAAAGTAACTGTTTCCAACTGTACGTTTGCCCACAACAGTGCGGGGGGACCGGCTGCGGAATCTCCTGCCGGCGGGGCCATTCACCTGGCCTGGTCCGATATCAGGCTTGTGGACAATACCTTTCTCTTCAACCGTGCATACGAGGGAGGTGCGATTCAGATGCACGATTCGGATCCGGTATTCATTAACAACTTCATCAGCAACAACCGTTGTATCCAGAGCGGAGGTGGTATCTCATGCGGAGGGGCTTCAAATCCATCTTTTTCGGGCGACCGGATTATCAATAACAGTGCCGGATCTCACGGGGGAGGCATTATCCTATGGGGACCCGGAGAAGCATCATTCAGTAATGTGACGGTCACCGGAAACAGTGCACACTGGGGTGGAGGGATTGGCTTTTCAGGCTATGAAGCTCAGATCCTTAACTCAGAAATATCAGATAACCATGCTATCTGGCTGGGTGGGGGCATAGCAGCCGATGAAAGCGAGCTGACCATCCGGAATTCGCTGTTCGAAGGTGATACGGCCCTCTCTCAGTCCGGTGCGATTCATACCTGGCAGGGGAAACTGCACATCCGGGATTGTGGTTTCAATGATAATTATAGTGAAACAGGCGGGGCAGTCCATACCGATTTCAGCACCCTGGATATTGAAAGAAGCAGTTTTGTGAGAAATACAGCACATGTGGGAGGGGCCCTTCAGGTGTTTGATGGTCACCTGGAGATTGACAGTTGTCTGTTCGATTCCAATGAAGCTGCTGTGAACGGAGGGGCCCTGGAGTATATCGCCGATTCCCTTGTATTTGACTCGCTCTATGTTGTACGTATAAGAGATGCTCATTTCATCAAGAACAGGGCAGGCACGGCTGCCGGTGGCTTCACCATCCAGCAGTCCCACACCGACGAGGCGTTGATCGACGTGCATGTGGATCGTTGCAGGATCATTGAAAACCAGGCACGACAGGTTGCCGGATTCAGGATCATGCGGTGCATTCAGGAGATCAGGTTTTCGAATTCCATGGTCAGCGGTAACCGTGCCGAGGCCTGGACGGGAGGCGGCACATTCAATGCGGGAAGTGTGGGTAGCATCTCCAATTGTGTTTTCTATGAGAACCAGGCTGCCACGGTTAATGCGGGTGCTTCATCAGGAGGTTTTGGAGTGGGAAACGGGTCTGTGGCCCATTTGTATAATTGTACTTTCGTAAAGAACAGTTCAGGCAGTGGCGGGGGCCTTTATGTACACAGGGGATCGGAGGGTATCGTGATCAACACTATTTTCAGGGAAAATCTTCCGGACCAGATTGCGCTGAATGCATCGACAGATTCCACTCCCTGCATGCTGACGCTTCATTATAATGATATCCAGTATGGCGAGGATTCCATCCAGGTTACGGATTCCATCTCTACCCTGTTTTACGGGACAGGGAATGTCGATCTGGATCCGCTTTTTTTGGATGAGGCATCCGGTGTCTTGCACCTGCAGGATGACAGCCCGGTAATCGGAGCGGGAACAGCATCCATGGAGATAGAAGGGAAAGGGTATGTTTGTCCCCCCGTGGATATGGAAGGGAATCCGCGTCCCGACCCGGCCGGTTCAAGTCCCGATATGGGAGCGTATGAGAACCAGCATGCGTGGCCGGTTGGACTGAATGAGCTGATATCCACAGCAAACGGAGAGCTGTGCCTGAAAGTCTACCCGAATCCGTTCAGTCAGGCCATTACCCTTGAATTTGTCCTGCCCGAAAGAAGCCGGGTCGAGATCAGGATTTTCAACCTGCTGGGAACGGAGGTCGCCACTCCCGTAACCTCAATGATGGAACCCGGGGTGCAACATATCAGCTGGAATCCGGAAAACCGGAGGGGAGGAATCCATGTTGTGCAGATCAGCGTACAGACTGCCGGAGGTGAAGTGTACAGGGAAACCTGCGGGATCATCAGATCCCTGTAAAAAAACAAAAAATGCCCGCAACTGTTTTACAGTTTTAGCAGGGTCATGGAAGGTACAGGAAGCAAATTTCAGGAGTTCGACAAACGCATTACCGGCTGGATGGCGTCCCACGGGATCATCCTGCTGCGGATCAGCCTGGGGATCATATTTTTCTGGTTCGGGATACTCAAGTTTTTCGAGGGACTCAGTCCCGCCGAGTCGCTGGCCATCCGTACCATAGACATCCTCACTTTCGGACTCATCGGTCCCGAAGTGGTCCGGTTCGGCCTGGCCACCTGGGAGGTTCTGATCGGTATCGGTTTGATATTCAGGTTATATCTGCGCGAAACCCTCCTTCTGATGTTCATACAGATGCTGGGGACCCTCACCCCCATATTCGTGCTCCCGGAGGAAGTGTTTACTGTGATTCCTTACGGACTGACCCTGGAAGGGCAGTACATTGTGAAGAACCTGGTGGTGATCAGTGCGGGTATTGTCGTCGGGGCCACTGTGCGGGGCGGAGGGATCATTACGGAGAACCGTCCAGACCCCGGATCCGGATAGCGGACTTTATCCGGGATTGTTATCTTTAACCCCTGAGAACATGCGGTTGAAACATCTGTGGGTGTACAAACGTATGCGCATATGGTTATGGTTGATATATAAAACACAATGTAATGAAGCAGATCTGCCTGCCGGGTTTCCTTGCCTTTACGATAATCGGTTCAACTGCCGGGATCCGCTCCCTGACTGCCCAGGATCTGCAGGAGAAACAGGTTGTCATTGATACAGCTGTGACTTTTCAGACGATGACAGGGTTCGGTGCCTCACTGGCCTTTTATGAGGGCTGGCTCACCGCACATCCAAACAAAGATGAAATCTATGAGGTCATTTTCGGGGAATTGAGCCTGGACATCCTGCGGGTGAGAAATGCTCATACATATGATGCGGGCATGGTGGGACGGGTGAAGGAATTTGCAGAAGCGGCGGAGGAAGTGCTGGGGAACCCCATCCCGATCCTCTCCACATCCTGGGGGCCGCCTGCATACCTGAAGAGCAACAACGATCAGGCAAACGGGGGCACCCTCAGGTATACTGCCGGGGAAGGCGGGGTGCAGTTCGATTATGCCGGGTTTGCCGACTGGTGGGAGGGGGCCCTGGATGAGTATGAGCAGAACGGGATCTTCCTGCGCTACCTCAGCATCCAGAATGAACCCGATTTCACAGCCACCTGGGAAAGCTGCCGCCTGAACCCGGCGGAGACCGTCACTGCCTCGGATACCATCGCCGGGTATAACAGGGCCCTTGATTCGGTGTATCACATGGTCATGCAGCGGGACCACCGGCCCGTGTTCCTGGGTCCCGAGTGCATCGGCATCGGGTACAACGCGGTGGAGAACTATGTGAATGCGCTGGACCTGTCAAAGCTGAACGGCATTGCCCACCACCTGTACCACGGTGCCGGTGAGGATGATCCTTACGCATCCACCAATTATGCCAAGGTTGGAAATTTCCATCCCGAAGTGCCCCATTTCCAGACGGAGTATTCCAGGACGGACTGGTTCAACCTGGCGGGGATGATACACCAGTCGCTTCATGCAGAGCATGTGACTGCTTTCCTTTACTGGGACCTGATCTGGGTGGATGGAAGGGGGCTGGTAAGCCTGGATTTTCCATGGAACCCTTCACAATGGAGCGATCCCCAGAAAGGATATACCCGAACGAAAGAATTCTATGTCTTCAAGCAATATTCGGCTTTCATCCATCCGGGTTGGAAAAGGGTGGGAACCACGCTGTCAGGGAACGATGTGGCGGGGGTGACATTCATGAGCCCGGACAGGGACTCGGCTGCCTTTGTGGGGATCAACCGCTCAGCAAGTGCATCTTACAACCTGCATCTGTCCGTTCCCGGATATATCATAGATAGCGCATCCGTCTACAGGACTTCAGAGAACGAGGATGGTTTACTGATGGGCGGACTGACCGATTCCGTTTTCACCCTGCCGCCTCTTTCCATTGGCACCGTGGCCATGCAGGTTTCAAGGATCACCGGGGACATTGAGATAAGTCACGCCGGCCCGGATCAGGATATTTGCGGTGGGTTGGAAGCGACGCTGGCGGGGAATGAGCCTGAAATCGGTACCGGGACCTGGATGCAGGTAAATGGTCCGGCTACCATCACCTTCGGGGATGCGAATCTGCACAATACCACAGCCACGGCAAGTGCGTATGGCGTCTATGAGCTGCTGTGGGAAATCGTCACCGGTGAATACGCTTCAGGTGACCGGGTTGAGATCCGCTTTGCCCCGGCCGCCGACGCGGGACCTGATCAGGATATCCAGGGTGAGCTGGAAGTGACACTGGCAGGGAATGAACCGGGGATAGGTACCGGGACCTGGACACAGGTCAGCGGTCCCGGGACGGTCACCTTCGGGAATGTGAATGTGTACAACACAACGGCCACAGCGAGTGCATACGGTGCGTATGAGCTGCAATGGGAGATCGCCAGTGGTGCGTGTGCGACGGATGACAGGGTGACGATCAACTATGAAGACACCTCTGCCGCGGGCTCACAGAAAAATTTCATTTCATCTGTAACGAATTATCCCAATCCCTTTACCCATGCCACCAATATCCGGTTTTTCCTCAGAGACGGAGGCGGCCTTACGCTAACCCTGTTTGACAGCATGGGCAGGAAATTCAAGGTGCTGGACCTGGGACCAAGGGCTCCGGGGCACCAGGGATACACCCTGCAGCGAGAAGGGATGGAAAACGGACTCTATCTTTTCAGGCTGGAAAACACTGCCGGAGAAATCTTGTCCGGCAAGTTCATGGTGCGTTAATACGGAAAGGATATGTAATTGAACATTTTTTCCCTCTTCCCGGTTGATAATATCTGTCAACCGATCTTTTATGACCGTCAAGAAATCCTTCGTACAACGTTTTTTAAACATCACTGAAAAGGTGGGAAATGCCTTGCCGCATCCTGCCACACTCTTTGCACTGTTTGCATTAATCACGCTCCTGTTCAGCGGGATAGCATACTGGGTGGGATGGTCGGCGGTTCATCCCGGAACAGGAGCAAAGGTGGAAGCGATCAGTTTGCTTTCCAGGGATGGTTTTCACCGCATCCTGCTGGAGATGGTGGATAATTTCACCGGTTTTGCCCCGCTGGGGATCGTCCTGGTGGCCATGCTTGGGATCGGCGTGGCTGAGGGAAGCGGACTGATCGGAGCGGGTATCCGGTTGCTGGTCCTTTCGGCCCCGAAAAAGATCCTCACTTTTGTCCTGGTATTCAGCGGGATCATCTCCAACCTGGCAGCGGATGTGGGATATGTCCTGCTGATACCCCTGGCCGGGATCGTGTTCAAGGCGGTGGGGCGTCACCCCATTACCGGGATGGCAGCTGCCTTTGCAGGGGTATCCGGGGGTTTTTCGGCCAACCTGCTGCTGGGGACGGTCGATCCCCTGCTGGCGGGGCTCTCAGAGGAAGCCGCCCAGATCGTCGACCCGGAGTACCTGGTGAATCCCACTGCCAATTATTATTTCATGGTGGTATCGACTTTTATCATTGCGGTGATCGGGACTGTTATCACGGAACGGATCGTGGCTCCCCGCCTGGGAGATTACAGTGACGGGGACAGGAAGGATGAAATGGAAAAGCTGAGCAGGAAAGAGAAGTTTGGCCTGCTGTGGGCAGGTATATCCGTCCTGTTGCTCACGGCTCTGATACTGGCGGGACTGATACCGGAGAATGGTTTCCTGCGGGGAGATGACGGTTCGGTGCTGCAATCGCCCGTCATCCGGGGAGTGGTTGCCTGGTTATTCATTTTTGCTATGGTGGGAGGGGTGGTATACGGCATCGTGACCGGGAAATTCAGGAACGACAGTGATGTAGCGGAGGGCATGGCAGAAAGCATGAAGACCCTGGCTGTCTATCTGGTGCTTGTGTTCTTTGCGGCACAGTTTGTGGCTTATTTCAAGTGGAGCAACCTGGGACTCATCATGGCCATCAAGGGCGCAGGCTTCCTGACCGCACTCAATGTAGGGCTCATACCCTTGATCATCCTCTTCATCCTGTTTGCCGCCACCATGAACATGTTCATGGGGAGCGCCTCTGCCAAGTGGGCCCTGCTGGCCCCGATTTTCATACCCATCTTCATGTTCATGGGCTATTCACCCGAGCTGGCACAGGTGGTCTACCGGATCGGGGACAGTGTCACGAACATCGTCTCACCCATGATGAGCTTTTTCGCCCTGATCATTGCCTTCATCCAGAAATATGATAAAAATGCGGGCATCGGAACGGTGATCGCCACCATGCTGCCCTATTCCATCGGCTTCTTCATTGCATGGACCATCCTGATCGTGTTATGGGTATGGATTGGACTTCCCCTGGGACCGGATGCGGGGCTGTATTATAACGGATAGACACCGGCAGGAAGAAGGCGTGCCGGTGTCTTGTGTGAACTGGATGAGCAGCGGATTGCTTCATTTCAGGTGAACAAGAAGCAGCTTTACCTCCTGATTCCCCCTGTTCACCGCCTGATGGGTTTCTGATTCGAACCACATGGATGTTCCGGCTTTCAGATCATAATCCTGGGAAGCCCCATCCGGTGTGGTCACACTGATGGATGCATCGGTGAGCAGAATGGTCAGGTGCGGCTCGTGATCGTGCATACCGATCCCGCAAACACCTTTTCCCGGCAAACCGACGAATTCAGTCACATGCAGTTTTTCATTGTCCACCACCACACGGACACTATCCCCGGTGGGGACCGGCATCTGGCTTTTCCCCAGCGCAGCAAAACCAAGCAACAGTACTGAGATCAATAACAGCTTTTTCATGATGATTTTTTTAATGAGTAATTGATTATCAGTACAAAAATAAAGGCCGGAAATGACTCCGGTTTTTCTTAAAAGTCCAATCGTTTTACTTTCCGGAGCAGGAACAGCAATCAGGATGGATGTAATACGGCAGCCTGATTGATCGTTTTGCGGGCTTGCATGGGCGATACACCATATTTTTGCTTGAAGACCCTGCTGAAGTGGGAGATGTTTTCAAAACCGCTTTCATATCCGATTTCACCGATCGATTTACGGCTTGATTCCAGGAGCAGTTTTGCATGCTCAAGTCTTCTGAGGGTTAGCCACCTGCCGGGTGTCGTGCGATAATGTGCGTAAAACTCCCGTTTAAAGGCCGACACGCTCCGCTGTGCCATCCGGGCATACTCGGGAATGGTCAGGTTGAACATATAATTGGATTCCATCACCTGCCACAGGGGGATCTTGTACTGGTCGATCAGGGTGTTCACATAGGCCAGCAGCCCTTTGTTGCCCGGATCCGCATAAATATTGAAAAGGAGCTCCCTGAACTTCATTTCGAGCAGGTCCTCCGGAGGCGCTCCGGCCTGTTTGAAATAGGGCAGCATCCCGCTGAACGAGGCGCGGATCCTTTCATTGGCCTTTAAACTGATAAACACATCTTTCTGTGTTTCTGGCAGATCATTCAGAGGGAGGTATCGCCTGTATTCGTTGAAAACCTGCTTCAGATAATCATCCTGGAAGTAAAATGCCAGCACTTCCCATCCTGTGAAATCATCCATTTCCTGGGTGTAGGCAGATCGTTTAAGAAACAGGAGACTGTCGTCGGAAAGCACCCAGGACTTGCCCCCGTGGTGATAGGTTTTCTTACCGTTCAGGGTAAAGGTGATTACATTAAAATGCGTCCAGAGGTTCACCTGTTTATCAACCTGCGGACACGTATAATGGACAAAAAGTATATCTTTAACGGCGAGCATCCTGAAAATTTCGGGATGGGCAACTGTCAGATCATATTGATTGAGCACGGCAGGTGATTTTAATCTAAAACAATTTTAAATAAGGAATGTTTGTCCCGCACCTGACTTATTGCTGAAGGATAAGTGAGCCCAGGGATGATCCGGATCTCAAATTATTGTAAACTCACAAAAAAATGAAAACGAAACGTATATCAGTGATGCTTTTATCGGTCATGATGACCGGGCTGGTTTCTGTGGCAACCGCCCAGGAGGTTTCCGCCGATCCGTTCCTGGGTTGCTGGAGCCTGGACCTGGATTATGAAAACGACAAAGCAGGATGGATGGAAGTACGCCAGGAAAAGGATTACCTGGACGCCGATGTGCTGTGGCGATGGGGAAGTGTGGAACCGGCGGAATTTGTTTATACCGGATGGGACCACCTGTATGTCATTCGCAGCAACCGGGTGGTCCGGGAAAGGGGTGCGGATGGCGATCCCGTGAAGGTGCACCGGCAGGTCTTCTGGTTTGACCTGGAGAAGAGCGGGGAAAACCGGATCACAGGAACGGCATATTTCCCGAACAGGGACGGGCTCGGTGCAGAAACGGTAGCTTTCAAAGGGAAGCGGATCCCTCCGGTCGGACCGGCGCCTGACCTGAGCCGGGTGAAATACGGAGAGCCTGTTGAATTGTTCAATGGCAAAGACCTGTCAGGCTGGGAGCTGATGGGTGAAAACAAAGTCAGCGGATGGAAAGCTACAGGTGGCGTGCTGGTCAATGACCCGGTGCAGAAAGCAGGACAGCCGCACATCGATTACGGGAACCTGCGTACCACCGGGACCTTTGAAGATTTCAACCTGAAACTGGAAGTGAATGTTCCGGAAGGAAGCAACAGCGGCGTGTATTTACGGGGCATTTACGAGGTGCAGGTCTTCGACAGCTACGGAAAACCGCTCGATCCGCACAACATGGGGGCGCTGTACAGCAGGATCACCCCGTCGGTATCCGCAGAAAAGCCGGCCGGACAGTGGCAGAAGCTGGACATTACGCTCTGCAACAGGCACCTGACCGTGGTGTTGAACGGAACAAAGATCATTGACAACCAGCCGGTGGAGGGAGTGACCGGTGGTGCGATCTCCCCGGACGAGTTTTCTCCGGGACCCGTTTTCCTGCAGGGGGACCACGGGAAGGTCAGCTACCGGAACATTGTCCTCACACCCATTCTGAAGCCGTAACCCGGTGTGGACATCAAAAGGCCGGTGTGTCTGCAGGGGCCTGAGCTGGTGCGAAGCAGCAGGTTTAGCACCGAATACACACCGGCCTTTTTTAAGAATGGGTTTCTCTGCGGTAGGCTTTCAGCAGGAGGTCCATGAAGGCATCATTTTCTTTGTTGATCCGCATCCGCGAAGGATCGGATTCGAACCATTCCAGGGTGCGCCGGATCCCTTCACGGAAGGGGATGACTGCCTGGAAACCGGGAACAAACCGCTTGATCTTCGAGTTGTCAAAGATCACGCTCAGGGCCTTGTCCCCCAACAGGCTTCCACGCATACCTTCCCTTCCGTTCGCATCGGCAAAATCACTGATGAAATCCGATGCGATGTGCACCGCATTCAGCCCGGCTCCGGCCGCATCGGCCACCGCCTCGTAGATCTGGTTCCAGCTCAGGATCTCATCGGAGGTAATGTGGAAGGCGTGACCGATGGCCTGCCGGTTTCCAAGCAGACCGGTAAATCCCCTTGCAAAGTCGTCCGAATGGGTGACCGTCCAGAGGGAGGTCCCGTCCCCGTGGATGACCACCGGCTTTCCCTTTTTCATGCGGTCGATGATCGAATAGTCCTTCCACCCGCCGATGGCAAGGGGAATGACCGTGTCATAGGTGTGGGACGGGCGGACGATGGTCACCGGGAATCCGTGATCCCGGTATGCCTTGTTAAGCATCTCCTCGCAGGCGATCTTATCCCTGGAATATTGCCAGAACGGATTGTACAGGGGGGTGGACTCGGTGATCACGGGATGCCCTCCCACCTTCTGGTAGACCGAGGCCGAGCTGATAAAAATATACTGCCCGGTACGTCCCGAGAAAAGGTCAATATCCCGTTTGATCTCTCCGGGAACAAAGGCGATAAAATTCAACACCACATCGAACCGGTGATCATTCAGAATCTGACGGACCCGTCCGCTATCGTTGATGTCAGCAGTAAGCGTTGTGATTCCTTCCGGCACATCCGGCCGGGTCATTCCCCTGTTCAGGTGGTACACGCGGATCCCCTGTTCCAGGGCAACCCGGGAACAGGCCGTCGAAATATTTCCGGTTCCACCGATGAATAATACCTTCATTTTTCTTTGTATTCAAACCATGAAAAAGATGCAACACCACCGTCGGTATGGCCGTTGCCGGTGGCGTACATGCCGGCATAAGGACCGTTGAAACCGCCAGCCAGCTCATCGGAAATGACAGACAGGCTCTGCACATCGCCGATCTGCCGGAGCGCATTTTCAGAAGGCCCGGCCATGAAGACGATCCCAGCCCCTTTTGCCGCGGCGGACAGGACCACCCGGTCCTCTTCCCAGGGAACGCGGGCCAGCTCTTCAGGATTGCCGTCCAGGGTCCTGATCAGGACCAGCGCGTCCGTCTCCCTGACCAGCTTGAAATGATGGGTGCTTCTGCGGTAGATGATCAGTCCCGCCTGCTGGTGTTCCACTGACGGAGAAAAGTCCATTTCGGTGGCAACATGCCAGGCATGGTGACAGATCCTGCGGGCGATCAGGGAGGGATTTTCAAGCCTTTCCGCCGTCTCCGGCCTTACGTCGATCTCCAGTGTCCCGTCCGCCAGCCGGTACCATTTTTCAAACGGGGTACGCAGGAAATTCCAGTGAAGGGACAGCTGCTCTCCGTTAAATTCATCCCTGGAAGGGGACGGTTCAACCGGGGTCCAGGGAAGATCGGGCCGTTCCTGCTCCAATGACAGTCTCCCCACACCCGGATTGAATACGGGCGTCGGGATTCCGTCCTGGTTCTCAAACCTGACCGGGGTCATGAAGGTTTCCCGGGCAAGCAGCGTGTAGCCGTCCATCCTCCGTTTGCCCAGCATGAGTGACCACCACTCACCCTGCTGCGTTTCGATCAGATCGGCATGTCCCACCGCATATACGGGGAAATCCTTCCCCAGGTGCCGGTGGGTAAGCACCGGGTTCACATGATACGGGATGTAAGGGCCCCACAGGCTGTCGCTGTGGTGCATGGTCACGCTGTGATGGAAATCAGTCCCCCCCTCTGCCACCATCAGCATGTAGGTGCCGTTGATCTTATACAGGTGCGGTCCTTCTGCCCACACCGCATTGGAAGCATGACCGTGGGTGAGCTGTGCGCGCCTGCCCACCAGTTTCTGCTGTGCAAGGTCCAGTTCCTGCATCCAGGCACCCTGCTGGTCCGGCCAGTCCTGTTCGCCGGTCAGGTTGCCATGCCCCACATAGTAACAGCGGCCGTCATCGTCCCAGAACAGCGACGGGTCGATCCCGGGGGAGTGGAGCCATACCGGGTCCGACCATGGACCGGCCGGATTCGTTGCGGTGATATAGAAATTGCCGTTGCAGTCCACGCAGGTGTTGATGATATAAAAGAGCCCGTCGTGGTAACGGATGGTGGGAGCGAACACCCCCCTTGAATCACCCAGTCCCTCGGGAAGATCCACCTGGCCGGGGCGGGTGATCCCGTACCCGATCAGCTCCCAGTTCACCAGGTCCCTGCTGTGGTGGACGGGCAGGCCGGGAAACCACTCAAAGGAGGAATTGACCAGGTAATAGTCATCTCCGACCCGGCAGACAGATGGGTCCGGATAGAACCCGGGGAGGACCGGGTTCCGGAAGTTGCCGGGGACCTGCTGGGCGTTTGCGGAGAATGCGGTGAAAATTCCCGCACACAGGAGTACCCGCCTCAGTCTGCGGGTGACCGCGCTTAATTGGATGTGAACTGTTTTCATGGAAGGTATGATTTATCAAAGACGAACATTTTGAGCCAGCCTCAGGATGTCATATATGCAAAATATGAAAAAACGGACGGAATCCATTATTTTTGATAAAAACAAACCCGCTCAGCGAATCTTACTATCCGCTGTTGATCACCCGGATCTTTCCATCCTTCCGGAAGGAATATTCGGCGGTCACTCCTTCGAGTCCCTTTTCAAACGAGTGCGGAAACCTGGCAATCTCATACCATCTTCCCAGATACTTGTAAATATCTATCCTTCAATGTGTTAGTTAAAAAAAGCAAAGAAATTCACTGAATAATGTTAAAAAAAAGTTCATAAAAGAATACGAAATGCGGGTAACAGTGACATGTATTCCCGGAATTAACCTCAAAAGACCTCCTGAGTGCCTTTAAAGAATCATCAGATTCAGAATTAATGATTTCAAAATTTAAGTCATGGATAGTAGAATAAAGATTCTCACAATTTTATATCGAATGGAACAATTAATCTATCATGAATCTACAGGAACACCTGAGGAATTTGCTCAGAAACTTGAAATCTCCAAGCGATCCTTATACAATTATCTGAAAATTCTTAAAGATTTCGGGGCCGAGATCCGGTACAACCAGCACCGCAGAAGTTATGAATACGCCAATCAGAAACGGCTGCTTATTAAGATTGGATATAAATAAAAAAATTTTATCCACAGTGCAAGAATATTGCACTGAGAGATCATAATTTGCTTCCATTACCGGAATTCAATTCATTGATCGGCCATCTTTAAAATAAATGCTTGTTCAGTATTATATAATGTCCCTGCGGGAAACCTAAGGACGAAATACGATTAACCCATATCAAACTGTAATACAACAAATCATGAAAAAACTAATCATCTCAATTTATTTGTTAACCGGGGTTTTTGTTATCGCAAATTCTCAGATAAAAGTAGCAGAAGATAATAATGTCGGTATAGGGGTAACAGACCCGGTAAGTAAGCTGGCCGTGGGAGGTACAGGAAATACTTATAGTACACTTTATGTCGAAAATAATTCGACTATCAGCAACCAGAGAGCTGCCAACTTCTATAAAAGTGCAAGTGGAGATACAGGTAGTGATTACTCTTATTCAGTCATTGGTCATATTGTTCACAATGGTGGATATAAACTGATTGGAGGACAGTTCTCTGCTCATTCAGCAAGTACCTCTAATAACAGAACATTTGGAGTAAGAGGCATCGCAGGGAATGGATATCCTGGATATAATTATGGTGTCTTTGGATA
>Ga0209206_10000085_pt1 | contig 17714 bp, 19 predicted proteins | sample ZodSprsou2mmetaG_FD_185478 | JGI IMG/M metagenome (GOLD analysis project Ga0209206, IMG submission 185478) | Hot spring sediment microbial communities from Zodletone spring, Oklahoma to study Microbial Dark Matter (Phase II) - Zodletone Spring... ...
ATGATAAATTGCTCTCGTTTGTAGAGTATAATCGTGTAATATTTTATTGGCGGATCTCAAATGAAACGATTTTTTACCCTTTTGATCTCTTTTTTCTTTGGAGGTTGCAGTAGCGATATATCAAAACACACAATTTCTAAAATACCGGAAGCTTCAGATATCAGCTATTGCTCAAATACACAAACCTTAGTAGTTGCAAACGATGAAGGCAGGTTCTACGAGATAACCGCCGAGGGCAAAATACTCTCAGAAACATATCTTGGAAAATACGACCTGGAGGGTGTTGTGTGCGAAAAAGGCAGATTTGTGTTTGCAGTCGAAAACGGATATATACTCACTGTTGAGAGGCAGACATTAAAGCAAAATCTCATCCCGATAGTAAATATGGAAGATATAAGCAAAAAGCACGGGATAGAGGGTATCGCGAAAATCGGCAGTGATTATGTCATAAGCATCCAATCAAAAAACAAAAAGGGCGCCATGCTAGCCATGCTGAGCCTGACAGACAGCGAAGCAATTGTAAAAAAGACGATTCATCACGGGATTATAGATAGCTCGGGAATGGATTGCAGGGATGGGAAACTATATATCGTAAGTGACAAAAAAGACAAATTGTATATCTATGATATACAAAACAATGAGATATTACAAAAAGCTCCCTTGCCGGCTATTGCCACAGAGGGAGTAGCGCTTGATGATGACGGGAACATCTTTTTTGCCGATGATAACGGAGCAGTACTAAAATACACACTCAAAGAGCTCGATATACAAACAAAGGGGTCAGGCAAATAAAGGAGTCAGGTGGCGCTCCTGCCAATGGTTGATAGGGTGCCGCCCCTCCTTTGGAATCTGTCGGAGCAGGGTGTAGCAGTGTCGTTGAAGCGTATGCAAAGACCTCTCACTCCGCTGCCCTTAATATCGTAAAGGTATGGGAGATGTCGTACGGTTTATAACGCGCCGGTTCTTTTCTGTGCTCTCCGGCATAGCTTAGTATCAGCGCAATGTTCCGTCTTCGGTCGATCCACGCAATGAACATCCCGCTGTGCGCTACATTGTAATAGGAGTGGTTTACGTAGTAAATCCAGTCGCCGGGTTGAATCATATATGCCGGGGCGTACGGCCCTTTGGGGGTACCGGTAAAAACTCTTGCAAGAGCGGGGTAGGCGTACCCCGCCCTTCGGCATGCCTTGTTGAGGTAGTCCCAGCACGCGCCCTTTACGATCTCTCCGTTGACCACCATGCTGCGCGCCGTACGCAAGACTTTCCTCGCGGGAGGAGCGGCATCTTTTTCGGCGTTGACGATGAGGGGATAGTAGCGCTGATAATTTTGCCGGTCTCTTTGGTCGCGCGCGTCTTTGGACGAACACCCGCCAAGCAGCAGCATCGCTGCAAGCAACAGATATTTCATGCGTTTATCTCTCCTCTCCGGCGTTCTCTCGGGAGAACTTCTGACGGCTTCATTTGCAAAAGGGCTGTTCTTTTGCCCCTCCGCTGGAGTAAAAAATTGTGCTTTCTCTCTTCCGGAGAAACGATCGGTTTTTGCATGTGAGACTCCTTTTGCTTGTTTGAAGGTTATTGTAACATTATTGATGAAAAAGCTTAGGATCGTAGATGAAAATGAACTGAAGAAGATCGTACACAATGCTGAGCTGGATGCGCCTGCGATCTTCAGAGCTCCATAAAAAGATTTAAAAACTCAAGCAGAGAAGAGAGGTGAAGGCTTACTCTCTTATCCTTTCTGCCCAAGCTTTTTATCGAGCAGAATGGCAAAGGGTATCTGGATGAGGTAAGCGAACATGACCGGCAGCAGCATCGAGACGCCGAATACTTTCATCGAAAAGGTCGAGAGGACAAGTGCCAGCGTGATGTAGCGTGTGGCGCTGTGCCAGAACGCCGCTTTCTCCTGGGGAGAATCAAGATCGAAGATCAAGCGGGCAGCGAGCAGGTCAAGCAGGTAAAAGACGATCACCGCGATCAGGGAGATACCGACAAGCTCGGGCTGCAGATCAAAGAGATCGACAAGGTTCTGCGTGCTTTGCAAACCGAAAAGATAAAAGAGGATCACAAAGATGCTTGCATTGCTGATATGGGTACGGTAGGTTTCGATAAACGCTGCCAGTGGTTTGATCAGGATCACGATCCTGCTTGCAACAAAAGGGATAACGATCAGGAGCGTCACGACCAGTCTTGCATAGCTGCTCATATTGTTGGTGTCCTCGGTATAGAGGGTCGAAAAGTAGCTTTCGGTATAGATGCCAAAAAGGTGAAGCATCAGGAAGGAGAGCGATACCAAAAGGAGATTGATAAAGAGGATGATAAATCCCAGGGAGGTGTCGCCGCCCGATCTTTTGATCCAGTACATCACCATGCCGCCGCCGCTGAGTACCGAAAGCAGAAAGATGCCCGCGGCGATACCGTAATCCTTTGTGCCCAGCCCGATGGCCACGGCAAAGGCAGGAAGCAGAACAAAATTGAGAAAAAGGCTTTTTGCGATCACGGTGCGGTAGACCCATACCAGTTTCACATCGGAGAGCCTGACCTTGAAGAGGGAGGGCATGATCATCGTCAGTCCGGCGAAGAGGCAGATATTGGAGCTGAAGATAAACCCCTCGGTATTGTAACTGTATAGAAATCCAAGTACCGCGCCCAACAAAACAATCATGAGTTGCATAGCGTCCCCTTTCTATAGAAGTGTATTGATGAAAAGTGTAATGATGCTGATAATAATAATATATTTTTTCACCCGACAGCTGACTAGTGGTGCGTACCGCAGAAGTTGGCATCGCATCCGTGCACCACACCTGAATATTTTGAGTTGTCGATGAAGAATTTCAGGATATCCTCCCGGTAGTATCTGAAGCGTTTACCCTGAACGCTCTTCAGGGCTTTTGGGTCTTTCTGATGTACTTTCACGAGCGTCTGATCCTCTTCAAAATACTCCATCCACCCATCTTCATCTTTCTGTTTTGCAAAGTAAAAAGGGGTACCGTGACACATCCCGCATTCTTTGGTGATGACACGAAATGTTTTGCTGTCATACTTTTCTGCTGCGTATAGTGACTGTATCAAAAGCGCCGGGACGAGTAACTTAAGAAAGAAATGCTGCATAAGCCTACCTTTTTCCTGCAATGATAAAGTGTCAGTGTGTAAACACTGTGCAGCGGAGGAAAATAGGCCGATGTCATACAGATCAATTCCTCTTATGCCACCGATTGATATGGTGCGTATACAAATCACTGGCACTCTGGTAATAGGTGATGATCTCCAGTGCATCCCTGGGTGAAATATGATCCGTCTCCTGATAGGTCGCATCTTTTAAACTCTCCTCAACGATATGGTATTGATGGATGGTTCTATCGGGCTCCAGGACAAAAAGGTTTTTCTCTTTAAGCAGGCCCAGCTTTTGGTAATTTCCTATAAAGGCACGCTCTTTAAAGTTCGGGTCCAGGATATTATCTCCATAGAATTGACTCTCATATTCCCAACCCATTAATGCCAGCAGTGTAGGCAGGGTATCGATCTGTGAGGAGAGCTTATGGATCACTTTTGGTTGTATGATCTCCGGAGCATAGACAATCAGAGGAATCCTGTATCGCCAGATCGGGAGTTCAGTTTTTCCTGCACTTCCTCCGTTATGGTCGGCAACGATGACAAAAATGGTATCTTTGAACCATGGTTTTTCTTTTGCTTTTTCCAAAAAGTCATGAATGGCATAATCGGTATATTTCACACCGCCTGCTCTTCCTGTATGGGGAGGTATATCTATTTTCCCTTCCGGGTAGGTATAGGGTCTGTGATTGGAGGTGGTCATGACAAAATTGAAAAACGGTTTATTTGCCTGATAGGATCTGTCCGATTCCTTCATCGCTTTGGCAAAGAGATCCTCATCACATACTCCCCAGACATTGGCAAAACTGATCTCATCTTCTTCAAAATCGGTTCGGTCGATCACATCAAACCCATTGTGGGAGAAAAAATCGTTCATGTTATCAAAATACCCATGACCCGCATAGATAAATTTGTTCTCATACCCTTTCTCCTGAAAGACAAATCCTGCTGAAAACATAGTGTGGTTATCGGGCCTCTTGACAATACTTCTTCCCGGCGTAGGAGGAAGAGAGAGTGTCACTGCTTCCATACCCCTTACCGTCCGGGTGCCTGTGGCATATACATGATCAAAGAAGAGTGATCTTTGTGTCAATGCATCCATGTGCGGGGTCAGGTTCTGGTCATTGCCGAACACTCCCATATAGGAGGCACTGAGACTTTCGACCATGATGAGCATCACATTGTATTTTGATTCCCGGTCATCCCCGTTTTTGACGAGTTTGAGATGGGTATCATTGAAATGCTCCAGTGTGTCGAGGTTTTTCATGACCGTGGATTGCTCTTCTGTTTTGTAAAACGCATGATAATCCAAAGTATTGTTTCTGAAGGCAGAAAAGAGCGAATAGAACCCGTTTTTGGCCAGTTCATTGTTGTACTGGTTTTTTGATATCTGTGAAAGGTCCTGTTGTTCCATCGTAGTAAAAAAAAGTACAGGTAACAGTAAAAAAGCAGTACCCACTTTGGCTCTTTGGAAAAAAGTTTGATCTGAATCAAATGTTTTGGTGAGCAGCGCACTCTTCTTCATAATCAGGACAAATAAAAGAGTATTGAGGATGAAGATCACAGTGACCAGCAGAGGGATAGGATAGGATTCGAGAATATTATGTATCACTTCGTGCGTATAGACCAGATAATCAACCGCGATAAAATTAAATCTTTTTCCGAACTCTTCCCAGAAAAACCATTCTGAAACCGCATTGAAAATCAATAGATAGGTGGCAATGAAAAAAACGGATAAAAAAAGCAGTTTATGTATTTTCATGTTGAATAACCTGTTGGGAAGCAGGATAAGATAGATCACCAGAGGGATAATATAATAGCTGGAAGCGACCAGATCATAAAACAAACCTACTGCATAGAGTTTAAAGAGGGGGATGATCCCCAGATCCACTTGAGAGATATCTGCGAAAAGCAGAACGGTTCTGCTTGCAAAACTGATCGCCGTAAAGATTCCTATCATCAAAATGAGGAATAGAAAACGATTGTTGCGGGTGTCGGACATGGGCATCCTTTTTTGGCATATTATAAACTACGGTATTATATCCGTATTTGATTAATTAATTTATATGAATAATGAACGGTTTGTAAATCAGTCCTGTTTTGATGGAATGGCATGACGTCCGCAGGTAAAAAATGACAATGTGACATATTTTTTACTTCGGAGAGGAAGAGTTGCTATACTTTGACAATCAATTTGAGATCCCCAGCAGGGCTGAGGATGAGGTTTTCAAGGAGTAAAGATGATCGTAGGGATAGAAGGGATCGTAGAGCGTAAAGATCCGACATTTGTGCATATCAATGTCAACGGGCTGATCTATGAGGTGATGGTCTCGCTCAACACCTCCAATGCCATTGGGGAGAAAAGGGTCAAGCTCTTCACGACGCAGATCATACGCGAGGATGCACATCTTCTCTTCGGTTTTATGGAGATGAACGAGAAGAAGATGTTCGATACGGTGCTGAAGATCAACGGAGTAGGGCCAAAGGTAGGGCTGGCAATCTGTTCGACCTTTACCCCGGAGAGCTTTGCGAGGGTAGTGAGCTCCAAGGATGTAGGGCTTCTCAAGAGAGTGCCGGGTATCGGGCCGAAGGCGGCAAGCCGTATCCTGGTGGAGCTGGCAGACTTTATTGTGGACGGGAGCGAAGCGAGCAGCGGGAACGGATCGATGATGGAGGCGGAGATGGCGTTGGAGAGCCTCGGCTTCAAAAAAGAGGCGATCCGCAAAGCGCTGGCAGGCTGCAGCGGCGATACGGCTGCGCTGGTCAAAGAGGGCTTGAAAAGACTGCAGAGGCTCTGATCTTACAATCCGGCAGTATAGATATCGTCGGTATCTTCTATCACGCGTTTGGCTTTGACAAATGTTCTGGCATAGTTTCCGTGCGTGATCGGTGAGATGATAATGCCTTGTTTTTTGGAAGCGGCATGGATAAACTCACCGTTGCCGATGTAGATCCCCACATGCGTGATGGGAATATTGCGTTTGCGGTCGGTCAGGAAGAAGAGCAGATCCCCTTTTTTCAGCTCATCGATATTGACCTCTCTTCCCATCTTGGACTGTTCCCATGCGGTGCGCGGCAGGTTGATATCGTGTTTCCTGTAAAGGTACTGGACATAGCCGGAGCAGTCAAAGCCTTGCGGGGTGGTCCCGCCCCAGACATATCTGCCCCCTTTGAAATACTTGGCATCCTCCAGGATCTGTGTGCTCTGATCGGGAGAGAGGCTGAAACTCACTCCCATTTTTTCTGCCTGCTCTTTGGCGATGGCAAGATGTTTGGCGCGTTCTCTGGCCAGCCAGGCCCTTCTTGCATGATGCTCTACGGAGTTGAGCTCGTCATAGAGTGCCTGGATGGAGTATTCGCTGGCTTTTTGCGAGATCGCAGCATTGTGCGTCGGTTCCAGACGCTTGACCTCTACGGTATTGTTGTTTGGATCAGTGACGACAAAAAGACTGCCATATCCCACCGAACAGTACAGAGTCACGGAGAACAGCCATCTCTTCATCTTTCTACCTTCACCTTGCTTTGAGGTAGTATATCAAAATTTCATCGACACTTCCAGAGCGTTTCCGTCATTTTTCAGCTTTTAGGCTATAATTCGCTTCATGAATCCTATCGTTATCATAGGCGGGGGTGCCAGCGCATTGATGCTTGCCTCTTTGCTGCCTTCAAACCGTGCTACCATTATAGAAGCCAACGCAAAAACCGGTGCCAAAATACAGGTATCAGGCGGCGGCAAATGCAATATCACCAACCGGGTGATGGATCCCGCCTACTTTCTGGGTGAGGAGTATTTTATCCAGCCGGCGCTTGATCTGTTTGATGAAAAGATGCTGCTGGCGTGGCTGAAAAAAAGAGGGCTTGAACCCGTCATACGCAAAGGTACCCAGTACTTCTGCCCGCACTCTTCCAAAGAGATCCTGGGTATCTTCCAGCGTGAATGCAGCAAACAGAAGATAGTGTTGAATGAGAAGGTCATCGGTGTGACCAAAAAAGGGAAGGGCTTTGAGGTCAAGACCGACAGAAGAACCTTGAGCGCAGAGAGGGTGGTCGTGGCTTCGGGAGGATTGAGCTATCCGCAGCTCAATGCCAGCGATATCGGCTACAGGATCGCAGAGTCGTTCGGGCATACCATTGTCAAAACCGCACCTGCCCTTGTCGGACTGACCCTGCAGCCTGAAGAGTTTTTCTTCAAAGAACTCTCCGGGGCCTCAACGGAGGTCAGGATCACGGTGGGAGAGAGGGTGGTGGAGGGATCGCTGCTTTTTGCACACAAAGGGATCAGCGGCCCTGCGGTGCTGAACGCCTCTCTCTACTGGGAAAAGGGAAAGATAGAGATCGATTTCCTGCCTGCTGTTGATTGGGATACCTTTGTGCGCAGCGAGAAAAACGTCTCTTCCCTCCTGCCTATGCCAAAGCGTGTCACAAAGGCATTTTTGCTACAATTAGGCCTACAGGACAAACAAGGGAAAAAGCTCACTTCAGCGGAATTGGAACAGTTGAAATCGCTTTGTCATTATCGCTTTGCTCCTGCGGGTACCTTCGGCTACACCAAGGCCGAAGTCACCAAAGGCGGAGTCGCTACGGACGAGGTCAATGCCTATACGATGATGAGTGAGAAGGAGGAGGGACTTTACTTTATCGGTGAAGTTCTGGATGTGACGGGGAGACTGGGCGGATATAATTTTCAGTGGGCATTTGCAAGTGCCTATGTCTGCTGCCAACACCTCATGAATAGATAGAAACCAGAGGAAATCAATGAAGATCAGATTGTTAGCGGTATTGTCTACTGCTGTAATGATGAGCGGCTGTGTCAAGACACCGGATGCGGATGAAGAGGGATGGAGATCTTCTCAAAAAAAAGAGTTTTTGGAGATACTGAAGGAAGACAGATATGCATCGATCTGTGAGCAGCAGGCACTTTATGAAAAAGTAAAAAAGACAGAAAACACCGTATTGATGAGCAAACTGCTCTTGGAATATACTGATAATCTTGCCAACAGTTGTATCGACCTTAAAAACTTTCAAGCAGTTCAAAAAGCCAAAAAAGAAAAAAAGATCGAATCACACTATGATATCTATCTGCAAAAAGTAGACAAAACGCAGATCATCGCGCAGCTTAAAGCCGGGCAGACGATAGAAAATATTCTTAAACCTTATGTTCCGGCGACTGAACAGTTTCAAAAACTGCTCAAAACATTCCATGCGTTAAAAGAAAAAGAGAGTGTGACACCGGAGCAGCTTCGTAAACTCCGTCTCAATGTCGAAAGAACCAAGATCATGCGTCCGGATCTGGGGGAGGATTATGCGCTGGTGAATATCCCTGAGTTCAAGGTGCGTATCAAAAAGGGCGGTCAGACGGCACTGAAGTTCGCTGTGATCGTGGGACAGAAAAATCTTCAAACCCCGGTTTTTGCAGAACCGATGCAGTATATCACGCTCAATCCGCAGTGGGGAGTTCCCGACAGTATTGCACGAAATGAGATCATCCCCAACGTACTCAAAGATCCTGCCTACCTGGCGCGCAACAATATGGTCATACGCCGTGACTATAACCTGGATTCCCCAAATGTCTCCTTGAACGATGTCAATCTTGCTGCCTACAGGGGAGGCAAGGGCACGGTGCCGTTCAAGTTTATAGAAAAGCCCTCGGAACGGAACGTGCTGGGACGTATCAAGTTTATCTTCCCAAACAGTCACGCCGTCTATATGCATGATACGCAGGCAAAGTCGCTTTTCCAGCGCAAAGTACGTACCTTCAGCCACGGCTGTGTAAGGCTGGAAAAACCCAATGATATGCTGATCTATATCGCCAACCATTTTACCGGTGAGACAAAAGAGAGTATCATGGCAAAATACGATTCGCTTAAAACGCATCATATCCCGTTGAAGAGAAGAATGATGGTGCATACGGCCTATCTGACAAGCTATGTAGATCAAAACGGGACAGTATTGATGTTTAATGATATCTACGGATTTGACAGAGATCAAACGCTGATCTTTTAAAAGCGAGGAAGAAGATGAAAGAGTATAAAGCGATCATTTACCAGGAAGGAATGCTCGGGTCACTGCTTCTGGGTGAGTCCAAGATCAACCCGGTACGTTTTTCAGAGTTTCTCAATATCAATGCAAAAGAAGGATGGGAAGTGGTCACCATGGAAAAAGATGTACGAAGAATGCTGCTCTTCTTTAAACGGGAAGGGTATGTAGTGATCATGCAAAGGGAGAAGAGATAGATGAAAGTGATGAAAATTGCAAGTATCATCAGCGGTATAGTCTTTGTCCTCTATGCGGTACTTCTGCTGCTTCAGCTCTGGACAGACGTGGTCAGCTGGACCGTGTTTGTGAAGCTTACGATTACCGCTGGTGTACTTATTGTCGTAACATTCGGTGTCGCACTCCTTTACCGGGAGTATATCGAAGAGAAGCATATGAAGGATGACCACTTTATCGACTAGTTGCTACTCTATTTGCTTCATAAAAGGGGGATTTGATGCAGAAAATAAAAAGAATGACGCTTTATCTTTCGATAGTGATTTTTTCACCTGCCTTGTATGGTGCATCCGATGATGCAGCTATCCATGTCAAGGTCTGTAAGGCGGCACTCTCCTCGATCATGGGGGTGGACGATAAAACCATCCATGCAGAACAAAGAAAAGAGGGGAGTATCTCTCTTTATTACCGGCTAGAGGGAGAAAAGGAACGGTATGACTATAAGTGCAGAGTGGACGGCAGCCGGGTTATTTGGGGGTCGGCACTCGGGCGCTGGAGAACAGACAAAGAGGATGCTCTGATCACCTTCAGTATCAGCGACGCTCATATCACGATCGAGGAGCGTTTTACTGATGAACCGGTCTCTCAGGCAAGCAGGACGACCTTCCCTCTTTCCGAGCTCTAGCCCGAGGAAGAAAAAGTGTGTGATACGTTGAAATGTATAGCATAAGTGCCGTTATGATAAAATACTTCAATTTTATTGAACGGTAAACTATGGCATCAAAAGAGATCATCTACAACAATCAACCATTTCAACTCTCCTATGAACTACTCAACCCCTCATCCAAAGATGCGATACTGATCCTTCACGGCTGGGGCAGCAACAAAGAGATCATGAAGCAGGCTTTTGGAAAAACTCTCTCCGGGTATCAGCATATCTATCTGGATATGCCGGGGTTCGGCAAAAGCAGCAATGAGATGATCCTTACTACCGAAGATTACGGCAGGATCGTCACGCTGTTTTTGGAAGCGCTGGGAGTCACTCCGAAGATCGCTATGGGGCACTCCTTTGGGGGCAAGGTAGCCACACTGCTCAATACCCCCTGCCTTGTACTGTTGTCCAGTGCGGGTGTGGTGACTGAGAAGCCGTGGTCGGTAAAAGTGAAGATCGCTACCTTTAAGCTGCTTAAACCGCTGGGATTCAAGAAGCTCAGGGATATCTTCCGTTCAGCCGATGTCACAGGTATGAGTCATGAGATGTATGAGACCTTCAAAAACGTGGTGGATGAGGACTTTGAGCATGAGTTTGCGAGAAGCCGCTCCAAAGCACTCTGTTTCTGGGGGAAAGAGGATACGGCTACACCGCTTTATACCGGAGAGAAGATCGCAGGGCTGATCCCTGAGAGTAGATTCTATCCGCTTGATGGAGACCACTACTTCTTTTTGCGCCATCAAGCGTTTATCTCACAAACCATCACAGAAGAATGTAAGGAAGAAGAACCATGTTAATACTCAATGCAATCGCCCATCTGCTTTTTATCGCCGCTATCGGATACTATTTTATCACCAACCTGCAGTGGTACAGCTATAAGCTCGAACGCGTGATCTTTCATCACACGAAGACATGGTGGCACTTTGTCTACTTTTTGGTACCGTTCGCACTCTATGCTTTGGTCGATGGGATCAGTCAGTTCGGATTTGTTGTAGCGTTTGCCTATCTGCCGTTGCTTTATCTGTGGTACAGGGGACTGGATAAACCGTTGGTCTTTACAGGAAGAGTGAAACGCTTTTATGCCGCACTGATCTTGTTCGCGCTCTTTATCGCCGTGGCCTTACAGCACTTTGGGGTGGTACTTCCTCTTTTTCTGGCGTATGCTGTTTCAATGTTCATCGAGAAGATGCTCTTTGAGGGCTTTAAACGCAAGGCAGAGCAGAAGCTCGCAGATATGGAGGATATGACCGTAGTGGGGATCACCGCAAGCTACGGCAAGACCAGCATCAAGAACTTCATCACCCATATCCTCTCAAGCAGATATAAGACCTACGCCACACCGCGTTCGGTCAATACCCTCGGCGGTGTGATGAAAGATATCAATGATGACCTCCCTGCCGATACGGAAGTCTATATCGTGGAGATGGGGGCAAGGGGCGAGGGGGACATCAAGGAGATCACGACCTTTGTCAACCCGCACTATGTGGTGGTAGGCAAGATCGGGCCTGCGCATATCGAGTACTTCAAGACACTGGAGAATATCCGCAATACCAAAATGGAGATCCTGCTGAGCAAGCGTCTTAAAAGCGCATGGGTGCACGAGAGTGCAATGGTGAAACCTGAAGCACATGTCCATACCTTCGGGAGCAAAGAGAACTTGAACATCAAGACCGTACTGCCGGCGCCGCAAGCTGTCATAGGGGAGGTGAAAGCGACGCTTGAGGGTACCAGCTTTACCTTAGACGGAGTAGAGTACAAAGCGGCTATCCTGGGAGCCTTCAATGCGATCAATCTTGCCGCAGCGGTACAGATCGCCAAGGAGCTGGGGATGACATCGCAGGAGATACAGGAGGGGCTGGCGACACTGAAGCCTGTAGCACACAGACTGCAGCGTATCGATGCCGGCGGCAAGGTGATCCTTGATGACAGTTTCAACGGGAATATCGACGGAATGATGGCCTCTTTTGATCTGGCAGAGAGTTATCAGGGAAGAAAGGTGCTTATCACTCCCGGGCTCGTTGAAGTGGATGATGCCCTTAATGTGCAGGTTGCGCAGAGAGCCAATGCAGTCTTTGACAAGGTGATCGTCACAGGCGATCTGAACTACCAGATCTTCAAAGCACATGTGGATGCGGATAAACTGGGAAAACTGGAGAGTAAAGCGCAGATGGAGCAGATGCTGATCGAGGAGACCCGTGCGGGAGATCTGATCCTTTTTGCCAACGATGCACCCTCTTTCATCTGATTTTACTGCATCTTTGACTTGATCGCTTCGTTCCGCTCAGTCATTTACTGCAAAGTAAACTCTTTCGCTGCACTCACGCGCTCAAGCCAAATCTACAGCAAACTCAGATGAAAGGCTTGACTATCGCATCTTTAATCGAATGGGCTTTGCCTACATGGCTTCACTCCGTTCCGACCATTTCGGTTCCGAAGCTACAAAGGCAAAGCAGTTTGCCTTTGCTTAACGCTTCTCATATTCGGTCACTTACTATGAGTAAGCTCTCTCACTTCACTCACACCCATTAGACCAAATCTACAGCAAACTCAGACGAAAGACTTGAGAGGTAAGTAGTAAGTAGGAGGGAGCAAGTAGCAGGTTTGGTAATCTTTTCAGAGAAAAGCTTTTATCATTAAGGTCGGGCAAAGTCCAACCATGAAAATCATTCACTATTCACTATTCACTATTCACTATTCACTAATTCTCTTCCCCCATCTTTTTCAAAAAGAGCTCATGTGTTGGGCTCTTGAGCGTCAATCCTCTGATACCGTACTTTTCTTCTTCTTTGATTGTGAATCCCTCTTTCATCATCTGATGCAGACGTCCTCTTACCCACATATGTATGGATTCCCTGCATGCCATGTAGGTAGTAGAAAGCTCTTGTGCAAGGATACTCTCTTCACTTTTTCTGATCAGCCTGCCCTCCATACGGTTGCAGGCATCAAATCCCGAGAGTTTCATTTCATCCAGGTCAAGGTCAAGTATCGCTCTGGCCTGACGTACATCTTTGCCGTCGATGACGCGTACATGCCAGTTGCCGTTCAATTTGTTTTGTAAGAGAGTGCGGTTGAGATCTTTGACCGTTTGGGCTATTTTTGAAGGAAATGAGGAGATGTTTGTAAAATAGCTCTCGCTTGATTCGCTCCAAACTAAAGCAGTGAGAGCCAGTGTAACCAGAAGTGATCTTTTTAGCATCGGAAATACCCTCTATTATCTCTTTTTTGATAGTATAAGAAATAATGACTAATGGAGCGTTTATGCGGACGGTACTCTTTTTACTTTTTAACACGGTGTTACTTTTTTCTTCGGAATTGAAGCTGACCCAGAAGCAGGCGGACTATATCGCAAAGAAAGTTTGGATGAATGAGGGTGCCGGACTTGATAAGTATCTGGTGCACTGGAATGAGGGGGAGGATTTCGCATCCGTGGGGATCGGACACTTTATCTGGTTTAGCGAGGGACATACCGAACGTTTCCGGGAGGTCTTTCCGATGGTGCTTGCTTTTATGGAGGAGCGTAACGTAACGATGCCGCAATGGCTCAATGCCAAAACCCCTCTGCCGTGGAGCTCCAAAACGGAGTTCTATCACGCCAAAAAGTCCAACAGCAAAAAGTACAGAGAACTTTTTGATTTTCTCAAACATACGATGCCTCAGCAGGCGGAATTCATGGCAGTAAGGCTTAGCCATGCACTCCCCGAGATGCTCGGTACGATAGAGGAGCGTAATGTACAGCAGCTCATCGAGCGCCGCTTCAAGAGGATGCTCTATCATGCGGACGGGAGTATCGATGAGAGAGGGCTCTATATCCTGCTGGACTATACCAACTTCAAGGGCGAGGGGACACTGGAGAGCGAACGCTACAATGGGCAGGGGTGGGGGCTGTTGCAGGTGCTTGAGCACCTGGATGAGAATGCGCCGGATAAATACAAAGCCTTTGCCGATGCCGCCAAAGCGATGCTTGGCAGACGTATCAAAAACTCACCGCCTGAAAGAGGGGAAGAGCGCTGGAGAAAAGGCTGGAATGTCAGGCTGGATACCTACTGGAAATAACTGATGTTCATTGGAACGCAAGTCTCCAAAGCGGACGGCTGCAGAGACGGCTCTGTATAAAAAATTCTCTCATTTCAATTAGGATTTTTTCAGTAGCGGGAGGGTATAATGTCAGCCTGCTTATCGGGGCGTGGCGCAGTCTGGCTAGCGTGCTACCTTGGGGTGGTAGAGGTCGCCGGTTCGAGTCCGGTCGCTCCGACCATGTTTAATCACCAAATAGATCATTTCTACGCTTTGGGTTCATCACTCTTTTTCTTGTCAGCCATCTTGTTTGAAGTAAAAATTTTATGGCAATGATTGCATTGATATAAAGGCGGAACTCTAAGCAGCCTCTTTTTGAAAAATCCCCTTTTTTTTCTTTGGATATCAAAGCTTTTGCAGTATGGGCAATATCTCTGTGACTCCATTTTTATACCCCCTTTTTTTATATCTAGACACTCGTTTTTTCCGATTATACATCAAATCTATTACATCATGGTTCAGGGAAAACCAATTTATCCAAGATCTATGCTGTCGCCTGTTGGAAAGATATGCTCTGCATGAGGCAGATAGTCTGTTTATGCTATTTTTGATCTAAAGGAGGGGGAGAATACTATCATGAAGATTTTTTGTGCCGCGGCGGAATGCCGCGGCGTTTGGAGATTACATAAAGAGTTCGCGTTTGACGCCGGCAAACCACTCTCTTGTCGCCTTGCCTGTCCCTTTTGATCGGAATTTACCGTTTCCGTCTTTTGGCTTGGGAACGTTTCCGTTTCCTACAAGCATACCTTTTTCATGCGCAACAAACTCATGGGTGATCATGACCGCTTCTTCCGGATTGCCGCTGACCATAGAGTAGCAGACGTTACCTACAGGGACCGGAAGACCTGCTTTTGGATCAAATTCTTTTCCAGCAAGCTGAGCGACGACCTGATCTGCAGCACGTTTCGCCGTCCAGATCGCTGTATGACCACTTGGCGGAAGATCATGACTTACGGCATCACCGATAACATAGATGTTTTTATCGGTTTTCGATCGGAGCGTATAACCGTCCATGAGCGCAAATCCTGCAGGATTGGTCTCAAGTCCGGCCATTTTGATCACAGGTGAACAGATATTGTTCGGCATAAGGTTACATACCTGGTATTTGATAGTATGTTTTGTCGCTTCTTCTGGATCGCCTTCAAAAAGTGATGCTTCATCGGTGAACTCAAGATAAGTGATCTCGTTTTTTGCAGGGTCAACATCGATCACTTTTGTAAGTCCTTTGTAGTCAATGATCCCATCATAGAGATCTTTCCAGCTCTCCTGGAAGGCTGCACCTTTGGAAAACTTACCGCCTCTGGTATCCAGTACGATCACTTTCCCCTTGATCCCCTCTTCTTTGAGGTAGTTCGCTACCATAGAGGTTCTCTCATACGGTGCCGGAGGACATCTGTATTTGCCTTGTGCAGGAGGTACGATCACCACATCACCGTCATCCATATCGACAAGCTGTCTCTTGAGCGCAAGGTGTTCGCTTCCAGGCATCAATGCAGCAGGACAAGCGTGTGCTACATGCGCGATCTTTTCATCGCTCCACTCCGGGAACTGCCCTTTATAGTCATACGCGATACCAGGAGAGAGTACGAGGATGTCATAAGTGAAATTTCCATTGGTCGTGGTCACTGTTTTGGCTGTTTTGTCGATCGCCGTTACTTCCGCCTGTACGAAGTTGTATCCGTGTTTGGTTGCCGGTGCATAGAAGTCATGGGTCAGCGTCTCCAGGGAAACACCCTCCAGGCCGCCCAGGTAAGTGTTGCTGAACGGACATGCCATAAAGATATCTTTTTTCTCGATCACAGTCACATCAATGCTTTTATCTTTCTTCTTAAGCTCTTTGGCTAGAGTCAGACCACCAAAACCACCACCAATGACAAGAACAGTTTTCCCACTTGCTTTGTTCGCCATTTCCGCCGCACCGGCTGTTGTGACTGCCACTGATGGCAATACTGCAGCAGCAGCGGCTACACCTGCAAGTTTAAATAAATCTCTTCTTTCCATACTCATGTTATCTTCCTTTTGTTTTTAATTTGGGGTACTGTTATCTTAACAAGTAAAACTTAAATAAAATATGAATTTTATAGATTAATTTAATAAAAAATTAATCATAATCATATTTAATATTAATTATTTGTTCGAACGCAGTCTCATATGGCATGAGGTGCATTCACGCAGTGCCAATCCGTAGTTGTGTGCTACTGCATCCATATCTTTGCGTTTCAGTTCCTCCAGCATCTCGTTGAGATACATGTTTAACATAAGCTGTCTTTTTTGAGCAAATTTATGGGCATACTGCTGCTCTGCATCAAGAAAGTCTTTGGGATCGACTTTTTCCAAATGGACAAGAACAGATTTGATATCTTCCGCACCTTTGATAATGCATTGGCCTTCTTTGCATCGGTAGAGCAGCCCTGACTGGATCTGCTCCATCCCCTCTGCCATGGTGATCATATCTTTGATCCTGTCCGCTTTCGTATAGTGTGCCTCTTCTGCCGTGAGTACAGATGCCGCCAAAAGAGAGGTGAAGAGTAGTGCCTTGCTGAGTTTTCGTATCATTGTATGCTCCTTTAGTATTGAATAATCTCTTTAGTGAAATGCTTAAGTGCTACCACTTTTGCCTCGTCTTTGACTAGTCTCTTTGCTTTTCTTTTGTTCTCATAGTATTTCTTGAACTCCGGTTTGAAAGCATCCATATAGTCATGGAAACGGTTGGGCCCCAAAGCACCTACTGCCCAAAGCTCATCATTCTCATCGATCTCAAGGACGATCTGCGTCAGCCCCTCGGTTGCTGGCCCCGCTATGGCTTTCCCCCCGTTTACCGGGTCAAAAGCTGAAAGGTGGGAGGAGCAGACAAAAATTCCAGCCTCTTTGGCATCGGGAAGGGCGAGTGTTTTGCCTTTTCTTTCAAGGTACTGGAAAAAGCTGTCATCGGGAGTAGGGTGAGTCAGCTGGTGCGGGCAGATCGCCGAGTAAGCTACGATAGAGCCATTTTTGCCCACCCCCCCTTTGAAGAGATACTCCGTCCCGTCATCTGCTGTGAGTTTGACATCTTTGTTGGCAGGCCGTCCGAGATCCACGAGGATACAGGGGGTTGCGATATGAGGAAAATTGAAGACATAGTTCACTTCGGGCTGTAACGTGCTTGCTTTGAGCGGGTTGCCATTTTCATCTTTGAGGTGCACCTTTTCATAGCTTTCGTAAAGTGATAGACCGTCATCTGCATAGAGCCTCTGGGTGATCAGCGATGGAGCGATCACTACAGCCGCAGCTGAGGCTCCTGTGATTTTTAAAAAACTTCTTCTTTCCATTGGAATCTTTATACTTTAAATTACCTATTTATTATAAATAGAGATATGTAAAATTTCTATTAATCTTAATAATTTAGTTGATTGATTTCTATATTTAATTCTTATTTTACACAAAGCATTACAGGCAGGCCTTCTTCATTACCTGAAATCAAAGAGAACGCTTTTCCGTATCAAGAATGATAATGAGAGAGATATAACAATAAAATATAATAATATTTTTCTAATGAAAATATTTATTTATTAATAATTATTAGTACTATAAGTTTAATTGATTGTAAAGTAATAATTAATTAGAATATAAC
>Ga0209206_10000087_pt1 | contig 17675 bp, 16 predicted proteins | sample ZodSprsou2mmetaG_FD_185478 | JGI IMG/M metagenome (GOLD analysis project Ga0209206, IMG submission 185478) | Hot spring sediment microbial communities from Zodletone spring, Oklahoma to study Microbial Dark Matter (Phase II) - Zodletone Spring... ...
GCTTTAGTTATTATTTTTATCGCAAAGTTCGGTAAAATATCTCTTTTTACGGCTAATTGTATTATTATAATAATTTGTCTTTAGCTATCTTATTTATCTTCGTTTGATTTTCATTATAACAAAGATATTTTAAAAACAAAAATAATATAAAAAATAAGAGAAGATAAAATTTTTAGAAAATAAAGGGATGATATCTATAAAAACAACGTTCTATCTATCTTTCCCTTGTTTAACAAATAAATACTATCGGTGGTCTTTTTCAGGAATTGTTTATCATGAGAGATAATTATATAAGATAAATGGGGTTGGCTGTTTAAAATTTGAACTATTTTAGCGATAGTTTCCTCATCAAGCCAGATAGTAGGTTCATCCAATAATAAGACCTCTGGCTGCATAGCCCATACCGTGGCCAGGGAAACTAATCTTTTTTCTCCATAAGAAAGATTATAAGTAATCCTATTCTCAAAACCCGATAAACTCAGAGCCTCCAGAGTTTCTTTCAGTATTTTTTGGGTCTCTTTTTGATTTTTTCTTAAATTTAGAGGCCCAAAAGCGATATCCTCGGCTACAGTAGGGCTGAATAATTGATCATCGGGGTCTTGAAATACCAGGCCAATTCTTTCCCTAACTTCTATAAAATCATTCTCTGTTTTTCGCTCTTTTCCAAATATTTCAATCTTGCCTTCTGCTGGATGTAAAAGTCCCATCATAAGATGGAAAAGCGTGGTTTTTCCACTCCCATTTGATCCAACCAAACCTATCCTTTCTCCTTGAAAAAAATTAAAATTTAATTTTTTAAATACATAATCCCTGGAGGGATAAGCAAAGGAAAGGTCAGCCATTTTGATTACAGCTTCATTCTCTCTTTTCTTCATGGCAATAATACCAATCCAATAATACCGCTTATCATTATCGCTCCCGTTACAAGATCAGATTTTTTAAATGCAAAATGATTTAAAGTCCAAAATTTTCCCTTGAACCCGCGGCAAAGCATAGCTTGATAGACTCTTTGGGAGCGGTCATAACTCCTAACTAACATCATCCCCACTAAATAGGCATAAGTCCGGTAAGTATGAAAATTAGTCTGGGCTTTAAAACCCCTTATTTTTATTGCATTATTTAATCTGATGTATTCGGAGTGAATCGTTTGAGCATAACGATAAGTAAAGAAAAACAACTGAGTTAGCTTATCAGGGAAGTATAGATGACGCAAAGCATGAATCAGATTAAATATCGAAGAAGTAGAAAGAAGAGCAATTCCAGATAAAATAATAGAGTTGGATTTTATAGTAATTAAGAGGGCATATCGGATACCTTCCTGAGAAATATTTAACGAACCTAAAGTATAAATATTTTTTCCGGGGAAGGTAAAAGGGAGCATCAACCATAGTAAAAAGATAAAACTGTTCACCATAAAAAGACGAGAAATGATTTCTTTTGTCCTTAAGCCAGTAAGTGCCACTGTCCCTATAGCAAATAATAAAGCACCTGATAATGAAGTATATTTTTCGCTAACCGCAACCATAACTGAAAAGAGTAGGGCAACGATAATTTTTACTCGTGGATCAAGGCTATGGAGGATAGAATCCCCTTCTGAAAATTTTTCTTTAATCACATTGATCACCTGAAACCATTATTTTAAATTATCTTTTACGACTTAAAAAATAAGCAATTATTCCAAAGATACCAATGATATAACCAATACCTCCGACAATCTCGGGAGGTGAAATGCTATCCGTTTTAGATTTCTCAATCTTTATTATCTCTCTCATAATCGGTTCCAATTTTTTATCCAAAGTATCTTCGATTAGTGATTGAATTTCTTTTAAACCAAAGGAAGAAACTTCAGGAAAAATGTTAGGTACAGGTTCTTCAGATTTTTCTTTAGCTAACCCTGCAACATCTCTGCCTAGTTCATTAACCGGGATAATATATTCTGCTCGATGTCCCATGCTTGCAGTAAGAATCAAGATTAAATCTCCACTCAATGAACCTTCCGAAGGAACCTTAAAAGAAAACATTCCTTCCCCGTCAGTTAATCCTTCTAAGAGTTTATTTCCCTTACTATCCAATACTTCAATCTTTGAATCCATACACTTTTTCCCATCATTAAAATAACTCTCGGTGATAACTTTATCTGCTTCCACATAGGCAAAGATATTGACTTTATGGGCAAAGCTTGAAATATCTGCCATCATAATAATTAAAAATATCAATATCAAAATTAAAAACAGTTTGTTTCTCATCTTATCTCTCCATTATAAATATACTGAATAAATCTATGTAATCAAACATTTAATATTTCCGGTCGAACTTTCCTTATAAACCCTATACAAAATGTAGTGAGTACCCCTTCCAAAATCATTACCGGAAGATGGGTAACAATTAACAATTTGGCTACCTGTATAAAGTGTTCTCCGGTAAAAACCAAGGTTGCCGCTACCATGATCCCACTTAGTAATATTGATAAAACACCACAAATAAAAGCTAAGCTCAGGGCAAAAAAATTATTTTTCCCTCTTACTCCTTGATTAAAAAAATAGAAACAAATAATTGCGGGTAAAGCCATATTAAGGGTATTGACTCCCAAAGTTGTAATCCCTCCAAACTGGAAAAGAATAGCCTGAAGTGTAAGAGCAACCAATATTGCCGGATAAGCTGACCAGCCCAATAATATCCCTGTCAACCCATTTAAAACGAGATGCACACTTGAAGGACCGATAGGAACATGGATTAAAGAAGCTACAAAAAAAACAGAAGACAGAATGGCTACTTTGGGTATTTCTTTGTGTTCCATCTTCTTTAAACTATATCCTGCTGCTGTAGCAGTCAAAACCGCGCCTGAAACTAATACTGGCGCAGATAACATTCCTTCTGAAATATGCATAAAAATTTCCCTTCTATCTGTTTACTCCATATCATAAGTTTTAACCCAGAGGACTGCTCCTATTTCCACTGATTTTTCTTCTTCATCATGTTTTATTTTCTCTATATCATCATTCAGGGCGGCAAACCCCCACCAGCCTGCTCTAGGTATGGCATAAGTAAATACACCATTCTGATCGGCTTTAATCACCTGGGTAATCATAGGGTCAGCAGGGCATTTAACCTTACCATCTTGATTGTAATATTCTACTTCTACTTCCGTAAAAGGAGCTATTTTTCCATTAACCTTTACAATCCCCTGAAAAACATTTCCGGTCCAAAGGCCATAAGGCCGAGTCAAGGGAATGATCTCAGTTTTTAATCCTATCTCTTCGTCCCAGCCTACTTCCATGCCAAGAGAATTTACCATTACTTTAGTATAGTGAATAATGAAACAATCTTCCGCTGGTTCCCAGTATGGTTGAGGTTCGACATAAAATATATGATCTCCAGGACGTTTAACCTTATAATCGGCTTGCCAGGTCGAACAGCCATTTACTTTTTTCTCCTGAAGGGTATCCAATAAATCTGTCCTTTTGCCTTGAAGCATAACCCCAAATTGAGCTGGTTTAACCATATTCATATAATCACCTTCCAGGGGATGCATAAACTTGATCTCAAGATTAATATTCTTGCTATCGGTCATAGTAATCATATCGTCAGAAGGCATGATTACTCCGAAATGAGCATTGGCTGAAATCAAGCTTCCAAATAGAAATATTACCACCAAACAAAATATTAAAACAACTTTTAATTTTAAATTTTGCATATTTTCCTCCCGGATTATATTAATTGTCCTATTATTTTTAATGTAGGGGTCGAATTTATTCGACCCAAGTTTTACGTGCTTAATAAATCAAGCCCCTACTTCTCTCTTAAACTTGTAACTCGTTACTCGTTACGTATCACTTATTACTGAATTATCTATATACTATTTTTAATTTCGTGCTACGGATAAGGCAAAAAAAATAGGTTGTCTAACCTTGATTAAATCTCGGACCAATTAAAACCTAAAATTAAATTTCTTTTTAAACCAGTTCTTTTCCGGTAGAAGCTATAGACAAAGACCCATATTTTACACCTTTGGTTGATTTTAATTCATCCGCTAATCCTCTTACTTCTATCGGTTTTCCCCTTACTACTATTATCTCCAAACAATTATCATGATCAAGGTGAATATGCTGGCTGGAGATAATTAAGGGGTGAAAATCATGTTGAATATCGGTTAAGGTGTTTACCAGCTCCCTCTTATGGTGATCGAACACTAAAGTAATGGCTCCCGCTACTTCTTTCCCTTCAATCCATTCTTTTCTCACCAGATTTTCTCTGATCAAATCTCTTATTGCTTCCGAGCGGTTGGGATATTTTTTTTCTTTTACCAATCTATCAAATTTTTCTAAAAGTGTTTTTTCTAAAGATACGCCAAAACGGACTATTTCAGACATTAATTCCTACCTTCGTCATCAGCAGATATTACTATTTTCAAAATAATAACACGCTGTTCCTACCCTGTCAATTAAAAAATCTCTTAAAAAAATAGGAGACAAATAAAGCAGCCTGTCCCCTTTTTGCTTTTAATCGATGATAATTTCTTCCAGGGGTCTTTTAGGTACATGATGAACACTCTGACTATCCCGCCAATATTTGATATCTCCGTCAGCGCCAACTGTTTCCAGCACAACCTTTTCTTTGGGTTTGCCAATAGACAATACATATAAAATATCATATTTCTCATCAATTTTTAAGGCGGATCTTAGCTCATCTTTTTTTACTGAAGCGAATATACATCCTCCCAATCCTTTCTCGGTTGCTCCCAAAAGAATACTTTGAGCAGCAATGCCGGGATCACACCAATAGTTTTTAATAATTTCCGTATCGTTTAACATCACAATATAAGCAGAAGGTCGTTCCCCTTCAGCGGGACCGGGCCAATCCTTTAAATAGCCTGCCCAGGCTAAAGTAGGAAAAATCAAGTCATTTTTATTTTTTTCACAGGATAAAATGTACTTTAAAGGTTGTCTGTTGGAAGCAGAAGCTGAAAGCCTGGCTAAATCTACCAACTCCTCCAAAACATTTCTTTTAATTTCAAAATTCTCATCATATCTTCTGTATGTTCTGTTCTTTTTAATTAAATCTTTGAGCATTACTCTACTCCTTTTCTAAATATAAAATAAGATTTTTACTATTGTCTATTTAAAAGTTTTGATTCGTCGTAGGATATTTTATTCTGGTTTTTATCCTGGTGTCTTTCTAAAGCCAGCTGGAGTAATCGGTCAATCAGCTCAGAATAAGGAACACCACTCGCCTCCCATAAACGAGGGTACATACTGACCGAAGTAAAACCCGGTATAGTATTTATTTCGCTCAAATATATTTTATTTTCTTTTTTACTGACAAAGAAATCTACCCGCGCCATCCCCACAGCATCAACCGCTTTAAAGGCATGCAAGGCAATTTCCTGAACCTTTTTAGATACATTAACAGGTAATTCTGCCGGAATAATTAATTGAGTTCCCCCATCTATATATTTTGAATTATAATCGTAAAATTCTCCTGCCGGGATGACTTCTCCTACTACCGAAGCCAGAGGTTCATCGTTGCCCAAAACGCCACATTCTATCTCTCTTGCCTCCTCTAATCCTTCTTCAATTAAAATCTTTCTATCATAAGCAGAGGCTAAATCTATGGCTTCATCTAATTCTTCTTTTTTGTGAACTTTAGTTATCCCTACACTAGAACCCAAATTAGCCGGTTTTACAAAGAGAGGATATTCGAATTTAGCTTGAATTAAAGACAAGATTTTTTCTTTATCTTTTTGCCACTCTTTTCTCTTAATAGTCACCCACTTTAAGATAGGCAAGCCCCGCTGTTGAAATATAGTCTTCATGAAATCTTTATCCATAGAAATTGAAGAGGATGCCACTCCCGATCCTACATAAGGAATATTCGCTAACTCCAGGAAGCCCTGTATGGTCCCATCCTCTCCGTAAGGACCATGCAATATCGGGAAGATAAGGTCTATTCTTTCTAAGGTCAAACTTTTATCTGCTCTTTGATTATTATCTGTACGAATTAGCGCACTGCCGGAAGGATCATTCAATAAAAACACTGAACTTTCCCCTTCTATTTTACCGGTTTGAAGAGCTAATTCAGAATCTTGGGGAGAAATCCATCTGCCTTCTTTGGTAATACCAATAGGCACTATAGTATATTTATCTTTATCTATTGCTTTAATAATTGAGGTAGCGGAACAAAAGGAAACCTCATGTTCTCCAGACCTTCCTCCAAAAATGAGTCCTACTCTTATTTTTTTTTCGCCCATATTATATTACTCCCTTTTATATTTTTTGCTAAATTAGATTCCTACAAATTTAAAATCTCTATCATTCCTTCTTCAATATCAAAATATAGCAACTTATTCCGAAAGAGTTTACCTCTTTTTAATAATATTTTAATCACTTCTTGAGCTTCCCAAGAAGCAATCATGGCAGGTGTTATTGTGGGAGCCCCCAATTCTAACTCACTGCCGTGTTCAGGTAAATCTTTATTGCGGCCATAGATTAATTCTAATCCTTTATCCTCCGGAAAGATAGTGGAAAGCTGGCCATTAAATCCCGCTATTGCACCGTGAACTAGGGGAATCTTTAAATCTCTACAAGCCTTTTGTAGTACGAAACGTGAAGGAAGATTATCCAAAGCATCTATGACTACTTCTGCTCCTTCAATAATTCTTTTTACGTTATCCGAATCAACGGAAATAGAATATCCAACAATCTCAATAGAAGAATTTATTTTTTTTACCCTTTTTACTGCTACCTCAATTTTACTTTGCCCTAAATTGCTTTCGGTAGAAAGTAATTGTCGATTTAGATTACTTTCTACCATTATATCTTGGTCAGCAATGATCAGTTTTCCAATTCCTATCCTGGCCAAAAGCTCCAATACTGTTCCTCCCAATCCACCCGCTCCGATGATAGCTACTTTTGATTGAAGCATTTTTACCTGTTCAAGAGGGCTTAGAATTCCCAAATTACGGTGATAACGCTCAGGAATTACACCATTTTGTAGAGCCAATATCTCTATTTCCCGGGACCGAGTTTGCAATTTACGGGCAATTTTCTTTATTTCTTTTAGTGAGATGTGATAATATTTCTTTCCGGAAAAGTTTGTTCCTTCTTTTCTTACTTTGTCTAATTCCCTGTGGATTGCCTCTTTCTTTTTATTTTCTATATTTTCTATCATGAGATTCATTCCTTTTTATTAATGATTATCTTTGTTGTATTTAACCTTTAATTTTTCCAATCTTTGTTTGATCTCTTTTTCAAATCCTCTATCGGTCGGAAAATAATATTTTTTTCCTTTTAATTCCCTGGGGAGATGTTCCTGAACAACATATCCCCCTTCAAAATGATGAGCATATTTATAACCTTTTCCGTAATCTAAATTTTTCATAAGAGTGGTCGGGGCATTGCGAATTACTAGTGGAACCGGTAGCGGTCCCCATCTTTTAATGTCTTCTTTGGTGAGTTGATAACCCTTGTAGAGGGCATTACTCTTAGGAGCGCAGGCTAAATAGGTAGCGGTTTGAGCCAAAGCCAAATTTCCTTCAGGCATTCCCAAAAAATGGACGGCTTGCATAGCTGAAACTGCAACCAATAATGCCTGAGGATCGGCATTTCCTACGTCTTCCGAGGCAAATCTCACCAGTCGCCGGGCAACATAAAGGGGATTTTCTCCTGCTTCTAACATACGGGCTACCCAGTAAATAGCCGCATCAGGGTCAGAATCGCGCATACTCTTATGGAGGGCAGAGATAATATTATAATGTTCTTCCCCGGTCTTGTCATAACGAAGGCACCTTTTTTGAACTACCTCTTCGATAATTTTAATATTTATATTTTTTATACCCTGGGAATCTGGTTTGGTAGTTACCACTGCAAACTCCAGGATATTTAAAGCAATGCGCGCATCTCCATACGCCAGTTCAACAATAAAATCTAAGACTTCCGGTTCTAAATTCAGTTTATATTTTCCCAAACCTTTTTCTTTGTCCGGCAAGGCTTTTTCCAAAATATTTTTTAAATCATCCGGAGATAATGGTTCTAATATATAAACAGTTGACCTTGATAAAAGAGGAGAAATAACCTCAAAAGAGGGATTTTCGGTGGTAGCTCCAATTAGTATAATGGTTCCATCTTCTACATATGGTAAAAAAGCATCCTGTTGTGCTTTATTAAACCTATGAATTTCATCCACAAATAAAATAGTCCTTTGCTGTTGATATTTTCGCCGGTCTTGTGCTTCTTTAATAATTTTTCTCAAGGCAGGTACACCTGAAATAGCCGCACTAAAAGGGACAAAATGAGTCTTAGTTATTTTGGCGATAATTCGAGCTAAAGTTGTTTTCCCCGAACCAGGCGGACCCCAGAGAATAATCGATTGAAGTTCATCTTCTTCGATTGCCTGACGTAAAGGCTTACCCGGACCAATAATCTTTTCCTGCCCCAAAAAATCTTCTAATTTTTCCGGTCTGATTCTATCAGCCAGAGGAGCACTGTTATTCATTTTATTTTTTTTATAATTTTCAAAAAGATTCATGCAAATTCCGCCAAAATATTCAATAAATTTTCAAACTATTCTCTTTACTTTACGCTAATCCCTTATTTAATATTTTCAAACTCACCTTTTAATATCCCCATCAAGATTATATCATAATATTTTCCGCCATAAAATTGACCTTTTCTTAGCCTTCCCTCTTCCTGAAATCCACATTTCTCGTAGCACTTTATACCTCTTTGGTTATAATCAAAGACTCGAAGATATACTTTATACAAATTCATCTGATTAAAAGCATGATTGATTAGAATTTTTATGGCATCTGTACCATAACCTTTGCCCCAATATTCTTTGTTACCAATTACAATTCCTAATTCTGCATTCCTATTCTTCCAATCAATATTATGTAAACTTACCTGGCCAATATAATTTCCCTCTTTGGTTTCTATAACCAGATTTTTCTCAGTATCATGATGATTCATTGCTCTTTCTAAAAACTTTTCTTCTTCCGCTCGAGAAACGGGATATAGAAAAGCAGATAAATACTTGGTAATTTCCCGGTCATTTACCCATTTCATTATTTCTTCCAGGTCTTCTTTTTCTACCGCTCTTAAATTTACTAATTTTCCTTGAAGCATACCCTTCCTCTTCCCAAAAGGTAAACTTTAGTGCCAGGCACCAAAGTTTACCTTTTAAAAATATAAATTATTTTTTCTATTATAGCAGGAATTTTAAATTTTTTGTAGAAAGTATAGAAAAGGAAGGAGGATTTTAGGAATGACAAAAAAATTAAAGGTAGCTTGCCTTCAAGTAAGCGCACGAGAGTATAACGACAGATTTGAAAATAAAGAAAATATTTTAAGAATGATTGATCGGGCAGCGGATTCACACCCTCAATTAATGGTTTTACCGGAATGCGTTTACCCGGCTTATTATATTTCCCCGCTTATCGTGAAAAACTCTTTTGAATTCCAGAAATCAACTCTAGAATTAATTGCCGAGGTGAAAAAAAGAGCTCAACTATATAAATGCATCATAGCTATAGGAGTAGTAGAAACTGACCCAGATAAAAATATTTATTATAATTCTGCTTTACTCATAAACCCGGAAGGTCAAGAGATCGGACACTTCCGAAAATCTTACCTCTGGCATTTTGATTCTAACTGGTTCTGCGCAGGTGACGAATATCCAATAATTGAGACCGAATTCGGAAAAATAGGGATGTTCATCTGCGCTGATGGACGACTCCCCGAGATAGCCCGTTGCTTGACTTTGCAAGGAGCGGATATTTTACTTGACCTTACCAACTGGGTCACTTCAGGATTTGAAACAGAGCGCCTTACCAATCCTCAAGTAGATTACATGATCCCTACCCGAGCCCTGGAAAATCGGGTGTGGATAATTGCTGCCAATAAAGTGGGAATGGAAGCAAAGAGCATATTATATTGTGGGAAAAGTGCAATCTTTTCACCTGATGGCCAGATAGTCAAAATGGTTTCTCCTGACCAGGAAGAAACCCTCTTTTATGAAATATCTCTTGAGGGAATTTTAGATAAATTTATCGATAAGCAAATTAATGTAATTAATGATAGAAGACCGGAATTATATGCCGAATTAATTCAACCTACCGATACTTTACCCATCTATTCTATGATGAAAAAAAAGACTACTCCCAAAAACCCAATTCCGCTTACCGCAGTAGTACAAATAGAACTGGAAGATAATTTTAAGAAATATCTTCAAAAGATAAAATTCTTTATAAATAATCTATTGGAACAGGAAACTGATATTATTATCTTCCCCGAGTGTAATTTTAACTTCCCAGAAAAGGGAGAAGAGATTATCCATGAAATCAAACAAACAACTGAAGATAGGAAAGCGCTCTGTGTAATTACCATCGTTGAAAAAACAGATAAATCTTATTATAAAACTACTTATCTCATAGAATCAGGTACACTTCGGGGAAAATACCGAAAGACTCATTTGGAAAGAGAAGAAAAGATGCTCTTTACTCCTGGAGATTTGGGGCTTCCAGTATTTAAAACTACTTATGGTAATATGGGCGTAATGATAGGCTATGAAGGAATATTTCCTGAAATAGCGCGTACTCTAACCCTTAAAGGAGCAGACATCATCATCTGGCCGAGTAAATTTAGTAATGATAGACAGATAAATATCTGCCGCAGCAGGGGAGCAGAAAACAAAATATTCCTCGCCTGTTCCAATGCTATTTCCCATCAAAGCACTGGTCATAGCCTGATCACCTCTCCTTCGGGACAAATATTGACCTCTTGCCTGGGTAAAGCTGAACAGGCTAGTCTTTCTTCACTTCACCTTATGCTTTCTCGAAATAAAGATATCGTCCCGCATACTAATACCATCTTAGATAGGAAACCAGACACGTATAAAATTTTATTAAATAAATTTCATCTAAAGGAGAAATAAAATTGAAAGCAGAACTTATCGTAAATTTGACCGCAGGTGGAGGAAAACCTCAGAAATATTTAAATACAGTCTTACAATATCTGAAGGAAAATGGGCTAAATTTCAAAGTGTGTACTACTTCTTATCATGGAGAAGCAGTGGAATTAGCTCAAAAAGCCGCTGATAACGGCGTAGAGCTCATTGTATCAGTAGGTGGGGACGGAACAGTCAATGAAATAGTCAATGGAATTATGAAATCAAAAAATAATCCACCTTTAGGAATAATCCCTTTAGGATGGGCTAATGATTTTATTAAAAGTACCCACATTCCCTCAGATATCATCGAAGCATGTAAAATTTTGATTCAAGGGAAGATTAAAGAAATAGATGTAGGAATCATTAATGAAAAAATATATTTTGCTAACATCTGTGGGGTGGGATTTGACGCAGAAGTGGCTCAGCTAGCCAATCAAATGAAAAGCAAACACCCTAATTTGCACGTTCTTAGTGCATTTGTTTATGTCTTTGCTACTATTAAAAAACTCCTTTCTCCTTTTAACTACCATCAGGTCAATATAAAATTCGATGGACAAGAGATCCATTCTAAAATTCTATTTATAGCAATTAGTAACGGAAAATTCTACGGAGGTAGATTTAAAATAACTCCGGAAGCTATTTTAGATGATGGTTTATTAGAAATATGTACCGTGGAAGAAATGGGAAGGCTTAAATATCTTATGAGTATCCCTAAAGTATTTAAAGGTACGCATGAAAGTATTAAAGGAATAAATTTTTATAGAGCCAAAAAAGTGACTATTCAATCTTCCGAGCTAATTCTGGCTCAGGTAAGTGGAGAAGTTATTGAGGGTCAGAAGGAATTTTCTATAACTCTTCATCCAAAAAGTTTAAAATTGATTGTCCCTGACGAGAATACGGTAATAGGTGATAAGTGATAGGTAACAAAGACAAAATATTCTACTTAAATACAGTAATGATTAACGAGTCACATAAAAAGAGTTAGAGACTAATCGGGATTTCGGTTCACCTAATTTTTGAAATGTTTGTTTTAATTGGTGAATTGGCAAATTAGTGAATTAAGATAGATTATCTTCCTTTGTTTTTACTTTTCTTATCTTCATACATCTCTTCATCAGCTATTCTGATTAATTCATCTATAGCAATAGGAGTAGCCGGATCATAAGTAGAAAATCCTGTGCTAAATTCTACTTGATAAGGTTTTTTGGAAATTTGATTTAATCGGGTTAATTCCTGGCTTAATCTCTTTCTAATGATAGGTATTTCCCTTAAGGAACTATCCAAAAAAATGACTAAAAATTCATCCCCTCCCATCCGAATGATAATATCTACTTCCCTTAAGATAGATTTAAAGAGTTTTGCTACTTTTATCATAGCAAGATCTCCCTCTTCATGACCAAATCTATCATTAATATCTTTCAGATTATCCAGATCACTATAAGCCAATAATAAAGGCGATCTATCTCTTTTGGACATTTTTATTTGTCTTTGGAGAAGCTCTAAACCATATCCCCTATTATAGGCTCCGGTAAGGGTGTCATAGTGGGCAAATCTTTTTAATTCCTCTTCCATTCTCTTCCTCTCTATAGCAGTAGCTACCTGGGAAGAGACGAATTCTAAAAGTGCTGTATCCTTCTGGGAATAAGGATTGGGACTGCGGTAACTTTGGATAGCCATAGCACCTATCACTTTATTTTCCACCATTAAAGGTACTCCAAACCAGAAGATATCTTTGGTGATCACTCCTGCATCTAATAATTCTCCATTTTCCTGTAATTTTTTTATTTTTTCATAATTCAAGAGCATAGAGCGTTTATTTTTAACCACATAACAAGTCAGGCATTTTTCCTCTAAGCTTTGGGGTTTAAAATCATCTTCCAATTCATCAAAATGATAAGGAAAGTATAATTTACTCTCTTCCTGATTAATCAAGGCGATATAAAAATTTGAGGTATCAATAATAGTTCCTAATTCTTGATGAATGATGGGGTAAAGCTGATCAAGCGATATCGAAAGATTTGCTGCTTTAGAGATACTATATAAAACTTGTTGTAGCTTTTCATCCTTTTTAATTTCAGTAATATCTCGGTAGGATATTATCCTCCCTTTAGGTTTATCCTCAATGATTACCGGAGAGCAGGAAATAATCACCGGGAAGAGGGATCCATCTTTCTTTTTTCTAATCGATTCATAATGATAATAACCGTGGGATAATGATTTTTGATATAGATTTTTTGCTTCTTTTATCTTATCTGAGGGATGAATCATACCATCATTAATGTTTCTACCTTTAATTTCTTCCAAAGTAAATCCGAATAATTCAGTAAATTGAGCATTAATATCTAAAACACTGCTCTTGTCATTAACATAGATCAAAGCCTCTGGGCTATTTCTAAAAAGGCTGGCAAACTCCTGCTCGCTTTTCTTTAAAGTTTCTTCGGTTTTCTTACGTTCGGTGATATCTTTATATGAAGTTATAAACCCTCTCAGTTTATTATCAATCATCACTGGAGAGGTAGATATAGATACCTGGATTAAGGTACCATTTTTTTTCTTTCTAACGGTTTCATAGTCAGAGAAGCCTGTAAGATTTTGAGCAAGCCTTAAGCCTTCTTCTTTTTTATCTTCAGGGTGGATCATCCCTTCATCTAAATTTTTACCCTTTAATTCTTTCAAGGTATACCCAAAAAGTTCGGTAAAGCGGGGATTTATATTTATAATATTAGATTTCACATCTTCATAAACTAAAGCCTCCGGAGAGTGATTAAAAAGGCTGGCAAACTCCTGCTCGCTTCTATAGAGGGCTTCTTCGTCTTGTTTTCGTTTTATGGCAGTAGCTATCTGATAAGATGTAAATTCCATCAGTTTGATATCTTTTTCAGAATAGAGATGGGGATTAGTGTAAGTTAAAACAGCCATTGTTCCAATTACTTTACCTTCTATTTTTAGAGGAACTCCTAACCAAAGAGTATTTTCGGTTAAAGTGCCCAAATGAGACTGAATTAATTCCCCTTTCTCAATCATTTTATCGATCTGCACACGGTTGACCAAGAGAGGCTGGCCGGTCTTGGTCACATACGCAGAAAGTGAACCAGTATTATCATTTTTCAAAACAACAGAGTGATCATCTTTCTCATCCACAAAATAATCATAATCTATTCTATTTTCATCTTGGTTGAGCAAGGCAAGATGAAAATTATTGGCGTTAATGATAGTACCTAATTCTTGATGGATAGATCGATAAAGTTGATTAAGAGAAACAGGGGAATTGGCAGTCTTAGAGATATTGTATAAGACCTGCTGAATTTTTTCATGTTCAACGCGTTCGGAAATATCCACAAAAACACCTTCCACTCCAGCAATATTCCCTTCTTTATCATAAGAGTAATGGCTGGAAGTAGAGACAATAATCGGGGTATCATCTCTCTTTTTTAGGATTACTTCATAATTTTTAACGCTCCCTTTTCTCTTTTTCAATTCTTCTAAAAATCTTTTTCTATTTTCAGGGTTATAATATAAATCTTGAGCAATATTTTTTCCGGAAATCTCTTCCGGTGAATCAAAACCCAATAATTTAGCTCCGGGAGGATTTATCACCAGAACATTTCCTTCTTTATTTGCACGATAAAATGCCCCGGGCATATTATTAAATAAATTTTTATAGAGTTCCCTGCTATCCCACAATTCTTTTCTTGACGCTTCTAATTTTTCGAGCATGAGGTTAATGGTATCGGAAAGTTTTGCTATTTCATCTTTCCCTTTTAAAGGGATACGGAAAGATAGGTCTTTAGTCGAGGTAACAATATCTAAATATTTATTCATCTGTGCCATAGGGAAAAGAACTAATCGCTGCAAAAGAAAAAAGATCAATAAGCTAAATATTAAGGCTATTACCAGAATGGAAAAGATTAAATAACGTCTGGAAATCAGACTTTGTCTATAAATTTCCCGGGGGATATCGATCCTTAAAACCAGGATAGGTTTCCCATAGATATCCCTTATTAAAGCATATCCTGCTATTAATTCATCAGTCAATGTTTGGTTAAATATTGGTTCTTCAGGCAGGATAGAAAAGGCTTTTTTAAAATCGAGGGGAGCTTGGGGATCATTAAATTTTTGAATCTCAATAGAAAGATTGCTTATTTGGCTAAGACGTTCGATTTCCGTGGAATCAAAGTAGCGCCCCATAATTAATGCTCCCCGGATAGGACCTCCATCTTCACTGGTAAGTATTGGCCGTGAAGAAATAAGCATAGGAGATTTTGAAAGGAGGATAATTCCTTTAACACTATTATCGACATCAGTAGGTTTAGTAAGGAGGCTTTCGGAAAGAAGATGTTTCTGTAAATCCACAGGAATTGCTATTTCTCGTTCTTCCTCTAAATCAAATGCTTTTCCAAATACAATCTGGTTGGAAGAATTAATAAATATAATTAAATTAAGTCTCCCTCCTATGAAAGTTGAATTTAGAAGGTTTGACTTTATATATTCCTCATTGGAGTCTTCAATGAAAGTATAGGTATCATCCCAAGATGACCAATCCCGATTAAAGATGTCCAAAATATCGATCTCGCGAGATAAAATATTTACCACTTGCTTAACATTGTCATGAGCTTCTTTGTCTTCTATTCGAATAAAGCCCTGCTGAAAAACACTTCCCAGAATGAAATATAATCCAACAATCAACATAATAAATATTATAACAATGATAACTAATGTTTTGTTACGAATGGTCATAAATTCCCACCACAAAATTCATGTTTTTAATCTTTTCCATAAGATTTTTTAGTAAAATCTTGCATTACCTTAATGTCTTCTTTGGAGATTATTCTACACTTTCCCAGGTTTTTACTTAAGATATAAATATGGGCTGTTTTTTCTACCACATAACAAACTTTCATTGCTTCTTTTATGTCTCTACCCACACAAAGAGTTCCGTGATTTAAAAGAAAAACTGCATTTCTATTGCCTAAACCTACTACTGCATTTTTGGCTAATTCATCTGATCCGGGTAAAGCATATTTCGCACATAAAACTTTTTCCCCTACTATCTGGACAAAATCCTCACAAATTCCCGGAAGACTGAACCCTGTTACTGCTAACACACTGGAATAAATGGGATGATAATGTACTATTGCACCTACATCTTTCCTGGTGTGGTACACGGAAAGATGCATAGGCATCTCAATAGAGGGTTTCCTAATCCCCTCGATCGTTTTACCTTCCTGATCAACTACTATGATGTCCTCGGGGGAAATTTCATGGTAATCCATACCGCTTGGTTTAATGTAAACCAGACCAGTTTCGGGATCTAAAATACTAATATTCCCCCAGGTTCCGATGGTTAAATTCTGCTGGTATAATTCTCGTCCGGCATCAACTATCATTTTTTTAAATTTTTCGGATATTTCAAATTTCATCTTTAAGTCCTTATATTTTTGTTGTTTAATTTTGTTTATAGTATATAATATCTCAAATTCTTCCTTTTTTCAAAAAAAATTACCGGATGGCGCTAAGATAGGCAATTAAATTTAATTTTATTAAAAGGTAGACTTTTCTTGAGTTTTATCAATAATGGAAAATTTGCAAACAATCGCTCCCGCAATAACCAAAGCACAGGCTATCCAAAGGGTGGGTTTAATTACCACCTGCAGGTATAAAGAGCTGACAATGATAGAAAGTAGAGGAGTAAAATAGGAAAGCGAAGCAACCAATATAATATTACCTTTCCGCATAGCTCTATCCCAGAAAGTATAAGCCAAAAAAGTAGGAAAGACAGACATATATAAAAGCTCTACTACAGCACGCGGCGTCCAGCAAGATTCTTCCGGAAAGATTAGCCTTATGGTGGTTAAGATTAATCCTGTTGCCAATAAGAAGAGAGGGACAGCGCCCACCTCAACATGACCCGCCCAGCGGCGAACCAAATTAGAATAGAGTCCCCAGGAAATAGCAGCTATAAAAGCGAATAAATAAGGAAGATAATTTACCTGGAAATTTCCTTTGAATGTCTCCCAGGAAAACATTCTACTATTTACGGTAGCCAGATAAAATCCGACAAAGGCAATAATTATACCGGGAATTAGCATTATTTTTCCTTTTTTATGTAGAATAGGAAGAGAAAAAACCAGTGTTAAACCAGGCCAGAGATAGTTAATAATGCTTACTTCAATAACCTGTTCGCGGCTAAAAGCTAATCCCACGGCGAGATAAAGGCAAACCATATAAAAGACAAATATAATTCCACAACCGATTAAATAAGATAAGGGAAGTTGAAGAGTTTTTTTGATCCTCTCAGTTTTACTAAATAGGTAAATACAACTCCAGATGCCACTCAGCATATAGATCCAGGAAGCTGCAGTTATGGGTCCTAACTGCTCTGCCAAGCTTCGGGAAAAAGCAATGGTAGTTCCCCAAAGCAATATAGCCAATATGCCGAATATAGTATTTAAATTCTCTCGAGAAAGATCCATTTTCAAATTACCTTTCCTACAAACTTTCAAGGTGATCAATTATTTATCCTGGAATAAACATGTTTATTCTACTTAAATAAAAATCTAATTGCAAGAAAACAATTTAATATATTCTATATTGTATCACGTACAGGAAAAGAAAAAAGAAGGCTACAACAAAAAATAGAATTAACTATATATATATTGGAAGAGTATATTTTCTATCTTTTATCTTAATAATATTAACTTTTATATAAATATTATTACTTTTTACTTGACTTT
>Ga0209206_10000088_pt1 | contig 17562 bp, 23 predicted proteins | sample ZodSprsou2mmetaG_FD_185478 | JGI IMG/M metagenome (GOLD analysis project Ga0209206, IMG submission 185478) | Hot spring sediment microbial communities from Zodletone spring, Oklahoma to study Microbial Dark Matter (Phase II) - Zodletone Spring... ...
ATTTACTTCTATCTGTTGATGATCTTTCAAAGGCTATCTTGAACAGATTAATTGCACCAGGAGTCAATCTAATAAATTTTTTAATTTCTCTATTAAAAATTGCCACATCTTCTAATATTTCATCATGATTTCGATATTCTTTGCCATCGACAGTAATATAAAGGTCTGATAAAGAAACTACCTCTTTAGAAGTTTTAGTTTTTGTCACATCTTGAAAAGAATTATACATCTTATCTATTTGATTATCTATCCATTGTGTGCATGATTTTTCATGATCTCTTTTAATTTTTTTCATTTCTGCTACAGGATATTTATAAACCTTATCTGTTTCAATATGGCATGAATGACATAAAAGAACTAAATTATCATAATCTCTTCTTTGTTCATTAGACATATCAGGATTAAATCTTTCTCCCCCCTCTGATGCAGCCTCAATATGACATACTTGTCCTACAAAATTACCATTCATATCAAACATCGGATTAGTACAACCAGGAAATGCACACTGATTCCCAGACAATGTATAAAGCTGCCTTAATGTACTGTAAGTTGGTGCTAATCTTTTAACTTCTTCTTCTTTCATTTTTACTCTACTTTAATTAAAAAATTTACGTTTAAATTTAAACTATCAAGCCTTTTCAATAGCCAACAAAATATTATCAATGTTCTTTTCTATTAAATCAACATCTGTCTTTAGTAAAGCATCCAAAGAAGTACTTTCATCTAATATCATTAAAGATTGTTTATTAGTATCACTTTTCTTTGAGGATAATTGGAGTGTTTCAATAATATCTACAAATAACTCTCTTTTCTCTTTTTGATCTTTGGATTGATGATAATAATATAGATGAAACAATATGATATGCAGTAGTGCCTCTGATTTTTGATTTTCATCAAATTTGTTTGTTTGTATTAAATGGAGCATAGGCTTAAAATTTTGCATGATATTAGACTGTAAAAACTGATTAATGTAACAATCAAACTCACTCAATAACTCAATACCTGCTTCTAGCTTAGGAACTAACTCATTATCTGGTGCTTGATATGATGTATTGTGTCTAGTTAAATAGATCAAAGAGGATTTTTGTATTTCAAACGGTTTAAATACACTTTGATTAGCCATATTATCTTTGGAGTGAACCAAAACATTAAAATAGAGATCCATGAAGTTTTTGTAAATTATATCACCGATACTTCCCGTTCCATGTTGTCCGATGAAGAGATTTAGATATTGAACAGCAGCATATTGTAGAACTGCTTCTTGCTCTTTTAAGATCTCAAATTTTTCAATTTTTTTATTCTCTATCCATTCTTCCAAATCAGATTTTGAAAATGCATATTCTAACAAATCAAAAATAGGTCTATTTTCATGTTTTTTCCATTTATAGTAAGTGGGGGAAGAAAACTGAAAAATTTCTACCATTAGTTGTTCATAGGTCATAATAAGTCCTAAATATTAATAATAATTACTAAATTATACATTAAATACTATTATATATTAACAAAACTCTTGACAAGTCATTTTTATTAACATATAATAGTTTTTATATATTTTTTATTAAATATACTTAAATATATTAAGGATAAATATGAAAGACTATTACACAATAGAAGAAACAGAAAAAGGGATTAATGGCTTTTTGCCTATTCCCAGAACAACGCAGTCAAAATATCGTAAAGATGGATTGTTAGTTTTTATTAAGGTAGGACGCCAAATATATTACCGTACCGAACACCTCAAAGACTTATTTATAAAACTTGAACAACCAGCAATAAATAAGGCTGACTAATGGCAAAAATAAGACTAAAAAAGAAAAAAGCTAAATATGCAACTGTTAGCAGAGAATTATTAGCTAACCCTAATATATCATTAAAGGCAAAAGGCATGGGTGCATGGCTTGAATTACATGAGGATGGGTTTGAACTAAACTTTGAATTTATTCTTAAAAATATGAAAGAGGGACGAGACGCAGTTAGAAAAACAATTAAAGAACTCAAAGACGAAGATTTTTTAGTAACGATACAAACTAGAGGCAATAATGGACAATTTGAAACTACATGGATTTTTGACTCCGAGGGAGAAGTTACAAATGCACTTATACCGACTACTGAAAACCCGTACCCCGAATTCCAGGAGTCGGAAAACCATATATCGGAAAAACCAACACAAATAAGAAAACATAACAAAAAAAGTAAAAAGAAAATATCTCTCTCTAGTGAAAGAGAGAATTTTTTAACTAATTTTGACTCTTTCGTCTCACACATAAGAGCAAACTTCAAACATAAAACAATCGCTATTTCCAATGATAAGTACACAGATAAGGTAATTGAAATTTCCGTATCAGATGGCGGCTTGCTCTACGACAAAAAAACCTCACTCGATTTTCAAGGATCAAGAGCAAAAGAACTTTGGAATAGCTTGTATAAGGCTGCCTTAGACGGCAAATTAAATTTATTCGAGGAGGAAACAGCATGATTAACCAAGTAGAGCGATGGATAAATGAGTTTGCACATGGGAATTTAGTTGTTAGTTCCTATTGGTTGGATGAAACGCAAGATAATCTTTTAAATTACATGGGAGAGGAGGAAAAGAAATTACCCAAACACATACAGCAAAAAATAGAGTGTCGCACAGATGACTTTTACCGTACTCGTTCAGAGGTTGAGGCTCTGGAACAAGTTATATCAGACATGGAGGCAAAGCTCGAAAGAGGAATAAAAGCTTCTTTGGCGTTTCTTGATGCCTTCGATATTAAATTCAACACAAAGGAAACAGAATGAAAAAACAATTACATTTTACCATCAATCAAAAAGGCGGATGTGGGAAAACACACCTTGCATACTGCCATCTTACTAGAGCCATGCATCATGGGATCACCTGTACGGCAACTGATACCGATCCTTCAAATTCTTCACTTGCGGACTACCAAGGATTACCTGTTAATACCATTGATATTATGGATGAAAATGGTTTAGAAATCAATCCACAGCAATGGGATATATTGATCTACCATTTGCTCGATACTGTTACAGAAGATATAACCGTGGTGGACCTGGGGGCTACGAGCTTCCAAAGCTTTGTTAGCTATAGCGTCAATTCAAACATCATGGAGCTTCTAAAAGATAAATTTGACATTTACCTCAATATTCCAGTCGTGGGTGGGGAAGCACTATATGATACCACAAACGGTCTCCAGTACCTTGTAGAACTTTTTGCAGACAATACAAAAATCGTGGTATGGATCAACGAGCATTTTGGCAAGTTGAAGGGTGAAAAAAATGAAAGTTTTGAGGAAACGGAAACTTATCTAGCCGTAAAAGAAAAACTGCACGGAGTCGTTTACCTCCGCAGAATGGATACGCTCCAGGATTTGGCTGTTTCCAAGATGAAGACAGCCAAGCTTACCTATGAAGAGGTAAAACAAAACAAAAACGGCAATTTCCAGCTACTAGAGATGATGCGGATCAACATAGTCATGAATAAAACATTTGAAATGATGGATTTGGTTTTCGACATACCTACAAACACAAAAAAGTCAAAAGAAAAGGAGACAGTAAAATGAAAAAAACTACAGTAAAAAAAATAGGATTATCGATAATTTTGGCGGCTATGCTTTTAACGTCTGTAAATGCGGGATCAGTTGGCGGCTTCGGAGGAGCCACAGAGTGGACCCAAATTGCAAATAATTCACAGCTTGCATCCCAATATGCAAAGCAGCTACAACAGTACGCTTTGCAGGCTCAACAGTACCAACAGCAGATACAACAGTATGTAAACCAATATCAAGCATACGAGAATATGTTGAAAAATATCGGTCAGCTTCCACAAGCTCAATGGGATCAATTCTCTCAATCTGTTATAGGATTAAAACAGTCTCTTGCTTTTGGGCAGGGCTTGGCGTTTACTGCATCAAGCTACAACACGGATTTTAATAATCTCTTTCCAGGATACGATAAGTATGTCTCTGACTCCAAAAATGGGTCACTTGACTTTGAAAAAACCTACAAACAATTAGGTGATACTACAAGAGACACCGTGAATGGTGCGTTACAGGCTCTTAACCTAAGGGCGGAGGATATGCAAACAGACGAGGGAACTATGAGACAATTACAGGCTCTCTCTACAAGTGCAGCAGGTCAAAAAGCAGCGATCCAGGCAGCCAATGAAATAGCTCTCCATCAAAGCCACCAACTTAAAAAGTTAGAGCAAACGATGATGATCCAGGCAAATATGCAGGGGGAATACTACGCTATGCAGAATGAAAAAAAAGCGTTCCAGGAAGCACAGGCAAAAGCTAAAGCCTCGGATGGTATCAAACCGACTGTAGGCGATGAAAAACAAGTAACACCGTGGTAAGGAGGTAGTTATGAAAAAAATATTAATGATCGTATTGATCGGCGTACTATTTACAGGATGCAGCGAAACAAAAAAAGAAGATCACAATACATCTAATGCTCCGATTATCGGGGATGAAAAACAAGTGACACCGTGGTAAGGAGGTAATGATGATTACACAAGAAAAAGCAGCAACTGTTAAAAATTATATAGAAGTATTTTTTGCTGCTGCACTTATCGTATTTGGTCTTTCAGCTTTAGCCTGGAGTCAAAGCAACCATTTTACTAACTTAGGAGCTATAGCCTTTTGTATTGCAGGACTGCTCATCATCGTGAAAGCTAACTGGGAATACAGAAAAAGAAAAAGTCAGGATACCCTCAAATGAAAAAAGTATTTTTACTTATTATTGGGATCTTGATCCTCTCCGATTTTGCTTTTGGGGATGTATCAACCAATAACAATGCACAAGGTCTATTAAGCATTTTCTCAACTAATGCCAATGCCTGGATTGCTGCGATTATACCTTTTGCCAAAAGTCTCTTTTGGTATTTGGTAGTAATCGACTGGGTAATTACATTTGGAATGATGGCTCTTAAAGGTACAGATTTTCAAGAGATCATGGCGGGGCTTATTCAAAAGACACTTATTATAGGCTTTTTCTTGGTACTGTTCCAATACAGCTCATGGCTTGACACCATACCTCGATCATTCGGTCAAATGGCAAATAGTGTAACAGGCGTAAGCATCCAACCCGATACGATCCTGGAACAAGGTTACAGTATCGTTGCTAAGATCTGGGAGGGTACATCATGGTTTAGTTCTCCAGGTGATAGTTTAGGATTAATGATCGCAGGAGTTATTATCCTTATGGGCTTTATAGTCATGACTGCTATGTTATTCATGGCAATGGCAAAGATCTATTTATTGCTAACAGGGGCTTATTTTATGTTGGCATTGGGTGGTCTAAGTCAGACTAGAACGATGGGGATTTCTAGCATTATCGCCGTATTCAAAGCAGGATTGGAACTCTTTTTCCTCAAACTCATATTGGGCTTTAGCATTTCAGTTATCAATCAAATGGCAGCCAATGTGGGGACAGATAATAACTCAGTCATGGCTATGATCGGATCTAGTATTTTAATCGCATATCTAACGACTATGGTTGGTGGACTTGTAGAGAGTTTAACCAATGGTACATTGGGCGGTAACGGTAATCTTGCAGGATCAGTCAAAAATGCTCTGCAAGGTGCAGCACAAGGAGCCGTTGGCGGTGCTATAGGTGCTGCCAGCGGTGTAGCTGCATCCAAAGCTATGGAGCAAGTCTCGCAGGCGGCAGAAGCAGCATCAGATCCAGGCATGAGTGGATCAAGTACAGAATCAACAACAAAAAGCAATTTCCTTAACACTGCCAAAAGTACAGCTAAAACCGCTGCCGCAGGAGCCTTAGGCGGCTCTATGGGTGCAGCATCTGGAGCGATAAAAGGAATGGTTGGTATCGGTACTTATAACGCAGGTCAAAAGTCAGGTAGTGTGACGGCTAAGGTAATGAGTAATTCTAAGTCTAATACTGCAACACATGGCCTTAATACAAGTAATGACAAAAAAGACAATATAGCAGCAGTTGGATCTATCTATCCAGGCAATTCTCAAAAAGAGGATACCAATAACGATAACAGTTCTTATATTTCCGCTGTACCAGGAGAAAGTAATGAATGAAATAGAAATGTACAAAGAAGTTCAAAAAATATTAGACGACAATAAAAAAATCATTACTAAATCAACTTCATATGACTGGGAAGAGGTCTCCTATATTAAGAGAGAAGCTGAATATAAAATTGAATTGTTGGAAAGTATGCAAGATTTAATGCGAGAGAACGAAGAGTTAAGATCTGTACTTGTAGAGATCCATAACGTTTATAAAAAAAGGGGTTGATATGTCTAAAAAACAAAAACGTACATATCATATCGACACACTCATGACAAAAGATGAATATGAAAGAATAACTCTAAAAGCGGATATGTACGGCATAAAAAAAAGCCAATATATGCGTAATGTCTCCCTTGCCTATCCCCTACCTCCTTGTAGAGCAGATCAAAAAGCTCTCCAGGAGCTAGTCCGTACCCATGCGGACATAAATCGCCTAGGAGGTCTTTTTAAGCTCTGGCTTACAAAAGATCAAAAGGCTCTAGGCTCTAAAGGCTATAACTCGATAGATCAGTTAGTGGATCATATTGAAGATACTTCTAAAAAGATCCTAGAGATCTCGGAGAAACTCTTATGATCGTTAAAAAAGTAGCAGCTAAAAAAGGAACTGGATCTTTTGGAGGTTTGGCAGATTATCTATTGGATAAAAATAACCTCCATAAAGGCGAAAAAGTTGAATTTGTAGGTTTTTCTAATTGTCCTTATCAGGACCAGGAGAAAAATCTATCTTATATCAAAGCAATGCAGGATCTTAACCAAAGAACAAATAGTGATAAAACTCTGCACTTGATCGTTTCATTCCAGGAGGATGAGAAACCAACGATAGATCAATTAAACAATATAGAGGAGGAACTTTTGAAAAGTATCGAGATGCAGGATCACCATAGAATGAGTGTCACACACGTTAATACAAATAACTTTCATCTTCATATCGCAGTTAATAGATTGGATCCTCTAACCAATAATCTCATAGATCCCTATAGGGATATTCCAAAACTCCAAAAAAAAGCTGTAGAGTTGGAGGAAAAACACAAGCTCAAAAAAGACAACCATACCCCTAATTGGAAATTGGAAAAAGACGGTATCAAAGATCCTACAGAACAGCAAAACCCAAAGATCAAAGATCAAGAGATCCACTCTGGAGTTAGCAGCTTATTAACCTGGATCAAAGAGGAGGCCCTAGAGGATCTTAAAGCCGTTCTCAAAGATCCTAACTCATCCCTGGAGGATCTGCATAAGACATTGGCCGAGTATAACCTGGAGCTAAAGCCCAGAGGAAACGGTATTGTCATAGCAGATAAAACCCGCAACCTTTTTGTAAAAGCCTCCGATGTACACCGTGATCTTTCAAAAGGTAAATTAGAGAAACGCTTTGGAGAGTTCAAAGCCTCTCATATTACTACCACGCCAAAAAAGAAGTTCGGTAAACCCGTAAATGAGTATTGGAAGAAGTACCAGGAACTATCACAGTCCAAAAGAGAAACGAAAAAAGAGGAGCTTAGACTAGAAAAGCTCTCCAGGGAAACACTCAAAACAGCGATCAGCAAAAAGTACGCCGATCAGATCCAAAAAGTGCAACTTAACCCTTTGATGAACAAACGGGATAAAGCAGGAGTCAGAAAAAAGATCTATGAGGCACGATCCAAAGAGCTTAAAGCTCTCCAGGTCACTTTTGCCGAGAAGAGAAAAGAGATCCACTCCAGGACAAACCAGACCTCCTACAAAGAGTATCTTATGGAGTTGGCCCTCCAGGGTGACGAGGGAGCCTTAAAAGAGCTTAGAAAGCAGAAACAAGAGATCAAGCCAGATGATACCGTCCTGATGCACCCAGACAAAAAAGAGAGTCACACGATCTTTACAACCATGATTAGCAAAATCACGAAGCAGGGGAACGCCGTGTATAAGCTAGGAGGCAACTCCACGCTTATCGACAAAAACGATCATTTGAAGATCACCATCGACAAGAGCGAGGAGGCTATGTTAAAGGCCCTTAAAATGGCTATAGCGAAATATGGAAACTCTCTAAACGTCCAGGGAAATTTAGAGTTTAAAAAGCGTGTGCTTTTGGTATCTCAAAAGTACGATCTAAAAGTGAATTTTACAGATCCACAGATGAAGAAGATCCAGGATCAACTCCAGAGACAAAATCAAACTCAATCTACAAAGAAAGGAATGACTAGATAATGTTACTAGATCAAATAAATACCAAACTTGATGAGATACTATCAATTCACCAAAACTTGCCAACATGGATACCACTTTCAAAACGCTATGCCGAAGAATGTGGCTATAAAACGATTGATGGTTTGCGTAAATGGTGCTACAACAACTTACCGCCAGAGAAGTTCGAGAAACACGGAAAGAACTGGTATATCCATGTTTCTGTAGTGAATCAAGTAAAGAGAAAGACTGTATAATGTGTACGCCAACAGCTAACGAAAGGAAACTACGTTGGCAAAAGTAACAGTAAATAAGTATGGGATAATCATACTTGATGGTACTGTAGATGGTAAGCGACACAGGCTTACTACTGGTAAAAAATCGTCTAAAAGATTGCTTGATTGGTATGAGCGGCATGTAGACGATGAGTTCTTTAAATTGTATGAAAGTAAGCACGGGATTAAGTCAAAACAGACTATGACTTTTGAAGAGTACGGAACATATATTTTAGATATTACAAAAAACAACCGCAATGAATTTTCTCAAAGAGAAGTTCTACAGCAGTTTAATAAATTGTGTAATACTTTTGGAGATATGGATCTATCGTACATTAAGGCTAGCCACATTATGAAATGGCAAAATGAATGTGGCTTTGCACCTAAAACGATCCAAAACTATAGAGGCACACTTAATCTTATTCTCAAAATGGCTCTATATGATGAGATCATAACGAAAAACCCATTAGAGGTAGTCAAGCCTCCAACGAAAGTACATAAAGAGGTATTCATCTTTACCCAGGATGATATGAAGCTGTTAATTGACAAAAGCAACGGACAGCTACGAAATGTTCTTATGTTTAACTTCTTTGCAGGGCTTAGAGGTAGTGAACTTATAGCCCTAAGATGGAATGATATTGATTTCAATTCAAATACGATTAGGATTGATACAAGGATCCGTGACGGTGTAGAGGATGTAACCAAATCCAAACGTGTACGGATCATTGATATGCTTCCCCAGGCTAAAAAGGCTTTGAAACAACAGAGGCTATTAACGGGTCTCAAAGATGATTATGTCTTTGTAACACAATACGGTACGCCATATAAAACGCCAAAGGTCATAACAGAGCTGCTAAAACAGTTGTGTATAGACTGCGGTATCAAAGTTGGTACGATGCACACTATTAGAAAATCATGTAATACCCTACTCAAACAGTATGGTATGCCACAAGATTGGATCCTGGATCAATTAGGTCATGTGGAAGATGGTGTAAATCGTGAATACTATACGGGTAAAATAAAGCCTGATATGTCAAAAATTGGCAGAGTTTTGGCAGAGTTAAAATTTGGTTGATTGGAAACGCCGTGTTTTAGGGGGTTTTACTGGCGGACAGTGAGGGATTCGAACCCTCGGTACCCTTACGAGTACGCATCCTTAGCAGGGATGTGGTTTCAGCCAACTCACCCAACTGTCCGTGTGTTTTGTGGGTGAGATTATAGACCATGAAGCTTAAAGTAAAGCTTAAAAAAATCTTTTTTTTATTTTTTTTTAATTTTTTTTCATATATTTTAAAAGCTTGATTTATATAACCTTTTATATAGTATGATTGCAGAGAAAAAATTATCAATTCAGGTGTAACCATGTTAAAAAAATTTATTCCGCTTATTATCCTGGGGCTTTTTGCTATCGGGGCATATTTCATGAAAAAGGGTATGGATAATGCCGTCAATATGGCAAATCCTACGAAAGCACAGAAGTCTGAATAAGACTTCTGCAAAAAAGAATATTTAAAAACCTGCGATCACTTCAAGGATCTGCTCTACTTTTGCCTGGGGGTTGCTCTCTTTATAGATAGGACGCCCCACTACAGGATAATCCACTCCCTCCTGATGTGCCAGTTCCAGTGTTGCAACACGCTGCTGATCCCCTGCATCTTCACCAAACGGTCTGATCCCCGGACATAAGGTCAGGAACTTCTCTGAGGTGGCCTCTTTGATCGCCCTGCTCTCAAATGTGCTGCACACCACACCGTCCAGACCGTTCTCATAGCTCATTTTTGCGAACTGCTCAGCCTTCTCGTCGATACTTTTTTCATAGATCGCCTGGAAATTCTCTTCGTCAAACGAGGTCAACGCCGTCACCGCCAATACCAGAGGACGGTTCTCATATACGGAGAGCCTCTCCATCACCGTTTTCATCGCTACAGGCCCTGCACTGGCATGGATATTGAACATATCCACACCGATCTTCGCGATCTCTTCGGCTGCATCCGCCATCGTGTTGGGGATATCATAGAGTTTGAGGTCCAGAAATATCTTAAAGTTCGGGTTGATCGCTTTGAGTGCCTCGATAAACGGCTTCCCGTCACGGATATAAGAGCGGAAACCTACTTTCATCCAGATATCATACGATTTGAGAGATTCTGCCAAAGAGAGGTTCTCCTCGGCTGACGGAAGGTCAAGTGCTACACAAAGTTCCATTTTTTTCCTTTTTGTACCCCGTTTACACTCCACTGCCGTCATTCCCTTGGAAACGGGAATCTAAAATTAGATAGACTTTAAGGTGTAGATTCCCGATCGAAGCCGGGAATGACAGAGGGTGATGGTCTACACGGCCACACACCTCTGAAACGGGGTTAAATAATTAGTGCTATAATTATACTTTAAAATTCATAACTAAGGACTAAACGACTATGTTTGGAAGAAGACGCGAAACAAAAAGATATGACATTCCTCAAGAAATCATGGAAACCTATAATTATGCGAAGATCACCACTGGCAAAGGGGTTATCTGGGTGAAACTTTACAATGAGGATGCGCCAAATACAGTGGCAAACTTTGCACACCTTGCAAACGAAGGGTTCTACAACAACCTTAAATTCCACAGAGTGATCCCGGGATTCATGGCTCAGGGCGGATGTCCGCACTCAGGACCAAGCGGTAATCCTGCAATGGCTGGAACAGGCGGTCCGGACTGGTGTATCGACTGTGAGACAGATACAAGTGCACACGCACACAGACGCGGTTCACTCTCTATGGCACACGCAGGACCGAACACAGGCGGCAGCCAGTTCTTTATCTGTTTTGTGCCATGTCCTCACCTTAACGGTGTTCACACGGTATTTGGCGGTATCGAAGAGAATGATACAGAGAGCTTCATGGTGCTTGATAACATCGAGCAAAACGATGCGATCGAATCGATCGAGATCTTAGCTACAAAAAATTAAGAGTGAATAACGAATAGTGAATAGTTGAGGTATGCATCATAGATGATGCTTTAATATAGCTTTGCCAAAAGGCAAAGCAAACCAAAATTATTCACTATTATCTATTCACTTTAAAAGGAACTTTTACTATGTTCGGATACTACCGTGTTGCATCTGCAGTCAATCAAACTATCGTAGCCAACCCTGCTAAAAATGCCAAGGAAGTGATCTCTCTCATCAAAGCAGCGTACCAAAAAGGGGTTTCTGCCATTGTATTTCCCGAACTCACCCTTACCGGATACACTGCCAGTGACCTTTTGCTCAACCAGACCCTGCTGCATTCCCAGAAGGAGGCACTCAAGGAAATATTAAAAAATATAAAAGAGATCGACACGATCGCTATCCTTGGGTATGCGCACTTGGAGGCAGACAGACTCTACAACTGTGCGCTTGTACTGCAAAACGGCAAAATCCTTGGCGTTGTCCCCAAAACCTACCTGCCGAACAAAAAAGAGTTCTATGAAAAGCGCCAGTTCGTAAGCGGCAGAGAGATCGTAGGAACGACCACCTCTCTTCTGGATGCGGAAGTGCCGTTCGGTACCGATCTTCTCTTCGGTGACGGCAAAGAGATAACCTTCGGCGTAGAGATCTGCGAGGACCTATGGGCCGTGACCCCTCCGAGCAACCAGATGGCAAGCAACGGAGCCAACCTGATCTTCAACCTCTCGGCAAGCAACGAGCTGATCGGTAAACATGAATACCGTGAAGAGCTTGTCCGTACACAGAGTGCACGCTGTATGGCTGCCTATGTCTACAGCTCGGCAGGTGTGGGAGAGTCCACTACCGATACGGTCTTTGGCGGACACGCGATCATCAGCGAATACGGTACGACCGTTAAACAAAATGAACGTTTCAGGATGGAGAGCCATCTCATCACCGCCGATGTCGACCTCGAGCGCCTCAGATGGCTCAGGCTCAATGAGACAAGTTTCAGCGACGGCAAACGGGAACCGGTACGTATCATCAGGACAGCCCCTACCCCTGCGATCAGCGAAATAGAGCGCGAGATCAACCCGATGCCGTTCGTCCCCTCCCAGTATGCCGACAAGCGGGCACGGTGCGATGAGATCGTGCAGATACAGGCACACGGGTTGATCAAGCGCATGACGCACGCACATATCCAGAAAGCCGTGATCGGTATCTCCGGCGGGCTGGACTCTACGCTCGCCCTGCTCTCTACCCACAGGGCCTTTGCGATCATGGGATGGGACCACAAAGATATCGTGGCGATCACGATGCCGGGCTTTGGTACCACTACCCGTACAAAAAGCAATGCCGAGAAGCTCTGTGAGGCACTGGGTGTTACACTCAAAACCGTGAATATCACTGAACTCTCGCTCAAAGAGTTTGAAGCGATCGGACATGACCCCAACGAACATACCGTGACCTACGAAAATGTACAGGCACGGATCAGAACCTCCATCCTGATGAACACAGCCAACAAGATCGGCGGACTGGTCATCGGTACGGGGGACCTCAGTGAAGTGGCGTTGGGATGGTCGACCTACAACGGCGACCACATGAGCATGTACTCACTCAATGCAAGTATCCCCAAAACACTGGTGCAGTATGTCATCGAATACTTCAAATCCGAAGAGAAGATCGCAGCGATCATCGATGATATCCTGGCTACCCCTATCAGTCCGGAACTGCTGCCGCACAAGGAGGACGAGATCGTACAACACACAGAGTCTATCGTAGGGCCCTACGAGCTTCATGACTTCTTTTTGTACCATTTTGTCAAGTATGGTGCAAAGCCTGAGAAGATCCTCTACCTGGCGAAAAAAGCGTTTAATATTAAATACGATGAGGAGCATATCAGAGAGTGGCTTATCATGTTCCTCAGACGATTCTTCACCCAGCAGTTCAAACGTTCATGTATGCCAGACGGCCCGAAAGTCGGTACGATCAGTCTCTCACCGAGAGCGGACTGGCGAATGCCGAGCGATGCGGATTTTGAGGCGTGGGTAGAAAGTGTATTGTAGTGAAAACATTCATTAAAACGATACTGCACAGTTATCTCATTTATTATGTAGTGACTACCCTTATCTGGATCGCGATCATATTTAATGATATGTTTTTTGCTTACAATCAACCTTATAATGAACCCTCACTTCTTCTTTTCCTATTTTTTATACTTGGTACCCTGATCTCCAATGCCATGCCGGCCATGTTTATCGGGTTTTATCAAGACAACCTCCTGCTCTTTCTTTTTTTCCTCATCGGCACAGTCATTATTTACAAGGGATATACTCTAAAACATTCCAAGTACAAACTTACAGGTAGTACTGTGATTCTTTTTTCTGTTCTGCTTGCATTTGCCCAAGGTTCAGGTTTATTTTACCGATCAAAACCGTACACTTACTCCAATCCAGATACGAACAAAACATATTCTACGCATTTACCCATCCAAAAGGCTAACAGCAAAGATCTGAAATATGAAAGACGCAAAGAGTTGATCAAACAAGACAAAGAGAAGAAAGAAGTAGAACATATCTCCTACCCTGAAAAACTCATCTATCAAGAAGGTAAAAAGGAATAAGATGAAAAACAAACCGCTCAAACACTTCACACAAACCGTCCTGCAGGGACTGTTCGGGCTGCTGCCCATCACGATCTTTGTCGTCCTGATCCTCTGGATGTACGGCAAGGTCGACATGCTTGTGGGCTGGGTCTTTACCTCAGTCGGGTTTACCCCCGAACACCACAAATTTTTGTGGTTTTTGCTGGCCCTGGGAAGTTTCGTACTGCTTCTCTACTTCATGGGGCTCCTGATCAAGACAAGACTTATCGGTTATTTTGAGGCGCTGATGACCAGATTGCCAGGCTACAAGACGATCAAGGACCTGATCAATATCTTCAACTCCTCCAAAGAGGGGGAAAATCGTGTACTGGTCGTCGTGATCAAAGGATTTGCCAAGGAGGGATACAATATCGGGCTGATGTATTCGCAAAAAGAGAGCATCATCAAAGACCACTACACCGTGACCCTCTCCATGTCCCCTATCCCCAACGGAGGATATATGTTTGAAGTACACAAGGAGAATATCTTCGTGATCGAAGAAGCGACCTTCGATGATAACCTCCAGTATCTTCTCTCCATGGGAGTCAAAAGTTTTGCCGAAGTGATCAAGAGCGATCCAAAACCGCTCGATGCACTGCCCTGCCTTGATGCATGGCTTACTGCACATAAGTACAGCTGACCCTCAGCTGTACAGCCTCTCACCCATCCTAATAGACCTTTTAGCATTACTTCGATAAAATATTATGAAATTTAATATCCTGAGGTTTATTTTGCTATACAATGTAACACAAATTCAAAATATTTTGCCACACAGATACCCTTTTTTGCTTGTTGACCGAATCACAGAACTGGAAGCGGGAAAATCTATCGTGGGCTACAAAAATATCACTATTGCCGAGCCTGTATTTCAAGGGCATTTTCCTGATCATCCTATCTTTCCCGGAGTAATGATCATCGAAGGTATGGCTCAGGCCGGTGGAGTACTTGCGTTTGAAAGTATGAACGATGAAGAAAAAGCAAGCAACACCGAAAAAGTGGTTTACTTTATGAGCATCGATAAAGCAAAATTCCGCGCACCCGTAACGCCGGGAGATCAACTTGTCTATAAGCTGGAAGTGATCAAAAACAAAGGCGCAGTCTGGAACCTGGATGGAAAAGCCTATGTTGGTGACAAGCTGGTAGCACAAGCTGAGCTTAAAGCTATGATCGTGGATAAATAGGTCACCGTTAATGTCAAATATTCATCCAACAGCGATCATAGAAGATGGGGCACAACTGGGAGAAGATGTCACAGTCGGTCCTTTTGCCTATATCGGCTCTAAAGTGAAGATCGGTGACGGTACGTCAGTCGCATCGCATGCCGTGATCGAAGGAGACACCACTATCGGAAAACATAACCGTATCTTCTCTCACGCAGCGATCGGTACGATCCCGCAGGATCTGAAGTTCAAAGGTGAAGAGGTGCAGCTTATCATCGGTGACAACAACACGATCCGTGAGTTTACCCTTTTTAACCCGGGCACCGAAGGCGGTGGCTCTGTCACAAAAATCGGAAACGGCAACCTCTTTATGGGGTATGTACACCTGGGGCACGATGTCATTATCGGTGACCGCTGTATCCTTGCCAACGGTGTGACACTGGCAGGACATGTCGAACTCGGAGATCATGTCGTTATCGGCGGGCTTACACCGGTGCATCAGTTTGTCCATATAGGCGACTTTGCTATGATCGGCGGAGCTTCTGCACTGTCACAGGATATCCCGCCCTTCTGTCTGGCAGAAGGCAATCGTGCCACCCTGCGCGGACTCAATCTTACCGGACTTAGACGTGCGATGGACCGTGAAGATATCAATGCACTCAAATCAGCCTACAGAGAACTTTTTGAACAGGGACAACCGCTTCAGGAAGTTGCAGCATCACTGCTTGAAAGCAGCGACTCGGCAAAAGTAAAACAGCTGTGCGAGTTTATCCAAACCTCTAAAAGAGGAATACCTTTTACAAGGAATGAGAATGTCAAATAAACAAGAGTGTAGCTTTTGTCATGCTACAGAAAGTATGGAAAACCCGCTGATCGCAGGCGAAGGGGTATATATCTGTTCAAACTGTGTGATCTCGGCCTACAAGATCCTTTTTGGCGAAGAAGAACTGGAAGACGTAAGCAGTGCAGAAATTGCCCATACACTCTATACGCCAAAAGAGATGTATGAGATGCTCAGTGACTATGTGATCGGCCAGGAAGAAGCGAAGAAAACACTCTCGGTAGCGGTCTATAACCACTATAAACGTATCTTCAGAGATATCGACCAGGAAGATGAAACACAGATCTCAAAGTCCAATGTACTTCTCATCGGTCCTACTGGATCAGGTAAAACCCTCATGGCACAAACGATCGCAAGATTTCTCAATGTGCCTATTGCTATCGCGGATGCGACCAACCTTACCGAGGCTGGATATGTCGGGGAAGATGTAGAGAATATCCTCACAAAGCTTTTGATGGCGGCAGACGGTGACGTGGAACTTGCAGAACAGGGTATCGTATTTATCGACGAGATCGACAAGATCGCACGAATGGGGGAAAACCGATCCATCACCCGTGATGTATCAGGCGAAGGGGTACAGCAGGCTCTGCTGAAGCTCATCGAAGGCTCAGTGGTCAATATACCGCCGAAAGGCGGGCGTAAACACCCCAACCAGGACTTCATTCAGATAGATACCACCAATATCCTTTTCATCTGCGGCGGGGCATTTGACGGGTTGAACGATATTATCAAAAGAAGGATTGGCGGCAATATCTTAGGTTTTGGTCAGGAAAAACGTTCAAAGATGGAGAGCGAAGAGCTTTTACATCTGGTTGAATCCGACGACTTGGTATCCTATGGTCTTATTCCGGAACTTATCGGCCGTTTACATATCTTTGCTACACTTGGAAAGATCACCAAAGAAGCCATGGTACGCATCTTGGTTGAGCCGAAAAACTCACTGGTCAACCAGTATCAGAAACTTTTTGCAATCGATGATGTGAAGCTGACATTTGAAGAGGAAGCGCTGGAGCTTATCGCCCAAAGAGCAATCGATCGAAGGACCGGAGCGCGCGGATTGCGGTCCATCATGGAAGAGATACTACTCGATATCATGTATGAGCTTCCGGAGCTGGAAGGATATGAGGTAGTGATCACTGAAGATGTGGTCAGCGAAGGTGCCAAACCTGTTTACATCAAAAACAAAAAAACGGCATAAAAAAACCAGAAGGAAGAAGTAGATGTTTAAAAAATTATTAGGTATGTTTTCCAATGACCTGGCGATAGACCTGGGAACGGCAAACACACTCGTACTTGTAAAAGGACAGGGTATCGCGATCAATGAACCTTCCGTTGTTGCGATACAGTACGACAAACATGGCCAGGAACGCATCCTCGCGGTCGGACAGGAAGCAAAAGAGATGGTGGGAAAAACTCCGGGAAATATCAAAGCGATCCGTCCGATGAAAGACGGAGTTATCGCCGACTTTGAAGTCACAGAGATGATGATCCGCTACTTTATCGAAAAGGCACACAAAAGAAAAGGATTCCTCTC
>Ga0209206_10000089_pt1 | contig 17281 bp, 6 predicted proteins | sample ZodSprsou2mmetaG_FD_185478 | JGI IMG/M metagenome (GOLD analysis project Ga0209206, IMG submission 185478) | Hot spring sediment microbial communities from Zodletone spring, Oklahoma to study Microbial Dark Matter (Phase II) - Zodletone Spring... ...
CCTTCACTTTCATGGATCTCTCCGCCGATCCGTCGCCCTGGGAAGCCATTCCCCATGAGGGGATGAAAATCCTCTCGTTCGATTTGAGCCTGTCCAGGCCGAACTGCGCCCTTGCCGTAATTTTATCACTGAGTTTCAGATTCACGTAAGAGACTCCCAGGAATTTTGAGGTTTCGTCTGATGCCTCCACTTCATTAACGATGACGGCGGGATTGCTGAGGCCAAAATCCGCTACGTCGTCAAAAACCGGCAGACTGGTCCCTTCCTGGTCCTTCTGATAGACAGTGAGCAAGGGAGATTTGATCAGACTCGCCAGAATGGGACTGGTCTCGGGTACGATACCGGTTTCCATCAGACCGTACCTTCCGCTGGTATAGCCCAGGTTGAATCCGATGTCCAGTCGGGAAGAGACCTGGACCACCGAGTTGAACCTGAAATTGAACCTGCTGAATGCCGTATTCCTCACAATGGCCTCGTTGGTCAGGTACCCCCCCGAAAGTGAATACCTGGCCCGGGCATCTCCGCCCCTTACAGTCATGTGGGCATTATACAGTCGTCCGGTCCGGAAAATCTCATCCTGCCAGTTCGTGTTATTGTCGTACCTGGAATGGTACAGATAGCCAGGATCGAAGGCCAGGAACGGATACCTTGAGAAAATTTCAGCACTGCTCATTCCGGCCCCGTACATCTGTTCCATCACGTAGGAACTATAGTGCGACGCATCCATCACCGGGATCTGGTCGGGGGTTGCGGAGAGTCCCCCTGAAACAGACACATCGAATGTGGTTTTCCCACCCCTGGGCGGGGTCGTGGAGATCAGCATCACGCCGTTTGCCGATTTGATTCCGTATATGCCGGTCACGGCTGCATCTTTCAGGAGCACAACGCTGGAAATATCCCTTTTGTCAATGTCAGCCAGTGGATTATGATGGAATCCGTGAATAATGGGATTGAGAAAACCCTCCTGTTTCTGTATCATACCGTCCACCACCACGAGGGGCAGAGAGGATGAATAAATAGATGCATATCCCCTGGAGGAAAGGGTTGCTCCTTCGCCGGGCATTCCGGACCTGCTGATAGCCCGAAGTCCGCTTATTCTGCCCTGAAGATCCTGGCAGAACGAAGGATCGGGTGTCCGGTCAAAATCGGTCAGCCTTGTTGCAGCCAGTGCGCCGGCCACGTCACGGAGCGGGATTTCCCTGAACGGCATCTGGACCGCATCACTTACCGTGTAGTCTCCTTCATTGAGCAGCCATGCTTCGATAAAGTCCCTTCCCCGGACAAAAACGGTCTTCGGCTTATAGCCCGGATAGGAGATCAGCAGCTTTTCATTCCTGTCGGTCAGTGTGATCTCAAAGCTTCCGTCAGCGCCGGTACTGACCGGTTCAACCACAGCGGTCCCCGCACTGATCCCGATCTCAGCAAGGGGTAACCCTGTTTCAGCTGCATATACCTTGCCCCTGACCACAAGTGCAGTATCCTGACCATGTAACGGGAGGCCCGTCAGACAGGCTGCAACCAGCCCCTGCATCGTGAGGACCAGCAGGTTATTGATCATAGATCTCATCCGGAATCAATTTGATATAATCCACATATATTGAATTATAGCCGATCAGCGGCAGCTCATCCACAATGGTGATTCTCAAGGATTTTGTACCGAACTCGGTGAATGTGTGCGAACCTGAGGTGACCACCACGAAATTTCCCTTGGTCCAGTTGTTCACCGGATCCCCCACCGGGATGAACTGGCCTGTGATTTCATCCTTCACAGATATCTGATAGTGGGACGGTCCCTGCTTGGGTCCCGTCCATTCGATCCAGTAGGTCGTCTTCAACACCATATCCACAGCAAACTCAATATAATCGCCGACAAACTGGCATCCGTACCAGACAAATGATCCGTTGGACGCCCTGGTGTCGCTTCTCTGTTCGATGGGATATTTGGTATCTGAGACCGTCCTTCCTTTTTTCTGGTCGCACTCAATGGTGATGGGCAGAAGAAAATAGGTTTTCGGGATCGTCATCCCCCCCAGTAGATGAATAATGCCATTGCTCACCTCCAGGTCGGTCTCCGTGAAACTCAATTGTGCCTTTTCAACGGGTTTTCCGGTCACAGAGGCGATCGAATCCGGAAAATCATCATGACTGAAAGCCCCTTTCACGAAGCTTCCGCTGAATGTGATGAACAGCAGCTGGTCGTATGCTGCCTCATCCAGCTCCCCGATCTCACCAAAATATTCAGAGACCGCATCCAGTGCCGACCGGACCTGGACATTGGCCGGAAGGAAAGCAGTATATGCCTCCTCCTCCCTGTTCAGTCCCGCGATATGGTCCAGGAAATAATTCTCCTCCCTCCAGATGGTGTCATAAATGGCATTCCCGTTGTCGTCCACGCCAATCCTTTCGCTCTTTTCATAATCGATATACCGTTCATCCATTGAGTGCAGAAAATCCTGCAGGATGCTGAATGCCGTGTCCAGGGTCATGATATATTCATACAGGTTGGGTTTCGGAATGAGCAACTGGTCAATCTCGTGCACCACACCGTTCTGGCAGTAATTGTCAACCCCCGACATGTGGATCCTGGATTCGAAGATGGTATATTCGTTATCTCCGTGATCCACCATTTTCAGGTATTTTCCGATGGTCGTCAGCAGTTCGGTCCCCCTGAAATCCTTGGAGAAGATCTTTGCGTACAGGATGTGGAACCCGATGATCTTTTCCCACTCCTGATCCGTGTACTCATCCGCTTCTTCGAAAGCCGAGTTCACGGGTACGAAAACCGTGAAGTATTGATTCCTGGAGAGCATTCCCCCGAAGCCGTATTTCACAAGGGCCTCGTGGAACATGCTGTAATCCTGGTTTTCACCGATAAGATCAAGCACATTGTCTTCAACCCGCCCGGGAGCATCCAGGTAATGGTCCTCCCACAGGTCATTCAATGTGCAGGATACCAGGACCACCAGTCCGATGATCCCGGCCACCATCAGACTGCGGTTCATGATCCTGCGATATGTGATGCTCCTGATCATCTGTTCAATCAGTTACCGGCCAGAAGGCCAGGTAATCGAAATTTCCGTAGCCGTCCAGCAAAGAGACGAATTTGATGGTGTGTGGCTCTGTTTCCGCCAGCACCAGCCTCCCCATATACTGGCTGGTATTGAAATCCCTCTTCCATTCCTGGCCGGGCCATCTTTTCTGGTGTTCAAAGCTGAAGGTATTGCCCATCCTGGCTCCGTCCCAGAATGCCTGCGCCCAGTCCGCGTTGATGGAATGACTGGCCCAGTGGAAGTACACGTCATACTTCCCCCTGGTAATGGACGGGAGCCTGAATTCAACCACCCAGCCCACCCTGTCACCGGTGGTCTGCAGGTTGGTCTCCCCGTCTGCCAGGATGGAATTCCTGAACCAGATCCCGGTGTTTTTTGTGTGTATTCCTTCAATATCCTCCAGTTCCTTTTCTGTATATTCCCGCCCCAGGCTGATCCCCTGGTAATTGGTCAGGTCAATGATCACATATACCGGGTCGGGCTCATAGGGCTCCATTAACCTGTCGATCACGTGGTAAGTCCCGTTCTTGGCCTGCTGGTTTGACTCCTCCTTCAGGACCGTGATGAATTGCTCACGACCCTGATCGTCCCTGTGCCAGTTAAGCAGGATCCTGTCTTCGAGCCGGACGTTGATGAGCATGTTCATGTCCAGTGTCTGGTAATTGAATGAATCGATATCATTGAGGAAATAAAGATCAGGCAGGATATGATATGCGATGAACCGGTAGAATCCATCCGCTTCGGATGCCGGATTACCCGTGTCGGAATACCTGTCCACCAGATCCTGTGCGCTGAAAATTCCATTTTCTGTGTACACCTCATCGGGCTCAACAAATAAAGTGAACCGGCTCCTGAAATAAATATCCTCGGAAAGGCGGATGGTGATGATGTCCAGGCTGTCGGAGAGCCCGGTCATTGCCAGGGCATCGGAGAAGATCGAAAATGATCCGGATTCTTTCAGGCGGTCCACGATCGAACCTACAATTGGTTCGAGAACCCTGTTCATCCGGTGAATGATCCCGTTCTCCACGTGAAGGTCTCGTTCCGTGATCAGGGCATCGTTCACCATGATGGTTTCAAGACCGCCCTCTGAGAAAGTCACCACGAGACGGTCACCTGAAAAAGTGGTGTCCTGGATCACCCCATCCCTGAAATAAGCACTCTCGATTACAATATTCAGGAGGTGGTACTTCACAAGATTGGTCAGGTAGCCCACGTCAAAATCCTCCACAGAGGCTTTTCCTTTCTCGATGCAAAAGTTCTCAAACGCCTGGTTATCGGGAACAAAGAACGTATAATGCCCGTAAGCATTCAGCGTGGCTTTCAGGCCGGTCACCTCCAGCACCCTGATCATGGTTGAAAAATCCTCCTCGTGCTCTTCCAGGTAGTCTGATATCAACAGCTCATCCTCCTCAAAGAAAACCTCGGAAAAGTTATCCTTCTTACAACCCGGTGAAATAATCACCAGCAGGATCAAGATCAATGAGATGTGCACTGTAGCTTTCATCCTTGGTTTACTGGTTTTTATAATATGGATTCTGCACGAGCATGTTGTTCTGGTCTATTTCATCCTGGTGGATGGGAAGGTACCAGCTGTCCGGATTGGAGTACTTGCTCCTGATAATCTGCGCATTTTCATAGGATTTATTGTCGGCCAGGATCTCGATGAACCGGTCGATCCTTTCGTAATCGTTCCTCCGTCCGAAACGGACCAGATCGAACCATCTTTTGCCCTCGCCGCAAAATTCCTTGGCCCTTTCCTCCAGGATGATATCTTCCAGCTGGTTTTTGCTGCTTATATCTGCAACCAGATCGATCAGGGCCCTTCCCCTGACCATGTTCACCAGTTCAACCGCTTCAGAAAATGCCCCCTGCTGGACCAGGGCTTCCGCCTTTAAAAGCAGAATGTCGGGATACCTGTAAATGATCCAGTTGGCATCGCTTTCCTTGTTTCCCACCCGGTAGCCGGAGGCAATTGCTCCTGTTGCCGTGCCTGGGATCCCTTCCGTCCCCACATATTTCCATAGCACATGGGATGTTGTGAACCGGTACCATCCAGCCCCCGAGTAGGACATGTAGGTTCGGTTGCCTCCCCTGCGGTCGCTGGGATATCGTTCGTATTCCTTAACGAAATAGGGAGATACCCTGAATTCATCGTTCCCGTCAGGATAAGTATCATCGCCCGGATTAGGGGCGAACATCCTGTACAGCATGTTGATCTGGTCCAGGTCCTTGTCGAACTGGATCTCAAATATACTTTCATTGGAATTACCGGGGTAAAAGTTCATGAACCAGTCCTCTCCGTCTATCATCCCATATAATCCGCTGTTTATTATCTGATTGCATGCATCTGTGCATTCCTGGTATTTTTCAAAGTAGAGGTAGACGTCGGCCATCAGCGCATAGGCTGCGGATTTTGTGGCTCTTCCCTTATCGTATTCAAGCCTGCCGTAAGAGGTGGGCAATCCCTGCACGGCCACCTTTAAATCTTCCGTGATCTGCAGAAATATCTCTTCCTCCGGGCTCACCGCCGGGTAGTAATCCTGTGCATCATTTTCGGAAGCTTCCAGTACCAGGGGTACATCCCTGAAGATCCGGACAAGGTAGAAATAGCACAGGCTCCTGATGAACAGGGCTTCTGCCTCAAACGCCCTGCTCTCATTTTCATTAAAGGTCTGGTCCCTTTCCACCACCATGGGAGAAAATTTCAATACCGTATTCGCAAAGTTGATTGCCCGGTAAAGCTGTCCCCATCTGTTGCGCTCGTTTTCAGGATAGATGAAGCCATCCATGATTTTCCGGTCTGCTGAGGTGATATTGGCACCCGGAACCATCAGGTCCCCCCTGAGCTCCCCCCACTTGAAAAGCATCTCCACCATTCCGGCCATCTCTTTGTAAGCGCCCGCCACCACTGCCTGCACATCGTCCCCCGATTGCCAGAATTCCTCCCTGGTCAGTTCACTCTCCGGTTCCAGATGGAGCCAGTCCGTGCATCCCCTGGGCAGCATCAGGAATATGATCAGCAGTATGTATCCCGCCTTTGTACGCATGTCTCAGAACTTGATGTTCACACTCAGTATATAACTCTGGGGAGGAGGGGTGTCCGCCCTGTCCTCCCCGATGAAAAACGGATCGTTGCTCAGCATGGGAACTTCCGGATCAACCCCTGTGTAGTTGGTCCATGTATACAGATTATATACCATCAGGTGTAATTTCATCTCCGAAAGCCGGATCTTTGCGGCCAGTTTTCTGAAATTGTAGCTGATGCTGGCACTCTTGAACCGCACAAAAGAACCATCCTCCACGAAGCGGTCAGATCCGAGCCAGTTATAGCCCTGGTTGTAGAGCGCCCGGGGTATGTCCGTGACATCCCCCTGCCTTCTCCAGCGTTTCAGCACGGAAACGCTCTGGTTATTCCTGTAATACATGTTCTCGTTGTACATCTTGGTCCGGTTCACGATATCCTGTCCCAGCCTGTAATGGAAAAACAGGGTCACCACAAGGTTCTGCCAGGAGATCTTGGATCCGAATCCGCCCAGAAACTGTGGATTTGAATCACCCAGCCAGACAATGTCCAGCTCATTGATTAGACCGTCGTGGTTAATGTCCTCGTAAATGGCATCCCCACCACGGAAGCGGTACCCTTCTGCATTTCCGTAGCGCATATAGAGAGGTTTCCCCTCCATGCTCATAATTACATTGCCATCTGCGTCACGGGCCACCGCATCGGTATCAGTGGGATAAACACCCAGGTACCTGAAACCGTAAAATGCCCCGATGGGATGTCCCTCCACGGCCCTTCTGGCATATTGTCCGTTATCGGCCTCCGATCCGAATTCAAAATCAAAGTTTTCGGGAATTTCCGTGATCCGGTTCTCATTGTGGGCGATGTTGAAATTCACATCCAGCTTGAGCCGTTCTCTTTTGAGAATGTCGGTCACGAACATGACCTCCCAGCCGCGGTTGTCCATGGAACCCCAGTTCCTGGTAATATTAGGAAATCCGGATGTGGACGGCAGATCCAAATTCTCCCATATCAGGTCTTTGCTCCGCTGGGTGTATACGTCAAAATGGACTTCCAGATAGTTGTTGAATGCAAACAGATCCAGTCCATAATTGATCTGTGAGTTCCTTTCCCACCTGAAATGATCCAGCTGCAGGTTGGTGGGGACCACCACAGGCATATCTATATATTCATTTCGGGTGCTGTAGAGGTTGAAATAACCGTAACTCCCCCCGGGCTGATTCCCGTTCACTCCGTAACTATAACGGAGTTTCAGGTCATTCAGGAACCTGATGCTGCTCATGAAGGGCTCCGAAGAGACCCGGTACGCCACCGAGACGGACGGGAAGGTTCCCCACCTGGACTCGTAACCGAACCGGGAGGACCCCTCCCTCCTCACATTGAACTGCACCATATACCTGTCCAGGAGGGTATAGTGGACAAATCCCAGAAAGGCTACCATCCTGTTACGGCTGTAGCCATCTCCTATCCAGTAAACAGGCGCCGGCTGGGCATAATAGGTCAAATACTGTGAAGGCAGGTTGGAGGTTCCCCCCCAGTACCACCCGTTCTTCCTGTCAGAAAGGGTGAAAGCGACCATGGAGGTCAGTTTGTGCCTGCTTCCTTTCAGGTAGGTATAGACGAGCTGGGACTGGCTCTCAAGAACGGAGCTCTGAAAATCCATGCCGGAAGCGAGGTTGGCATAAGGCGATGTCCAGGGCATCCCGGTGACCGCCTGGGGAAGGAACTTGTTTTCCAACTGGTTATCCAGATCATAAGCCACGAAACTCTGAAAAACCAGGTTATCCAGAATGTCATATGTCACCTGGAGCTTGGTTCTCAGGCGGTGCTGTTTCCTGTTCCATGAAGCTTCCCTGGCAAGAGCCACCGGATTGTACCATTCCGAGCCCTGGCCCTGGAAATTTTCCCCTGGAGCAAAATAATTATCTGTCAGGTTCCCTTCCCTGTCGTATTCATAGATGCTCATGTTCGGGGCCTTCACGTAGGCAAGTCCCCTGAGGCTCCTGGATTGAAAATTTTCATCCCTGAAGCTCAGGTCATTGTCCGAATAGGTATAAGAAAGGTCTCCCGAGAACAGCAATTTGCTAGAAACATGGTAATCCAGGTTAAACCTGGATGTGAAGCGCTGGTAATCAGTCCCCACTGTTGTCCCCGTCTGGTCCAGGTACCCCGCCGAGAACCTGTACAGGGCACTCTCCCCTCCTCCGGTCAGGGAGAAATTATGATCATGTGAGAAGCCGGTCTGGGTGATGGCTGAGAGCCAGTCCGTATTCTGGGAATAGTTATAAAATTCCTCCCAGTCCTTTTCGTAGGCCAGTTCATCCGGGATCTCGGTGGACCCGGCGTTGAGGATTCCTTCCAGCATCAGCATGGAATAGGAATCCCCGTCCAGCAGTGGAACTGATTTTGGCTGCTGCTGGATACTCAGTTTGTACAGGTAATCGAATGATGTTTTCCCCTTCGTTCCCCTTTTCGTCTCGATCAGCAGGACCCCGTTGGCTCCGCGGGAGCCCCAGACTGCGGTGGCGGCCGCATCTTTCAGGACCTGGATGGAGAGGATATCCTCCGGGGCAATATTCAGCAGTCCGCTGAATTGTTCCTGGGTGACCGCTGAAAAATCAAAATCATTATCCAGCTCTATCTCAAAGGGGACCCCATCCACCACAATCAGGGGCTGGTTGGATCCGCTGATGGAAGCAGTTCCCCTTATCCTGACCGACATGCCGGCACCGGGATCGCCCGAAGCCATGGTGATGTCCACATTGCTCGCCCGTCCCTGGAGCATCTCTCCCAGACTGGACACCTTTACCTCCTCCAGCTCCGACATTTCCACCTTTTCCACAGAGCTTGTGAGATCCCGCTCCGAAACCGGAATGAAACCTCCTACCTTCTTCCCTTCGTAAGTCACCACCACCTCCTCCAGCAGCCGGGTCTCCTCATCCAGCGCCACATCAATGAAATCTTCCGTGGTCACCGCGAATTCTTCCGTCTTGTAGCCCACGTATGATATTTTAACGGTGGTGGTATCGCCGGACAACCTGATGGCAAAATTACCGCTCATATCCGTCACCGTTCCGTTCAGCGTCCTGTTCAGGTCATTCACCTCAATGACGGTCACCCCGATCAGAGGTTCCCGTGTGGCCCTGTCAGTCACTTTCCCCTTCAGAACCCTGGCAGCCTGACCGGAGAGGGCGGCAAAGGCAACCGCCAGCAGGAGTAAAACCATATGTATCCTTTTCCTCATGCGCTTCTCACTGGAACAGTAGATAGGAATCGATCTGGTGGATCACGCCATCTTCGGCCATGTGGTTGGCATGGACAACCGTTCTCGTATTCCCGAGGTTATCCATGATTTTCAGGTCGTATTTCTGGTTGATGATCTCAATTGTATTGAACAGGTACCCGCTCTCCTCGTCAATCCTGGTGGTGTTGAACTCCCCTGAAACTTTCCCGTCATCGAACACCACTCCCTCCACAAAATGGTACCTCAGAAATTGCTGCAAAGAATCCACATCCGAAGGAACCGTACCTTTTGCCAGGCCTTCCTCGAGTGCTTCATTGGTCGGGATGAAGCAGGTGTAGTAATTTCCGATGGAAATGTTGTCCAGGCTCTCCGGCAGAAGGTTCTCATCAAACACGAAAAGTCCTGCCTGGTAACAGAGCTGGTAGAATTTCTGGTACTGCTGGTAGGTCCCCGGATCCGAAATGATCTCAAAAATTGATTCACGGGGGGATACCAGTATGCGGTCGATGGGATAGACGATCCCTCTGCCGCTCACATGTATGGGACTGCCTATCTGTGCGGGGGACAGGTCCCCTCCGGCAAAGATCCCCAGATCGGTCACCCCGATGTAGGTGTTCTGGGAGGCTTCAATGAATGTTCCCTCCTCGAAATCATCTTCACCCAGGTCACCAAACACCAGATGCGTGTTAACAATATCGGTGGCCACTTTTGGTGACAGCGGGGTCAGCGGGCTGTCCTGGTGGTACAGACCGTAACCTCCGATCCCCGTCCTGAAAGTGTACCCCGCAGCCCGCATTGCATCATTGGATGGTGCGAACAGGGTAAAGACCAGCTTTTCCTCGTTGAGCAGTCTGTCCGCCAGGTAAAATACGAGCATGTCGCAGAACCACTCGTAGTCGCTGTTGCCCATGATGGGTTGGGCGACAGATTCAAATATCCTGGGAAGAAGGTATTTATTGATTCCGCAGAAAGGACCATTGCTGGCCATCCTGGAAAAGAAGATATCTCCTTCAGCAATGTTGCAGTCGACCAGCGAAGCGGTGAGATCCCGCTCCCATTCCTCGGTCATGATGCTGAACTGGGAAGGCCAGTAATTGGTACCGATGTAATGGGACAGGTACCAGTTGATCCAGTACTCCCCGATCTGGTCCAGGGAGGTGTAACCCGATGTCCGTTCCGCCAGGAATGCCTGCAATGCATCATTGGTGGGGACGAAAAGCGTCAGGGTATTCCGGAAACCGTTGTTGGCCACATTTTCCACATCCGGTGAGGTGCCAGACGGGAAGATGCGGTTCATTCTCAGGAACAGGGAATCCAGGATCCCGTCCTCATCCACATCTCCCTCGTTATCCTGCATGGTGGTGTAACTGCTGCTGTACTCGTAGTATGTGTTCTTCCCGATCAGTTCCCTGAACATACTGAACTCCTCGTGTTGTACGAGGATGTCATTATGGTTCGGGGGAGGGACCAGCACCCTGTTGATCCGGTGGATCCAGCCGTTCTGGGCAGGGACGTCGTATTCGGTTACCTCGGCCCTGTCCACGTGAAATCCCTGGAAGGTTGTCCCGGGGTAAAGAAATTCATAATTTTCCGGAGCATTGAGATCCTGCTCGGAGAAGTATTCATTTGAGAAGACCGGGATATACTTGGTTTCATGATAGACATGATACTGCCTTCCAAGGGTGTCAAATTCAACTGTCAGTGGAGGAGTATATCGTGTGGGCTGGCGGAAATTCTCGGTGCTGTATTCAATGTCCATATCCTGGATGTTCAGTCCGTAGAGAAGCATGAACTTGGAATATGCCCAGAAAACAATGTGGTAGAATACAATGCCTTTCAGTTCTTCTTCGGGGATATCTTCCAGGGAATTATATCCTGTCTCGGTGAAAAAATCAGCAAATGCCTCATCGTCAGGCGCAAATACAGTAAAATTCCCTGTCCTGCCGAGTACATCATCAAATTCCACCATTTCGACCGCACTGCAGAATTGTGTGTAATTACCATCCTCTTCAAGCACATCCAGAATGGTGCCGATCAGGTCATCAGGCACCCGGTAGTATTCATCGAACTTCTTTTCACAACAGTTTAAAAGAAGAATGATGCAGGAAAGCAATCCGGGTAAAAGGTGACGCAATTTCATTCCCTTTCTCTAAATTATATCCGTCTCAGCTTATCAGAACCATCACAATAAGTGAAGAAACCAGAAGGAGTACAATAATGCTGACGATCAGCCTGCCCCTGACTTTTCTTACCTGTCTCCGTTTCCCGGAAAGTTCCATGTGATGCGAAGCCTGATCCACGGAAGTAAGTTATGAAGCAGGGAAATCGGGCAGTAGCATCATTGTACGGATTCATTGCACAATGGTCCGGAGTGTCTGAATTTGCACATTTAATTGATCGGTGCACTCAGCCGGAAACGGTCCCGAGGTAGTTTCTGATAAATTCCTTCGGTGTTGTATCGTAATATTTTTTGAACAACCTGATCAGGTAGGAACTTGAACTGATCCCCACCATAACGTGCACTTCAGAGACAGACAGATCTTCATATAACATCAGCTTGACTGCATGTTTCAGCCTGACCCTCTGGATGTATTCTCCCGGTGTGAATCCGGTAATTTCCCTGATCCTTGCATAGAGCACGGTCCTGCTGATCCCGAGTTCCCTTGCGATTGCACCTGCATTCAGGGAAGGATCCTTAATCCGTTTCCGGATGATTTTTTCGATCCCCTGGATGAATCTTGATTCTTTTTCACCCCTGACTTCCATAAGCGTTTCCGATTCATTTAAACCATAATTCAGCATCCTGGAGCGGTTGTTCTCGATCATGCGTTTTACCTGAAGTTTCAGAAGTCCAAGATTGAAGGGCTTGGTAATTACCTGGTCAGCCCCCAATTCAAGACAATTCCGGTGATCCTCCTCTGAGTCCCTTGCGGTCAGCATGATGACCGGGACGGAAGCGGTGTGCTTTCTTGTCCTGATCTCTTTCAGGAACACGGCCCCGTCCATGACGGGCATGATCCAGTCCGCAATGATCAGGTCGGGCGGTTGACCATCCATGCGCTCAAGGGCATCAGCCCCGTTGGCTGCCTCTGAAACCATGTATTCATCTGACAGGTTTTCCCTGAGAAAATTTCGCAATGCAGCATGATCCTCCACGATCAGGATCCTGGGAAGGATTCTTTTCCGCGGAGCGGGCAGCTTCTGTCCCGACCGTTCCGGAATGGCTGCAGACACCTGGTCCTTCAGCTTCTCACTATCGATAACAACCGGCTGTTCGTCCGTTTCCTGCCTGTCCTCCAGGCGCAGATGATTTTCACCCGCAGGAAGGAGGATAAGTATTTCCGTCCCAACACCCCGTTCACTGGCCACCCTGATGTCGCCCTGGTGCATCAGGACCAGGTTCCTTACCAGGGCGAGCCCGATCCCGCTGCCGATGTGGTCGCCGGCCCGTTCTGCCTCAAACTGGTAGAACCGGTCAAAAATCCTGGGCAGGGATTCCCTGGATATTCCCACTCCTGTGTCAGATACCAGGATTCCAACATAATTCAAACCTCCCCGGGCCTGGTTCAGATGAAGGGTATGGTAGGCAGGATTAAAATTGAATGCCTGCGGTTTGTCAATTACTGATATGGTGACAAGGCCCCCCTGCCTGGTGTAGTTAAAGGCATTTTCGAGCAGGTTATGGATTATTTTCCTGAACTTCTCCCTGTCCACCCAGATCCTCATCCTATCCTCCGGCACATTGATCAGGTACTCTATTCTCCTCTCTTCCGCGATGCATTCAAACTGGGTGGCAATTTCATTTACAAAACCGCACAATTCGATCTGTTCAGGTTTCATCTTGCTGATGCCGGTGTCGGTTCTCCTGAACTCCATCAATTCATTGACCAGGTTGAGCAAAAGTTCTGCATTCTTTCGCACAGTGTTCAGGTTCTTGCGGTGACGCGGAGGCAGCCGCCGGTCCTCCAGGATCTCGTTCAGGGGAGCCCTGATAAGGGATAGCGGGGTCTTGAATTCATGGGAAATATTGGTGAAGAACATGAGTTTGGACTGATGCAGCTTTTCATTGTAGATCAACTCGTGCTTCAAACCTGCAAACCTGAAGATCAGATGGAAGATCAAAAAGAGCAGTCCGGTGAAAAGAAGGAGATAAATCCCCAATGCAATCTTTGTCTTCCACCATGGAGGAAGGATGATCACTGTTTTTTCAAGATAGTTCTCGGGCCATACAGAAGAATTTTCTGATACTTTGACCCTGAATTGATAGGTCCCTGGAGAAAGATTGTTGTAACCTGCATTCCGAATCCCCCGGGGATCGATAATCCAGTGATCATCAAATCCTTCGAGCATATGGGCATATTGGATCCGGTCCGGATCCACATGCCCCGTGGCCAGGAATTTCAATGAAAAATTGCTGTTCATATGGTTCAGAACCAGTGTGTCCTGATATAGGATATGCCTTTTCAGGACCTGGTCCCCGTGAAGGATGTCCCCGTTCCTTACAAGCTGGTTCTGGATCCTGAGTTCGGTAATAAATACCCTGTTTGTGATCGGATCCTTTCTGATGTCGGATGGATTAAAGAAATTCAACCCGTCCATACTGCCGAAATAGAGCATTCCATCGGGCGACTGGTAATAGGACTTCCATAGAAAATAATTGGAAAGCAGTCCGTCCTCCCTGTAATAATTTTCAAATTGCTCTGACCGCGGATCGAACTTCCCGATGCCGTTCTCCGTGCTGATCCAGATATGTCCTTCCTCGTCGGCCGCTATCCCGTACACAGCATTGCCAGGTGACCCCCTGGATACATCGAAGAGATCATAACTGATCTGCCTGTCCTTAAAATGCACCCGTGCCAGTCCCAGATTATATGTTCCGAGCCATATATTGTTTTCCAGGTCCTGGCATATGGAGATGCAGTTGCGCAGGAAGTCTTCATCGTACCCGGAGGTATTATCAACATCCCCTGCAGCTGTGCGGAAATAGACAGAAGTGGTGGAATCAAAGGCCGGGATATCATCGGGAAAGGTCTCCCTCCTGAAATCAAGCCTGCATAATCCATAATTCCAGCTGGCGATCCAGATCCGGCTTCCGTCGAAAAGAAATGATTGTACATTGTGGCCTTCCAGGATCCAATGAAATTCATCCGTCCTGTGGTCATACAGCCCTAGTCCTGTCCGGGTTCCAAACCAGACCCTGTCGAGTGAATCTGCCTGGATATGGTATATTTCATCACTTCCGTCAAGAAAATCCGGCCGCCGGAAAGTCAGCCGGTCGGCATAGGCATCATCCGCAAAACAAAGCCCATTGTCGTGCGATCCCACCCAAAGACGCCTGCGTGCATCCAGAAAAAGGGAGGAAATGTAGTTGGAACAGACACTCTGCCGGTTCTGGGGATCATGCTTAAAATGGCTGATCAATCCTGATACTGGATCGATCCGGTCGAGTCCGTTGTTGTATAATCCCACCCAGATATATCCGTTCCTGTCCCTGAACACAGACCTGACTGCCTTCCCCCCCAGGCTGTTTCTGGAATCCGCTTTCTGCCTGTATGCAAAAAAGTCCTTTGTCCTTATATTGATTCTTGTGAATCCTTCGTTCAGGTAAGTCACCCAGATCACACCTGTCTGGTTGCCGTAAATCCCGGTGATCTGCTCGTCCAGGATACTGTTCGGATTATCCACTTCATGATGAATCCATTGAAAGTCGCCGTTCCCTTTGTTGATCCTGTAAAGGTCTTTCCCTGAAGCAATCCACAGGTCATTCCGGTAATCTTCATAAATGGCGGTAATCTCCATCCGGAATCCTGCGTTTTCCATTGCAGATGAACGGGGAGGGTGCATCGGGGGATCCACAAGACAATATCCTTCTTCATACAGCAGCAGAAGTCCGTCGCTGGTTCCGATCCAGCAATTGCCTTCCGAATCTGTGTAGATGGTATTCAGTCTCCTTACCTGCCTCGGCGCGGGTATTTCCGGCAGGTTCCTGATGGACAGCATGCGGTCTTGCAGGCAGTACCTTTTGATCGAGTTGTCCGTAATGATCCAGAGGATGGTGCTGTCCCTGTTGATCACGAAGTTCCCCTTGAAATCATCCTGGTACACCACAAAGTCCTGCTTGGTGCTGTCCACCTTTACCAGGTTATTGTTACACGTTGCCCAGATGGAACCGGTCCGGTCCTGGACCACAGAGGCGAGCCGGCTGCGTTCATCCCTTCTGACACTCGCGAATGTAATGTTGGAAAGGATATTGGTGAATCGGTCGGTCTGTTTGTGGTACATATCTATACCGTCTTCCAGTACCACGACCAGGTCCCCGTCCCGGTCCTCGAACATATCCATCACATAGTTGCTGCTCAGGGTACCGGGGACCGAAGGCCGGGAGGTGTAAGTCTCGAATTCATACCCGTTGTATTTCTGAAGCCCGTTGTAGGTAATGATCCATGCGAATCCCTCGCTGTCGATGAATATCTCGAATACATTGTCATTGATCAGTCCCCTGGAAATATTAAAATGGTCATAGATGTACTCCCCCTGCTGCGAAAAAGAAAGGCTGCAGCAGGAGAGCATTGCCATTGCAAGCAACTGGATGTGTTTTCCTCCGGGCATGGTCCCTGTATATTCCCGACCGGTAATTTACTGCGATGTCAGCAATTTTTCAAATCACGGAGTGTCCTGCCTCAGATAATCCGTGTCAAAGCCCGGATTGGGATCCATTCCCTCCGCACCCAACACTTCCTGCCAGTGATGCAAGAGCCCCAGAAGCTCCTGTGTTTTCTGCGGTGCTGCCCCGGACAAATCATCCCGCTCCCCCGGATCCAGGGAAAGATTGTAGAGTTCCACGGTATTGTCCTCCAGAAACTCAATCAACTTGTATTCCCCGAGTCTGACAGCAGCACCTGGTTTCCCCCCCTGGTTGCTGTAATGGGGATAGTGCCAGAAGATGGGTCGGTTCTTCTGAAAAGGCGCACCGGTTATCAATGGCACCAGACTCATGCCGTCTGCATGCTGGGACGGCATGGGCTCAAGTCCTGCCATTTCCAGGATGGTCGGGTAGAAATCGGTGCTTGTAACGGGTACATCGCAGGTTGTCCCTGCCGATCCGGATCCGGGCCAGCGGATGAGCATGGGCTCCCGGATTCCCCCTTCGTACAACCATCCTTTCCCGGCTCTCAGGGGCAGATTGGAGGTGGGAGAACCTTCAGCTGTGGCGAGTCCCCCGTTATCCGACATAAAAATGACTACGGTATTTTCCTCAAGGCCGGCTCCTTCCAGGGCTGCCATCAGTTTTCCCACATTCATATCAAGTGTTTCGATCATGCCGGCATATACAGGATGGCCCTGGCGGATCCTTTCCACGTACCTTCCCCTGTTGGGAGCATGCCTGATCCAATCCCTGTCGGTGGTCTCCATCTGCATGCTGTCAGCCCCCATATTTTTCAGTTTCTGTACGTACTTGCGGGAAAGCTCCGGTTTCGCCTGAAGAGGCGTGTGGACCGCATAATAGGACAGGAACAGGAAAAATGGGAACTCTCCGTATGTTTTGACGTGTTCTTCCACGAACCGGATCGCCTCATCGGTCAGCCTGTCTGTAAGATGCTCTCCTGCCGGACCATCTTCCAGCCTCGGATTTTCGTAGGGACTGAAATAGCCGCCCTGCGGCCATCCGGTGCCCCATCCACCTTTATTGATCTCAAACCCCTGGTTCTCTGGCCAGTATGTTGAGTCTTCCCCCAGGTGCCATTTCCCGGCAAAAAAGGTACGGTATCCCGCTTCGCGAAGCGCTTCAGCAATGGTAACCTCCTCCAGGTCCATTTCCAGTTTAAAATCCCGGGGGATCAGTTTGTCGCAGGGTTGCGGGCCTGCATGGGCCTGCCTTCCGGGGATCCAGTCCGTGATCCCGGTCCGGGCCGGGTATTTCCCCGTCATGATGCTGGCCCTTGTTGGGGAACAAACCGGACA
>Ga0209206_10000090_pt1 | contig 17200 bp, 27 predicted proteins | sample ZodSprsou2mmetaG_FD_185478 | JGI IMG/M metagenome (GOLD analysis project Ga0209206, IMG submission 185478) | Hot spring sediment microbial communities from Zodletone spring, Oklahoma to study Microbial Dark Matter (Phase II) - Zodletone Spring... ...
CCCCCGTTCCCGAACCCAACCCCATCGAAATCACCCAACAAGGCTTCGGACAAGATGGCCAAAGTGCAGGTTACGCTTTCATCGTCACCAATCCCAACCCTGACTTTGCCATCGAAAACACCCGCTACCAGATCGCTGCCTACGACGAAAACGGAACTGTCGTCAAAACAGACAACAGCTACATCAACCTCTTGCTCCCCAATCAGACCACCGGCATGGCCGGGTCCCTATGGCTCGATGAAGGCATCACCGTTGACAAAATCGAAATACAGATCAGCCAGGGCGATGCTGTCCCCACCGAACCACTTCCCTCCTTCGACATAGACACCGTCACCTACATGCACAATGACTACACTACCCAGGCCACCGGCATCATCCACAATCCCTACAACCGTCACATTACCGACCTGCGCGTCTCAGCCGTCGCCTACAATGCCGATGGCGACATCATAGGCAGCGGCATCATCTATCACAACTTCATCTTGGCCAACGACACCACCGGCGTTCAAGTCAACGTCACCAGTTCCGGTGACGTTGCCACCGTCGAGCTCTACCCCATCCTCTCCAGCCTCTCTCTCCTGAAAGAAGAAACTCTTATCCCCAACGATGCCACTGGCCTCACCCTGGCCAAGATCGGCGGAGGCCAAAACGACTTCGGCGCTAAATTTGGCACGATCGTCGAAAACCCCAACCAAAACTACGCCATCGAAAACACCCAATACCACGTCACCGTCTATGCAGAAGACGGCCACGTACTGGATACCCAAGAAGGCTACATCGAACTAATTCTCCCCGGCCAGACTCTTGGCGTTGTTGGCGACCTCTACCTTATCGAAGAAATCCCCATTGACAGCATCCAAATTGAACTCCTCGCGGGTAACTTCGTCAAGTCTGAACCCCTTCTCACCTTCACTACCGAAAACGTCAGCTACCAGCCCGGAGCCTACTCCGAACAAGTCACCGGCGAAATCCTCAGCCCCTACAACGAGGATGTAAGCAACGTCATCGCCACCGCTATCCTCTACGATGCCGAAGGCGACATCATCGGAGGTGGCTACACCTACATAGACTTCATCCTCGCCAACGGTAAAACCGCCGTCGAAATATACGTCGCCAGCTCCGGCAACGTCGCCACCACCGAACTATACGCTCGCATCTCGAGCCTCTCCGAAATCGGGGACTAATACAAAAAAACCGCGCCGGAGCCATCATAGCCCCGGCGCGGTTTTGATTACGCGCGTATTCAAACGCTTCGCTGATCTACAAACACCGGCAACACCCCCAACAAAAACCACACCACACACGGGCGCGCAGTCCGCTCCCCCAGGAACCACAACCACCCATCACTCATCCGTACCGTCATATATCGCTTCACCAACATCTTAATCCCTCCACGCTACCCGTTCCATAGTTGCCTGCATATCGTCGCCACTGGGTGTCGTGTACCGCTGCGTCGTATCCAAACTACTATGCCCAAGGGCCTTCCCGATTTTGTCCATCGAGATACCGTCGTCCACCATATTCTTCGCCAGACTGTGCCGCAGCATGTGCGGCGTGAGCTTCACCCCCGCCAGCATCCCGATCCGCTCCACTCGCCGCGCGATAGCTCGTGCCGTCATCCCCCCGCCCCCCTTCTGCGAAGTAAATAGCGGCTCGTCTCCTTGTTCCTCACCGGAGCCTCCAGGCCGCACCGCCAACCAATCGGCCAGCGCTGCCCGCGCATCTTTGTTCAGTTTTACCTCTCGCCATTTTCGTCCCTTCCCAATCGTCGTCACCGTCCCCGATCGCGGGTGAATTACCACATCTTCCATCCGTAAGTTCGCTACCTCCGAAAGTCGCAGCCCCGTATTCAACATCAACACCACAATCGCCCGATCCCGTCGTGCCCGGATCACCCCCGGCGCGCTCGCGTCATCTCCAAACTTCAACGCCGCGAGCTGCACCCGCTCCTGCGCTGCGTTCAACACGCGATATTGTTCAATACGAGTGAGCCATCGCGGTGCCGGTGGGACTATAGCGATCCCCTTAATCCCCGAACTGGGATCACCGGCCAACAGGCCCGCCCCCATCGCCCACCGGCAAAACGCCCGCACTGCCGCCAGATAACTATTGACCGTAGCAGGTTTCACCCTGCGTTCCTCTGCTAAATACCGGCGATACGCCCGCACATCCAGCGGCGTGATCAAGGCCGGGTCCAACGCCTTACCCCGCAATTGCTCAAACCACACGCGGAAATCACACAGCCCTGTCAGATACAACTTTACCGTCCGTTCTGACTTATCCGTCATCTCCAACCACAAAGCGAAACTATCCTCGTATGTGACAACCTCAAAAACCTTGCTTTCCTGCACCTTTTCTGTTACAATAGAAATACCCATCTGAAAACCCCTTTCAGGACTAAGATTGGGTGCCCTGGCCCCGGTGTTACAGCACCGGGGCCAACCCTTTCCAGGGCGCACCCGTTTGAATAATAGTTTGTTCCCCTAGGGGAACATAATCATTATAAGGCATTTTTTAAAACTTGTCAACCCCCAAACACAAAAAAGCCCCGGAAAGCGCGCGCCTTCCGGGGCTTTGTACAATTTTATGCTATACTTAGAACAAACGTTCATGGAGGTGCAATGATGTTATTCCCCTTTATCGCGCTTTCTCGTCGATGGATGTCGCCCCTCTTCAAGCGTGTGCCCTCGGTCGCTGGGCTGTGGTCGAGCAGGACGATCACTCTTTTGCAAAGTTTGTCCATGATCACTGGGCTGTGGTCGGGGAGCCTGATCGGGTTTGGGTTGGCTTTCTGGTTTTTCATCAAAATTCATAATCGACCTCCTACAGAAAAAGATACAATTATTCAAGACAGAGAAAATTTAGCCCTTCACGAAGTCAAAGAAATTCATGTTCAAGTGCTAAACGCAGTTGAAGCCCTTTCCAGCAAGGCCACAGCCTTACTCTCAAATTCAGGCATGATCCTTGCCCTCTTTGGCGTGCTGCAAATCGCGCTGCTCGAACCTGGACAGCCGGGCTGGTACAAAATAGGACTGGCTCTGATTGTCATTCTCTATATCGCTGTAGTCATTCTCTTATTGATCGTACTTGCCCCTAAAGATTATCGCTTGACCTTTGTCGCTGATTGGGATGGCGTGGATAATGCCATCCGCCTTCATTCGCTTGAGCAGGCAACGACACAACTTTTAAGCAACTATTTAGCCCGCATCCAACACAACACGGCGATTCATCACCGTAATATCGTCTGCTACCAATACGCGACGCGCCTCTTTGGCTCCATCGTCACCTTGCTTGTTGTTCTCAGCCTTTTTGCCCAACGCTAAACACATTAATCGTCGTTTTCTATCACCATTACATCCTTCAAAACATCCCCTACAACCCGCAACCCATAACCCAAAACGCCGCTTAATCTACCTTAACCGAAATCCATGCTATACTAGAACAAACGTTCAGGAGGCAACACATGGCAGAAATGGCCCTATCCGTAGTCTTTTTCTTTGCTGGTATCACTATTGGTATATTTTTGGGATTAGCAATGAGTACCCAAGCACTCAAAAGTGTTCTACAAGAATCAGGACTTACTGAAGCGCTGCGCGAATTAAAATCCCTACAATCCTAAACTTTGCTTTCCTAAAGCAATTAACAAGTCAAATACAGTAGCAAAAGCAAACCCACCAGCTTTCTTCGTCATCTCCTTCATCTTTTCCCAAATCGTATCATTCCTGGCCGCATCCAAAAACTCATGCCCCGCCCACGTCATTTTCATGGGCCACCATTCTATCCGGTCATCTCCTCGGAAATTTTGTGCTTCCACCAGCCCGGCCTCAGCCAGTAATCCTATATGATATGATATCTCCGCATCTGAATGCTCCGGCACCTTCACCCGGATCGACCGCCCTTCTGGTTCTGAATTCTTTTCAATCTCCAACAAAATCAACCGCACCAAATCTAGATCACGTTTCATAGTTCTCCCTTTGTTTTCTACTCCCTACTTCTTATCCCATACTCCATACTAAAAAACTTAAAAATTCCCAACTCTACTGCCCCCCTCCCTTCTATTCCTCAAACTCAAACCCCTTATCCATCTTCTCCAAAGTCTCTTGAATCCTGTCCTTAATCGCGGCCTCACGCTTAATCATCTTGTCCTCGATCACGTTGCGCCACACACTTCTCAAAACTAACACCGACCACAAACCACACAGGGAGCGAAACGAAATCCGCGTGGGCTGAAACCCACCGCTGCTCAAATAACGCTCTCCCGACCGGATCACATTTCCAAATTCGTCAATGTGCCGTTTGCGCGCCTTGGTGTATTTCCACGATTCAGGTATTGAGTAAGGTGGCTCGAAATAATTGGGATTACTGAGAAATTCCAACGTAGCCTTGAGTAAGTCGGCCTGCGCTTCTGTCAGTCGCACATCCTCTTCTTCGTTATCGTAAAGAATATGCATACTTCCGACTTGATACTCTTCCTGTTCTTCAGCCATAATTCCCCTCCTCAAGATTTTTAAGATTCCCCACCTCTCAGAAACACCCCCCTTCTATAACTAGTGTCCCCTCTGCGCGAATCTCGCGCCCCGTTTTTTGTCACGCCTGCGTGGGCTTTGTGAACAGAATCGTTACTTTGGGGGTTGACAAGTTCCAAATTGAACATTATCATAATAACATCCGTAGCACTATCAAAACTTAAGGAGATATACATGGTTTGGACTGCTAGCCAATTAGCCAAAGAAAGCGGGCTGACGCGGCAGCACATCACCAGACTTCTTCGCAAAGGGAAAGAGATGAAAGCAAAAAATCCACAGCTACAATCCGGAGCCAATTGGATTATTGGAGAACAAACCTCAGCAGGATGGATTGTACCTGATGAAGAAGCACAACTTTTCATTCAATCTCGTAGTGAGGAAAGTGAAGCTGCGTAGTCCAAACCAAAAGGGCACGCCTCAGCCTCGCAACTGTTAACGTGCCCTTTCTCAAAACTGCACCTTTACAAGCGCATAATAAAACGGCGAACTCACAACTGCATCGTTGTTGGCCTGCCTCTTATATTGCACCCATAAACGTGCGTTTTAGCTCCTCGGGCTGGACTTGAACCAGCAACCAACCGGTCACAAGCCCAACCCTTGAAGCCAAACCAGCAGACTAACAACACAAATGTCTGACGCTCACCGCTCAACCAGGCGAAACAACTCCTGAGCAAGCTTCCGTATGCGTGGGTCATCCAACGGCATAGTCCCGCGACTGCCCAACGCGGCCATTCGTTCGGCCACCTGGCGACTTAACAAACGCGAGTAAATAGCGTCTGTCGTTGCCATCGTCTCGTGCATCAAATTCTGACTCACCGCTTTAAAATCATCCATCGTTTCACACAAACCCAGCGCGTATACCGTAAAACCATGCCGGAATGTGTGCGGACTGTAATAGTCAATCCCCGCCTGCCGGCACAATCGCTGCAAATACCGCGCCAGATTCCGTGTCCTGGATTTTCCCGGCATTTGATTGTCAGCAAACATCTCACCGGTCCGGTCAATCAGCGCATACCACGGAGCCTTCAGAGATAGCGCGCGGCGCACCTTTGCATCCCACCGGCGTACCACATCCAGCAGCGGCGATACCTCGGACGATTGCAATAAATACGTCGTACCGGCTTTATTGCCCTTCGTCCGCACTCCCAGCTTCGGCCATTGGCGCAGCTCATACCGGTCCAAAATCACCGCTTCAAGCGGCAACGATACAAACGCCGCCGCGCGTGCCCCGCTCAAAAACAACATCGCCGCTGCTGCTGCGCTGCGCTCCTCCACCAACGACCGGGGCGGAACCTGCACCATCTTCAGCGCCACATCCAGCGTGCACAGCCTCGTCTCGGTCACCACGCACGGCTGATCGTTTACAGGTCGCAGCGTTTCCAAATAACTATGGGATGGATACGTATCGGGATACCGCTCCCGCGCCCACTCAAAAAACTGGCGCGCAATTTCCAACGTCTTCCCCTGATACGATGTCGATAACGCCATCTCCGCCAGGTACAGCGGAAAAACGGGACGCACATCAGGAGCGTGCGAAAAGGGCCTATTCGTAGCCCAGCGCAACAAATGATCCAGCGCCGTGCGATACAACAACAACGAACCCGGAGCCGCCTGGCGAACCTCCTCACAATACCGCAAATACAGGCGCGTATCCCGGTAATTCCGGCGTGAAACCAACGCATCAGGATGGCGCTTCATGCCTGTACCCCCTTGCGAAACCGGTTCACCCGCGCGCCGCATACCGCACATCGTCCCCTCACCAACACCACACCGGGCGAATTGGCCTCAATGACCTCATCCACCATCTTGCGCGCCGCGCGGCACCGCAGGCAGTACGCCTCATCATCGCCCAGCGCCACCTTCACGGCCTCATCCTGCGCACACGTCGCACCATACCAGCTCGCGAAACAATCCCCCACCACATACACCCGATTGTGCTCCCTGCGATGAGGACACGCCTCAGCAACCGCACGCTGGATAACACGCCTGGCACAGCCGATCTCCTCGGCCAACTCCGTAACCGTGTACTCCATGTGCAACAAGCGCCGCAGGCGCTCCTGCTGAGGTTGAGAAAGCTTAAATTTTGTTGCCATAGGACATCCTCCCTCCAAATTTTTACACGGGAGTAAAGTTTACTTCGAGGATCGTCCTCAGCCAAGCGTTGGGGAATCCGAGGGCCGGGGCGCTGGCCAGCCAACCCCGGCCCGTCCATCCCCATTATAACCCCGATTCCAGGCTGCTCACAGTTCGTCATCTTAACTCGCAACTCTTAACTCGTAATTCGTTCTGCGCTGCTCGTGACCCAGGGGCTGGGTACCCCCGTTCCAAACGTAACACCGTCAGTAACTTGACGACAGCGCGGCCCTCCTTATGGGTAGGGTAGGGGAACAGGGCGATCCCCTGCCCTATCCAGGGAGAGAAACCCACAATCCACACACTCCCATCCCCCCACATCCCCATACGTCTCACTCCCTGCTCTCTAATTTTTAACTCGCAACTCCTAACTCGCAATTCTTAACTCTATCTTACCAGGAGACACACCCAATGAAACCATTACCCATACTTTTAGCCCTCATTTGGGGCACTTTATGGGCCGTATACCTCCAATACACCCAATACGGCCACTATCTTGCCGTGCGTCGCACCTGGGTCACCGTCGTTATCGGCGTCGGGGTCGATCTCCTCATCGCCCTTCTCATTCTGCCCCTGGATTGCTGGCTTAATATCTGCACCATTATCGCGACCAGTAGCCTGGGCATTATCATCCGCTCCCTCTACAACGAGCGTCAGGACGAAAACGCCATCGAGGAGATAAATCACCATGCCTGCTGAGCCTGGAAAAATCGCCAATAAACGCTTGGCCAACAAAGTCATCTGGGCCTTAGAAGATATCGACCAGGCCGCGCTCAAAGCCCTCACCATGTGGGATAAAGCCCTCGAACGCGCCGAGCTAAAATGCGCCGACCCCGCCCTCCTCATCGCCCTCTCCCGCATCAAAACCGACCTCGCCGACATCCGCATCCTCGCCACCGCCGCCCGCAACGGCGAATATGCCGGCGCCCGCTTCATCGTCTACGAGGATTCCGATGACTAGCTGCTTGCTCTCATTGGCTCTGGGCGCTCTCAGCCTGATCTGCGCCGCCCTTATTCTCGTCATTTGGGGACTCAGTACCCTGGATATCGAACGTAACGATAGGAAAAAACAATGACCGAAGAACAACTCGAACAAATTCTAAAAAACCTGCGCGAGCCTGGCCAGGTGCGCATGAGCCGCGTCCAACTCATCGAAATCATCCACTACACCCTAAAACTCCGGGACGACCTGGCGCAGATGACCGGTATTAACCTCTTCCTTCACAGCGCCGTCCAATCACAACAAATAAGATTCTCGAGAAACTGAGGGGAAAATGAACCCAATCTGGGAATGTTATGGACACGGACGTGAAGGCACCGCCCTCATCATGGCCAAAGACCGCCAACACGCGCAACAAACCTGTCGCGAGTGGCTCAACTGGACCATCAACGTCTGCTTCCGCGCCGCCGACAAAATCACCACCTACACCAACTGTGGCGGCAATCCCCTCGAACCCGTCGTCTTTGCCATCGATGACGTTCACTATACCCGCATCCACCGCCCATACTCCCATACTCCCATACCTTCAACCACCGAGGAGGAACCCAATGAGCACTAACGCCATTACCATCATCCCACCTCATTACCCCTTCCACACCGAAACGGGCATCAAATACGGCCCCACCGTCAAACACGTGCTGGGCTGTTTCCAATGCCCTTACTTCGCTGAATGTCGCGACCTGGTCAACAATCACAATGGCCTTGCTATATGCGAAGCCGTCATCAGCGCCGAACTCTTGCCACCTGCCGTCGCACAACTCCTCTCAGCCAGAATGGAGGAACAATGAAAACGTGCGTCTACTGCCATTCCCATATCCCACCGGCGCGCCCCACCATCTGCCCCATCCACGCCGCCCTCATCCGCATCCTCGATCACTGGGGCCTATCCCAACCCATCCACATCTGGTATGTGGAAAAGCGACTCCGGCGCGCCAACATCCGCATCAGCCGCCCTAAAATCGCCGACCTGCTCACCCAAACCCGCGCTCCCTACATCAACAGCGATGGCTACTACATTACCCCCGCCGGCCAGATCGTCCCAGAACCACCCATAACTCATACACAGTCTACTCAGGAGACACACAATGTTTGAATTCAAACCAGATACCGGACATACCATCGGAGGCGTCACCGAAGGTGTTGTCCCCCTCATCTGCGCCGCCTGCAACCGCATCGTCGGCGTCATCAACGCCCGCGCCTTCAACAAAAACGAACCCTACATCTGCAAAACCTGCCGCGCCCACACCCCCATACTCCCATACTTCCTTATCCACTATCCCTTATCCCTTGGCCCGTTAATTGACATTAACCGGCATATTAACGTCAAAAACTAACTCACAACGCGCGTCTGCGCGCGCACCCACAACCCACAACCAGACCAAAAAACGTCACTTAAACGAACGACAGGAGACACCCAATGGCAGCCCATACCGACCTCGGAAACTTCGGAGAACAATGGATCGCCGCGATCCTCGGCGACATCGCGCCCGTTGAACCCGGTGCGCGCGCCGATCTCCGCTTCCTGGGCCTCGAACTCGAAATCAAAACCGCGCGCCCGCGACCCTACCGGTCCGGCAATGACCTGGGTTACCAATTCTGCCTCACCCGCGACGGTCACACCGACCACACCAAAGCCGACATCGTCATCCTCCTTTGCCTTACCCCCGACCTCACCATCTACCCCTACATCATTCCCGCCGGACAGATCGGCGACCGCCGCAAAATCGTCATCCCCACACCCGACCCCGAAACCTATACCGGCCAGTGGTCCCCCTGGCTCGCCAAATGGGAAATCCTGGCAAACCCCAACCAGAAAGGAGCATGATGGATATCTTATTAAATAAAATCCTGCCTAACCCAGACCAACCACGTACCATCTTCGATGACGACGAACAAACTGCCTTGACAGCCTCATTTGAGACGCACGGACAACTCCTCCCAATCGCCGTCGAAGGGCCGTACACTAACGCCGGTGATGACTACTACATCATTCTGGATGGCGAGCGTCGTTATCGCGCTGCCCAGGAACTCGGATGGCCCACCATCAAAACCGACGTGCGCGTACCCGATCCCAATCTTAACGGCGAACATCGCCTCATACTGGCCCTCGTCGGCAACCTGCAGCGTGCCGATCTCGGGCCGATTGACGAGGCGCACGCGATTGCCAAATTACGCAAGTCCATGAGCGCTCATGACATCGCCACGAGCTTGGGACGCAGCAATGCACACATTCATAACCGGCTGCGCATCCTGAATCTCTCTCTCACGCCCGAAGTCCTTGATCTCCTCAACCGTCGCAAAATCCCCTTCTCCTACGAAACACTGCGTTACCTGGCTGAACTGTCTCCAAATAAGCAAAATATCATCGCCGGTCGTGCGGCCGCCTTGCGTTGTACCGGCACCGTCATTCGCGGTATGTGCTCACGTGCCTTGCGCGCGGCCCCGTTTCAACGAAATCCCGCTTGTCGCCGCCAAACCAAATCTGGCGCCACCATTGCCCCCGCCCTGGCCGTCCACAACGTCACCCTCGGAGAACAACACGCCGATCTCGTCGAAGCCATCATCAAAATCTGTGAACATTGCGGCCTCGACGATACCCGTGGCGTCATCTGCCGTGATTGTCCCCTGGCGTCACTGGTGAAGATGCTGGCTGAGGAGGAACAAAATGTCTAACTCACAACCCGAAACCGCCCTCATCCCCCTCTGGACCATCCGACCCTCGCGCTGGCAGCCCCGCGAGGCCAAATTCAACGAAGACGAACTCGTCGAACTCGCTCACAGCATCCAGGACAACGGCCTGATCAACCCCATCTCCGTCTTCAGCTATCCCGATGGCGACGGCTACAACGTGGACGAGATCGTCGCCGGCGAGCGCCGCACCCGCGCCTGCATTGCCATCGCCCTGGCTGCCGCCGTCCCCGGCCACACCCTCGACGACTACGCCCGCCGCCTGGCCAACGTTGGCCTCACCGGCCTCAGCGAAGCCGAGCGCCAGATCCTCATCCGCGAAAACGCCACCATCCCCGCCAAAATCGAACCCGGCGACGACCTCCAACGCCTCCACGTCATCGCCGTTATCGAAAACCTGGACCGTGCCGGCCTCACCCCCATCGAGGAGGCGCGCGGCTATCAAGCCCTTGTCGATGCCTACGGCTGGTCCCAACGCGACCTGGCCGCCCGCGTCAACAAATCCCAGGGCTACATCGCACAACGCCTGGCCCTCCTCGCCCTGCCCCCCGCTGCCCAGGAAGCCGTGAGTACGCGCGTACTCACCATCGCCCACACCCGCGCGCTGCAATCCGTGCCAGAACCACTGCAAGAGGCCGTCACCAACCACATCATCACCGGCGTGCAGCAAGAAAAAGACCCCCTCACCACCCGCGATGCCGCGCGCGTCGCCCAGGGCATCGCCCTCTTCACCAAACCCGAACGCTGGGAACCCACGGGCGGCGTGGTCTACGAACCATCTACACGTAACTATCTAGCCCTGATACACGACCTGATTCAAAAGGTCGATCTCAACACCGTCGGGCCTAACCTGCTAAAATTGACCAGCGACGGATACAACAACGAAAACCTGCTGCTCAAACATGCGACAACCATCGTTAACAGTCCCTATTTACTCGCTAAAATCCTGGGCGCGCTCGGCTGTAAAGGGGAAAAGCATGACACGTGGGTAAACTTTGCTACCGCCACCCACCGCATCTGCGAAACGTGCCAGTTTAGCAACACCAGACTCTCCATCGAGGACCTGGAAAACGTCGAGCTTCACTGCCCGCGCTGGGATAATGCCAACCCGCCAAAGACGTGCGTAAACTACATCGGACAAGGCGACCCGACCATTATCCCCATCAACCGTTATCTGGCCACAGAACTACAAAAAGCCGGCCTGAACAGCGTCGAAGAACCGTTCCCCCATGCCACAGACGTGGAGAACTACGTAGCCAGCTTGCGTGCATTGCGCGCAATACGCAAACGACAGAAATTGGAGCAGGCCGAGGCCACAGCCATCCAGTGCATCACCGATATTCGCGCCTTCTGGGAATGGCAGCAAACCCTCTCCCCCGAAACAATCGCTCACTTCCAGGCCCACACCTGCGACAAATGCATACACTATGCCCCGCTGCTACTGGCCCAGAACATGCCCCCTTGCTACTTTGCCCAGGCCCCCATCTGCAGCACCGAAGCCTGGCGCAAAGATAAACTGCGCGCGCCCGATTTCGGGATGCTCGTCAACGCCCAGGGCCAACAGCTCCCCCGCTGCGAAATGTTCGCGTATGCGAACACCACCGATATACTATGGATCCAACGCGACTATGCCACCGTGAAATTCGGCGATGCCCGCGATCACGCCCTGACCTGGCTGGAACGCTGCGCAAAATCCCACGGTCACGACCAATCCTACGACCATCACGCCGTCTACGGCATCCTGGCCTGGCTTGCCTACACCCGGCAACCCGGCAACGCCACCGACTGGGGCAAATTGCGTCGCTACCTCAAAGGCCACCACAACGAACTGGGGCGTGATCCTGGCCTGGCCCTCCTCATCAATGTGGCCAGCCTCGAAGCCAAGGCCCGCAGCGAATACCGTGATTCGCATCCCTTCACCCTCCTCAACCCCGACACCGGCGAAGAAGAAACTTGGCGAGGCGTCAAATTCCCGCTAGACGGTATAGGAACCTACGAGCGCAACCATCTACAAGCCAATTGGCCTAAAGACTGGGAATACCCCTGGGAGGATTAACATGCCGCAATGGAAAACTGAACAATTCGACCCGTCCGATCTATCGGCCGGCACATATAACGAACTAATCATCGACCCGTTCGCCATTTACATTTACGGCTGGCACATCGAAATCATGGTTGAATCGATCGGCGAAAGCCTCATCAATCACCAGTGCGACGATGGCGTTGACCTGGCCGCCACCGCCCGCCGTCTGCTCCTCGACCTGCTGAACACGTGGATCCTGGACATACCTGACTATTTCCCTGCACTTCCCGGCCAGACAGCCATTGAACGAGAAGAATGGCAACAAACCGAACTCGACATTCGCCAGGCACGGGCTTTGGCCGCCATCCGCCAGGAACGCCAGTACCAGGATGCCAAATGGGGCAACCCCTTCCAGAATCGCCACGGCCTTCATTCCTGGCTCGAACTGATTGGCGAAGAGTGGGCCGAAGCCAGCCAGGCCGTCATTGACCGGGACGACATTCAGGCCCAGCGCGAGATCGTCCAGATCGCCGCCCTCTGCGTCGCCGCCCTCGAGCAACACGGCGTCTATCCCGCCAGAGTGAGAGATGACGCCCATTAAGAACCTTTAAGACGAGGGTTTCGACGAAGAAGACTAACCAGCAAAGTAACCCATAACCCAATAAGGAGAAAAAAACCATGAACACCCAATCTATAGATTTAGGAGCAGGAAACATCAAACGCGTCGGCGACCACAGCCACATCATCATCGCCACCCAGATCGCCGCCGCCACCGGCCTCACCATGGGCCGCGTCGCCGGGATGCGCAACCGCCGCCCGCCCACCACCATCGAGGTCGCCGGGCACAAATTCTACGTCGGCGCCGGATCCCACGAATGGGGGCGGCCCATCGAAAACCTCGACGACAGCCGCTTCACCGTGGGCACCCCCGAATTGCGCGCCCTCGTCTACGCCACCCTCTCGGACATCCCCGACGCCACACAACCCCTCACCGTGGTCGTTGCTCTTCCCCAGAGCGCTTTGGCCGAGGATGTCGCCGGCCAGACCACCACCGGCCTGCGCCGTTGGTTAACCGGCACACACACCTGGCGCTGCGACGATACCGAACACACCGTCGAGATTGCCCGCGTCATCCCCACCACCCAGGTCGCCGGAGCCTACTTCGACTATCTCCTGGATGACAACGGCGAATACATCCCGGAGCGCAAAACCCACTACAAACAGGAGGTGGGCATCATGTCCATCGGGATGAACAACATCGAAATGATGGTCGTCAATCGAGGCCAACGTGTCCCGCGTTTCACCGTCAGCACCACCAACGGCGTCCGCCGCCTCCTCGAGCTCATCAACGGCAATGGCCTCTACTCGCGCGGCGAGCTGGATTGCCTGCTGCGTGAGAATAACATTGATATCGCCGCCTCCCTGCCCCTATGGGCCTCCGACATTACCGGCGACGTGGAAAAGGGGTGGGGAGGTAAAACGCGCAAACGCTTCGCCGTCACCTACATCATCGGTGGGGGCGCTGTGCTGCTGGGCAGTACTCTCTATACCATGTTCAACGGCAAAACCCTCGTCGCCGATGATCCCATTTTAGCCGTCGCGCGCGGCATCAAAAAACTCGCCAAACGAAAGAGCTGGTAAAAATGGGCCGTCCGCGCCGTGAAACAGAACCCGTCGTCCACCAGGTCAAACTCGTCCTGAATCCAGGTGAGGATGACGACCTGATCCGCTTCTTCGCGCAGCTCCCGCCGCGCAAAAAGGCCCAGGCCGTCATCGCCGCCATGCGCTCCGGCCAGATCGGAAGCGTTGAACTCAGCGACGTTGACGACGGCGAAATCGACGCCGCATTGGATGATTTCTTATTATGATGCAAAAAACGCACCGAGGTTTTTTGATGCAAAGAAAAAGGCGAACGTTACAGCGTTCGCCAGGGTAGAGATTACACCCGCATATTGTGGTCTCTACCCCTCAGTATACAACGACTGAAGGGAGTTTGCAATGTTAACAGTTGAATATGACAAATCGACGAAAACGACCGTTTCACCCTTGTACCTGCGCGTGATCGTGCCCATCGCGCGGGACGCCGAAATTTCACGCCGCGACATGCTCAACATCCTTTACCAGAATAATCCGAGCCAGACGCATGATACCGCCCTCCACAAACCGCGCCTCAATCAAGCGGACCTGATCATCCTCACCGCCCACGTCTTGCGCTATCCCATCGAAATCTGCCGTCCGCTTGACCAGGTAGGCCGCTTCATCCGCGTGGCCTACGAGCCGGTTACTGGATGCGATCCCGACGTGATCGTCGCCGTCGCGCGCGACACACGCCCGTTCCACCATGCCATGCTGCACTTTCTGGATCAGCGATTTAGGCGTAACTACAGCCGCGCCGATTGGGCCGAGTGGTACGAAAACGTCATGGACGCGGCCCGCAACCTGATCGAGCCGCTGCGCGCGCTGAACGCGCACCCCCAGGAGGCTGCCTTTGTTCTGCGCTGGGCTGCATTGATTGCATCCACTGGGAACAACGACGGCCATCGCGCCACGTGAGGCAATCATGGACACGCGGACACAATTGCTGAAAACGTGGGCGAACAGCCTGGCACAGGCCGCGTTGGGTGGAGCATTAACAGGCGATCCCGCCAAACCGCTGCGCTTGCGCAGCATTGAGGTAGTGCGCGGGCCGCGCGCCGGCGCGCTGGAAATTGACGCCGGAATGGATGCCGGAGCATTGCTCAACACACTCTCGCGCAACGAACACGCCCTGCACCGGCAATTTGTGCCCTGGCAATTCACCGGAGACCCATCGGTTTACATGACTGGGCGTTACGTGCGGCTTGAGGCTGGGTGGCCGGATGACATGGCCGAGAAGAACATCACTCTTAAATCCCTGGGCCAGCATCCCCACGATGGAGGCCGCTGGATCGCGGGTAAGAATGAAGTCGGCGCGACTGTGACCCTGAGCCTGAGTGACACCATCCCGCATTATCTCTTTGGTGGATTCACCGGGTCCGGTAAAACGTGGGCCATGCGCAGCGCGATTGCGCAACTCGCCCGCGATGATGACAACCGTTTCGTTCTATGCGATGGGAAATACGGGGACGGCTTGGCTTGCCTGCAAGGCATCGCCGGCCTGGTTGGTCCACTGGCCTGCACCATCGAGGATACGCGCGCGGCCCTCTCCTGGTCCATGGCCGAAATGCGCCGGCGCTACGAAACCAACGACAAAACCGGGCGCGTCATCGTCGTCATCGATGAAGTCCAGGAATTCACCCAGGATGACGCCGTGGCCGAAATGCTGCGGCGACTGACGGCGCAGGGCCGTGGCGCACGGGTGCACGTGCTGGTCGGCACGCAAAACCCGCTACAGCGCACCTTCAACGATCCCAGCATCAAACGCAACCTGACCGGGCGATTGGCCCTGCGCACCGACAGCTTCGAGGCCAGCAAAGTCGTAGTCGGTAGCGCGACACCGCGTGCGGATCATCTCTTGGGAGCGGGCGATTCTTACGCCATCACGCCCAGCGCGCAGCACCGCGTCCAGGTCGCCTACATCGCCGAGAGCGAACTGGATGCACAGCACGGCGCCGGGCCTGAATTCGAAACGTGGCCGGACTATGACCCAGAGGCAGCCGGGACACTGCCCGAGAACGTGGGGGCCAACACATTCACCATCTCCCCCATCGAGGCAGCCGTCTCACTCCTGGCCGCGCACCTGGGAAAAGGGCAACCAACTGTAAAACGGATGATCGAGGACGCCACCGGCAGCCGTCCGGGGGGCAGTCGTGCGGACCGGATCAGAGACTATGGACGCGAGGCCCTGACCTGGTTGCAGAACGAGGGCTGGATACTCTGTGACGAACCGTGCGAGACATGGGCATAAAACTACCTACCTACCTGACCCTGGAACACACTCAAAACGTCCCAGAAGCGCCCAAAACACACAATGAGAGTGTGTCTTGGGGGCAGGTAGGTAGGTAGATAAGGGAGCTAAAGTGATATGCCTAAACACACAAAAGCAACTATCGGAGCTTTATCGACTGCTGGACTTGTGAGGTTAACGCTATTGTATGGTAATGATACAACAGCATGGTTGGTAATGATTGCCATGCTCATCATTGGCTGGTGGGTTATGAATAGGAGGAATACGATGGCCAACAAACAACGCGAACGAAAAAACAAAATTAGCAATGGTCTGACCCTGGCAATGGGAAAAATTGGCTGGATAGCCATCTTAATCATCATCCTGATCGGACTGCCACTCTATGCACTCTATTCACTGGCCGGACAGTTTGAATACAATGTCCTGCGCTGGATAGCAACCGGGCTGACAATTGCCTTACTGCCGACCTTTTTCTTCGGCTTTTGGTTCGCCAAAATCGAGGTCAAAGGCTTTTTGGGAGGCATCGATACCGCCCTGGACAAACTCGCCTCAGCCGTCGACATGCGCGATACCAGTCGAGTCCGGGTACATCAGGCCACACACCCCAACAATAAAATGCAGCAGCCCAACTTCAACATGTATCTTCCACAGGTCGGTGCGCCAACCCTGCCTACCATCACCACCCGCGCACTAGCAACAGACGACATGGTAGACTTGTAAGCGAATGAGATGACAATGACACCCGAACCCGACGAACTCTGGTGCACCGCCCTGTCCGAACTCGAGATCCAAATGACGCGCGCTACCTTCGATACCTGGCTGCACGACACCCGCTGCCTGAACCGCGACGGCGACACCCTCATCATCGCCGTCAAAAACAGCTACGCCGCCGATTGGCTGGGAACGCGCCTCTACCCCCTCATCCAGCGCACTCTGCATCGCAT
>Ga0209206_10000091_pt1 | contig 17155 bp, 13 predicted proteins | sample ZodSprsou2mmetaG_FD_185478 | JGI IMG/M metagenome (GOLD analysis project Ga0209206, IMG submission 185478) | Hot spring sediment microbial communities from Zodletone spring, Oklahoma to study Microbial Dark Matter (Phase II) - Zodletone Spring... ...
GATAAAAGGTGATTTAGAGGACATAATTTTTCTAAGTAATTATTTGCTAAAGAATAAGGGAAGACTTTATTTAATTTATAGAAGTGCGAAATTAGTAAAATTAGTATTCGCTTTAAAAAAATATGGTATTGAACCGAAAGTTATAAAATTTATTCATCCTCGTCAAGGAGAAAATGCAAATCTTGTCTTATTGGAGGGCACAAAAGGGGGAAAAGAGGAATTAACCATTGAGAATCCCATATTTCAATATTAAACAAAAAAGTGGAGATAAATAAGGGCTTTGAATAAAAGTAAAGTAAAAGGAATTCTATATATCTGCGGAACTCCTATCGGGAATTTAGAAGATATTACTTTCCGGGCTATCAGGATTTTAAAAGAGGTAAAATTAATTGCTGCTGAAGATACCAGGCATACTAGAAAATTATTAAATCATTACCAAATAAAGACCAAAGTTACCAGCTATTATGAGTATAATAAATTTAAAAAAGCTCCTTATTTAGTAGAAATGTTAAAAAATGGTCAGGATATAGCCTTGGTTTCCGATGCGGGTATGCCGGGAATTTCCGATCCAGGATATGTATTGATCAATTTCGCTTTAAATAATGATATAAAAGTAATTCCTGTACCAGGTGTTTCAGCCCTAATTACTGCTCTGGTTGTATCAGGATTGTCTACTGACAAATTTATTTTTGAAGGGTTTTTACCTCGTAAAATTAAAGAAAGGAAGAGAGTTTTTAAGGAATTAGAAGATGAAGATCGAACCATTATTTTTTATGAAACCCCTCACCGATTAAAAAGAGCCCTAAAAGATATGTTAGATATTTTGGGAGATAGAAAAATAGCCTTAGCTCGCGAGTTAACCAAGAAGTACGAAGAGATAATGAGAGGTAATCTAAAGCGGGTTCTAAAGGAAATTAATGAAAAAGAGGTAAAAGGTGAAATTACCCTGATTGTCGAGGGGAAAACCAGAGGAAAGGGAAACGATACAGAAGATATTTTAAAAGATGCAGGTATTACAGAAGAATATTTAAAAAAGCTAAAAAAGCAGGGTTATTCAAATAAAGATATTATTAAAATTACTCAGGAAGAATTAAATATTCCCAAAAATCTGATCTATAAAAGGTTATTAGAAATAAAAGACTACTTTAATTTATCTTGATACTCGATGCTATATTGAACTACTATATACGAAAAAAGAAAGGTGAATTATCATGAAAGAAAGTAAGAAATCGAAAAAAACATTTTATATAACTACTCCTATCTATTATGTTAATGATGTTCCCCATATCGGGCATGCTTACACTACCATAGCGGCAGATGTGATGGCCAGGTATAAAAAATTATCCGGGTATGACGTCCTTTTTGCTACCGGAACTGATGAGCATGGTCAAAAGATTGCCCGTTCAGCAGAAAAGGTGAATCTAACCCCTTTGGAACTGGCAGATAAGGTAGTATTAAAATTCAAAAATCTCTGGCCATGTTTAAATATAGAATATGATGATTTTATTCGGACAACTGAACCAAGACATATCCAGGTAGTACAAGAAATATTTAGGAAATTATACGAAAAAGGTGATATTTACAAAGGGGAATATGAGGGTTGGTATTGCGTGCCCTGCGAGACATTCTGGACTGAAACCCAATTAACCGACGAAATCTGTCCTTCTTGCGGAAAGAAGATAGAAAAGATAAAGGAAGAAAGTTATTTCTTTAAAATGTCAAAATATCAAGACCGGATACTATCCTATTTTGAAAAAAACCCTCAAAGCATTAAACCGAAAGCAAGAAGAAATGAAATTATCAGTTTTGTAAAAAGTGGTCTTAAAGATCAAAGTATTACCAGGACGAAAAAAAGCCTGAAATGGGGGATAGACGTCCCTTTTGATAATAATCATGTTATTTATGTCTGGTATGATGCATTAATAAATTATCTTACGGTAGCAGGATATCAAATAGACAAGGAAAAATATGCGAAATATTGGCCGGCCGATGTTCATCTTGTGGGCAAAGATATATTAAGATTTCATACCGTTATTTGGTTTACTATGTTAATGGCGGCCGGAGTTGAACTTCCTCGAATGGTTTTTGCTCATGGCTGGTGGACCATAGAGGGAGAGAAAATGTCAAAGTCCAAGGGAAATGTAGTAGATCCCTACAAAATGGTCGAAGAATATGGCGCCGATGCCTTTAGATATTTTTTAATGAGAGAGGTTTCCTTTGGACAAGACGGTAATTTTTCTAAAGATTTATTGATAAAAAGAGTAAATTATGACTTAGCTAACGATTTAGGAAATTTAGTAAGCAGAACTATAGCCATGATTACCCAATACTTTGAGAAAGAGATTCCTAAGCCAGGCAAAGAACAAGAAGCATATGATGGAGAATTAGAAACCTTTGCTTTAAAGACTATAAAAAAATATTATACTCAGATGAATAATTTATCACTAAACTCTGCCTTGGAAACTATCTGGCAATTTATAAGAAGAACGAATAAATATATTGATCAAACAGAACCCTGGATATTAGGGCGCGATAGTTCTAAAAAGGAAAGATTATCAACTATTTTATTTAATCTAGCTGAATCTATACGTTTATCTACTATTTTGATTTACCCCTTTATGCCGGTAAAAGCAAAAGAAATTTGGGAGCAATTAGGACTGAATAACGGTTTAGAGAAAATAAGATTTGACGAAGACGCCTCTTGGGGAAAATTATTACCGGGAACTTTAGTTAAACCGGGTAAAATTATCTTTCCCAGGATTGACATCAAAAATAAAGAGCAAAAAAAGTTTCAAGATGATAAACCCATGATTGTTTCTTATGATGAATTTAAAAAAATTGATTTGAGGATAGGGAAAGTTACTTCAGCCGAAGAAGTAGAAGGAGCAGATAAACTGCTTAAATTAGAAATAAATTTAGGAACAGAAATCCGAACAATTGTAGCCGGAATTAAAAAGCATTACTCTGCCGAAGAAATATTAGGAAAAAAAATAGTAATCGTCGCTAATTTACAGCCGGTAAAAATTAGAGGAATAGAATCACAAGGTATGCTTTTAGCAGCGGTGGAAAAAGATAAGGTCGTTTTATTAACTCTGGATAAAGATATAAACGAAGGGTGTAAAATACAGTAAATTAAATTACTATCCCGAAAAAAAACTTAAGGAGGGATATTTATGTCGAATGAAAAGAAAAAAGGAGAAAAAAAGGAAATGGTTAATTCATTAGGAGAAAAAACCAATAAAAACTTGCATTTACCCCTGGTTATTTTTATGTTTTTTTTAATTATCTTATTTATTACATTACAAGTTACCATAAATAACTTGAGTACACAAATAGAAAAATATGTGGAGAATATTAGTCTGGAGAACGAAAGGATTGTTAGTATAAATGAGAAAATAGTGACTATGGTGGAAAATTTGACCGATGAAACTAAAAAATATAATCAGACCAAAATAGGCAGAGATCAATTTACTGAAATTTATATGCAATTACAAGAATTGACCGGGATGATTTCCAATGAAGTAAAAAGGGAATATTATATTACAAAAACAGTAAACGAAATATCCCAAAATAATTCTACTTTAGATAGTAAATCTATATACGAGATATCTAAAACTATTTATGAAGAATCTATTAAATATAATTTCAATCCTTTATTAATAACTTCTATCATAAAAACAGAAAGCAATTACGAACCAACTGCAGTTTCTGATTCTTATGCCTATGGGTTATGTCAGGTGAGAAGATTTATAGCTCCGGAATTGGCAGAAAATATTAATATAAAATGGGATGGTGCAGAGAAAACATTATTTGATCCCGTTAAAAATATTAAAATAGGGGTATATTATTTATCTATATTGAATAGAGATTTTAATGATTTAAAAACTGCTGTTATTGCCTACAACCAAGGACCTTATGCCGTGCAGGAACGATTAGCCAATAACCAAGAATTACCCGATAATTATTTGAATAAAGTATTGGAATATTACGCTAATTTAAGGGGATTTAGCTGGGAAGAAGTTCAAAATGAGATCAAATATACTGAATAAACCTTGCAGATAGCTTATAGAAAAACTGTGATAAGTGATGAGTAATTAGTGGCAAGCCTATGTAAATGTAAGGATTCGATTCATCGAACCCGTTTTGGGTCGAATAAATTCGACCCGTACTTAATTGGTCAATCGGTGAATCGGCCAATTGGTGAATTAGTGTAGTTAGTTATTGCAAACAATCGAATAAAGTGATATAGTCAATAAAAATAGAATATCGGAAATTTAACTTTTTCGGGGCAGGGTAAGGTTATCGCAAGAGATAACCAATTCCCGACCGGTGGTAAAATTATTTTCCTAACTAAAAATAAAGATTAGCAAGAGGAGATAATAAGCCCACGAGCTCGATATCAATTTCTGGGTATCGATCAGATCTGGTGAAAAGCCAGAGCCGACAGTATAGTCTGGAAGGGAGGAGAAGTAATTTATTTTAGATAAGAAATATCCCCGAGAAAATATAGTTTTTTCGGGGATATTTTATTTTAGGAAATATTTTCAAATGATAGGGAAACTGAATATTATTAATTAAATAATGGTTTCCCACAAAAAATTAAAGAAGGAGAATTGGTATGGACAGCAGAAAAATTACCGGAATTTCTATATTAGTAGCCTTGTCAATAGTTACAGGGTATTTTATTCACTTTCCTATTTTGCCTCAAGCACCATTTTTATTATATGATCCTGGGAGTATATTCCTCTTGATAGGTTCTTTTAAATTGGGGTCAAAAACAGGTGTTTTGATGGCTTTGATTACTGCATTACTATTTGCTTTTATTACGGGGCAAGGTGGTCCTTATGGTGCTTTGATGAATTTTTTAGCCACCGGAACTTTCGTATTTGTATCATCACAACTTTATTTATTTTATCATAACAAGAAGGGGGCAATTTTAGGATTAATCCTGGGCACTTTAGCTATGACCTTGGTAATGATCCCGGCTAATCTGATAATCACCCCTCTCTATTTAGGTGTTAATAGAGACATTGTAGTGAATCTCTTAATTCCTGCTATTGTTCCTTTTAATCTTTTAAAAGGGATGATTAGCGGTGTTTTGACTTTTGTTTTGTATAAAAGGTTGTACCCTTTAATAATTAACAAGTAAAGCAAAATATTTTTTTGATATATCATAAAAATAAATATATAATAAATTGACTTTAAAATTAAAAGTAAAAACTTTTTCTTATATCAAGGTTCGCGTTAATATAATAATAAGCTTGTTATCATATCAAGTGTAAATTGTTATAGTTACTGAGACTGTATTTTCTTTACTATATACTCTTTTTAAAAGGGAGGATAATATTAATGAAAAATGTTGCCGTCTTGATGGCGGGAGGCAGGGGTCAAAGATTTTGGCCGCATAGCCGATTTGACACACCTAAACAGCTATTATCTATTACCGGTGGAAATAGTATGATTAGAGAAACCGTTAATCGCGTTTTACCGCTCATTGATTTATCAGATATATTTATTTCTACTACGGAAGACCTCTTTAATAGCATAAAAGATGCTCTTCCGGAGATGGATTATCTAAATTATATCCTTGAGCCGGTGGGTAAAGATACGGCTGCTTGTGTCGGTTTGGCGGCAGTAATTCTTGAACACAGATATAAAGACCCCGCCACCACTATGATTACACTGCCCATAGATCATATAATAAAAGATTGCGAAAAGTTTTTAGAGGTAATTAAAGAAGCTTGTGTTCTTGCTCGCGAAACGGGTAATTTAATTACTATAGGGATAAAACCATCACGACCAGAAACCGGATATGGTTATATTTACGTTGGTGAGGAAGTAAAAAAGACGGAAAATATTACGGCTTGTGCAGTAAATAATTTTACTGAAAAACCGGATTTAGAAACTGCTAAAAAATTTATTAGCGAGAAAAAGTATCTCTGGAATAGCGGAATATTTGTTTGGACTTGCGCTGATATATTAAAGGCTATAAAAAAGGAAATTCCCAATCTTTACCAAGGACTCATGAAAGTTAAAGATAGTTTAGGAACCTTGCACAAAAAAGAAATCTTAAAGGATGTATTTTATGGATTAGAAAAAATATCTATAGATTATGCGATTATGGAGAAAGTTTCAAACAGATTGGTGGTAAAAGGTGATTTTAGTTGGGATGATATTGGTTCCTGGACGTCGATGGAAAGAATTTTCCCTCGGGACAAAGATGGTAATGTAATTAAAGGCAGCCATGAAGGAGTGGATACCGAGAGGTGCGTAATCATAAACGATGAAGGTTTAGTAGTCACTATAGGCTTATCTGATTTAGTTATTGTGTCAAGTGGGGATATAAAATTGATCTATCCCAAAAAACGAGAAGGTGACTTAAAGAAGATTATTAAAAGAATGGTTAACAATCACAATTATAAGAAATATTTATAGTTAAAAGAATTTACCAATTCACCGATTCTCCAATTAAAAAAATACTAAGATGTGATGCTATATACCTGATATGAAATAATTTGACATTAGATTTTAACTGTGGTATTTTAACAAAAAAATAAGTTACTCTTATCAAGAGTTGGCGGAGGGACGGACCCTAAGAAGCCCAGCAACCTATAATGCAACAAGCAATGCATTATGTCGGTGCTAATTCCCGCGGAAATACAATTCCGAGAGATAAGAAGAAAATTACCTCTTCGGCATAGAAGGGGTTTTTTTTAATTTAAAATCAACAAAAAAGGAGATGTGAGAGTTGAAAAATAAATATTTATTTACTTCTGAATCCGTAACCGAAGGACATCCGGATAAGATTGCTGATCAAATTTCTGATGCTATACTGGATGCCATCTACCAAGAAGATGCCTTTGGAAGAGTAGCAGTAGAAACTTTAGTAGCCACCGGATTGGTTTTGGTTGCCGGACAGATTACTACTTCCTGTTATGTGGATATTCCCAAAATAGTACGTAAAACTATCCGCGAGATAGGTTATACCAGGGCTAAATATGGATTTGATGGTGATACTTGTGCAGTATTAACCTCTATTGATGAACAATCTAAAGATATTGATCAGGGAGTGAGTAAATCATGGGAAGTAAAAGAAGTGGAGAAAAATAAAAATAACGTAGAAACTACCGGGGCGGGTGATCAAGGAATGATGTTTGGTTATGCTTGCAGAGAAACTCCCGAATTGATGCCCCTTCCTATAATATTAGCTCATAAATTAACTTATCGGCTGGCAGAAGCAAGAAAAAAGAAGATCCTTCCTTATCTTAGACCCGATGGAAAGTCTCAAGTAACAGTTGAATATGAAAATGGAGAACCACTAAGAGTAGAGGCGATAGTCATTGCAGCCCAGCATCATCCGGATGTTCCCTATGATACTATTCAGAAAGATATTAAGGAAAAAGTGATCAATTATGTTATTCCTCAAAAATATCTCGACCAACATACTAAATATTTTATTAATGCTACCGGAAGATTTGCTATTGGTGGTCCTCAAGCAGATACCGGTGTAACGGGCAGAAAAATAATTGTCGATACCTATGGTGGAGTGGGAAGTCACGGTGGAGGATGTTTCTCCGGAAAAGATCCCACTAAAGTAGACAGGTCCGGCAGTTATATGGCCAGGTATATCGCCAAAAATATTGTAGCAGCCGAATTGGCTGATAAATGTGAGATACAAATTGCCTATGCTATAGGTGTAGCTCATCCTGTTTCTATCATGATAGATACTTTCGGTACAGAAAAAATTGCTCATTCAAAAATATTAGAATTAATTGAAAAGAATTTTGATTTGCGCCCGGAAGCAATAATAAGACACCTGAAGCTGAGAAGGCCTATCTTTAGGAAGACGGCTGCCTACGGTCATTTTGGAAGGTCAGATGAAGATTTTACCTGGGAAAAGACTGATAAAGCTGAGAAATTAAAAGAAAAGTCAGGTTTGAAATAGTATCCAGTATCAAGTAAAGAATATTGCGTAAATAAGAATAATCGTTTGATTAGTTGGCTAACTAAACACTAATGTCTACTTTAATCGGTCAATTGGAGGATCGGCGGATCAGCGGATTGCCTCTTTTTTGCATATTAATGTTTTCTCTGGTAAAATGAAAAATAAATTTAAATAAATCTTTTCTAATTCTAAAAAATATAGGAAAGGAAAAATTCAATAATATGAATATAAGAGAGCTTTTAACTATCACCAAAGAAAGAGAAGCTTCTGATTTGCATATAACGGTTGGAATACCGCCAATTTTACGTATTAATGGAAAATTAAGAAAATTAAATCTCCCGGAACTAAATAAACAAAATGTTCATGAGATGATCTATAGTATGCTTTCCGATAAACAAAAAGAAAAATATGAGGAACTTAATGAATTAGATTTTTCTTTTGAATTGGAAGATTTGACCAGATTTAGAACTAATATATTTAAAACTCGTCGAGGTGAAGCAGCTGCCTTTAGATTAATCCCTGAAAAAATAAAATCTCTTTCCCAGTTAGGTTTGCCGGAAGAATTAGCCATTTTTACTAAAAAATCTAAGGGTTTTGTCTTGGTTACCGGTCCTACCGGTAGCGGAAAAACCACCACCATAGCAGCTTTGATTGATATTATAAACCAAGAAAGATATGAACATATTATAACCATTGAAGACCCTATCGAGTTCATTCATAATCATAAAAATTGCGTGATAGACCAGAGAGAAGTGGGAATTCATACCGATTCTTTTGCTTATGCCTTAAGAAGTGCTTTAAGAGAAGACCCCGATGTAATATTGGTAGGAGAAATGAGAGACCTGGAAACTATTTCTATGGCAGTAACAGCTGCTGAAACCGGACATTTGGTATTTTCCACTCTTCATACTAACAGTGCAGCAGAAACCGTAGAAAGAGTAATCAATGTTTTTCCTCCACACCAACAGTTTCAGATTAGAATGCAAGTTGCCGAATCTCTTTTGGGTATTGTCGCCCAAACTTTGATACCTACCATTGATGAGGAGGCAAGGGTTCCGGCAGTAGAATTGATGATTGCAACTCCGGCAATTAGAAATATTATACGTGAAGAAAAGATTCACCAATTGCCTGCCACCATTCAAATGGGCAGGAAAGAAGGAATGATAAGTTTAGATCAATCTTTGAAAGAGTTACTGGTAGAAGGAAAAATCAGCCGGGAAGAGGCCATTAAAAAAGCCATTGACAAAAAAGTATTTATGGAAACTCGAGGAGGCTATTAAGCTTAGCCTACTTTTTATAATTAATTTGACTTTATCCTTAAAATTATATACAATTACTTAAATTTTTAAAAAAGAATAGTAATAATATGATCATAGGAAAGTAGATCACCTTTTTAAAAATGCATGAAGAAAAGGTGATTGAAAGACCCCTAAAGAATAAATTAAGTTGAAAAATAAAGTAAACTAAATCGGTTAGCCTCCGTTAAATGGCTGTGAGACGGAATGGATCAATTACCATTCAAGCAGGGTGGCACCGCGAGTAATTCTCGTCCCTGATGATACTTGATTAAAAGTATTGTCAGGGATTTTTTTATAATATTAATTATTTTAAAGCAATTGATCCCTTCAAAATTTACTTTTATAGATTTATGTATAATATAAATAGTGCAATGGATTTTAAGGAGGAATGTTCAAATGAAAGAAAAACAAGAAGGAAAAAAGCAGCATCAAAAATTGGGAGAAATGTTAATAAACTATAAAATTATTACACCGCAACAATTAGAGGAAGGATTGGCCATTCAGAAAAAGAGTGAAAAAAGAATTGGTGAAATTTTAATTAAACTGGGTAGAGTTACGCAAGATGAAATAAATTGGGTCTTGGGAAAACAGTTAAACCTTCCTTATGTTCAAATAAATATTGGTAATATTGATATTAACTTATCCAAGAATCTTTCTAAAAGTACTCTCAAGAAATATAAAGCGATACCTATAATGGAAATAAATGACGAATTGGCTGTTGCCATGGCTGACCCTACAGATGAAGAGGCTATTGAAATGATTAAAGAGATTACCCAAAGAAAGATAAAAATAGTCTTGTCTTCTTTTGAAAATATTGGTGAGACCATTAACCAAATATTTAGTAATAAAGATAATTAATCATCCAATCGACTGTAATTTGTGCTTAGCGGAAAACAAAGAGGAGGTTTAAAATGGAGGTAAATGAATTATTAAATATCACCAAGGAAAAAAATGCTTCTGATTTACATCTGAATATTGGGATACCCCCTATCATTCGTATAAACGGAAAATTAACCAAATTGAATTTTCCGGAATTGACCCAGGAGATAACTCATGGAATGATATACAGTATTCTAAATGAAAAACAGAAGAGAGATTTTGAAAAAAACGGTGAATTAGATTTATCTTATGAATTAGCTAATATTGCTCGTTTCAGGATAAATGCCTTTAAACATCGTCGTGGAGAAGGAGCTGCCTTTAGATTGATACCGGAGAAAATTAAAACTCTTTCTGAATTAGGGTTGCCCTCGATTCTTGCCGATTTTTCTGAAAAAGAGAAGGGATTGGTCTTGGTAACCGGACCTACCGGAAGCGGTAAATCAACGACTATTGCTGCCTTGATCGATATTATCAATAAAAATAAATATATTAATATAATTACCATTGAGGATCCCATTGAATTTATTCACGCTCACAAAAATTGTATTGTTTCCCAAAGAGAGATAGGTTCTCATACTCCCTCATTTAGTTCTGCCTTAAGGAACGCCCTAAGAGAGGATCCTGACGTAATCCTGGTAGGTGAAATGAGAGATCTGGAGACTATTTCTATGGCTTTGACCGCCGCCGAAACCGGACATCTGGTATTTTCCACTCTCCATACTATTAGTGCAGCCGAAACCGTGGAAAGAATCATTGACGTATTTCCCCCCCATCAACAAAACCAGGTAAGAATGCAGCTGGCCGGTTCTTTGCAGGGAATTATTGCCCAAACCTTATTACCAACCCTTGATGGTGCTGGCAGGGCAGCGGCTTTAGAAATAATGATAGCTAACCCGGCAATCAGGAACTTGATCAGGGAGGGAAAAACTCATCAAATTCCTTCTACTATACAAATTAGCAAAAAAGACGGTATGCAAAGTTTAGATCAGTCTTTGAAAGATTTAGTAATGGAAGATAAAATTAGCCGGGAAGACGCTATGAAAAAAGCCATAGATAAAAAAGCATTTATGGAACGTCAATATAGTTATTAAGAAAGAAAAAAGGGAAACTATTCTTAAGATTGTGACTTAATCCCATGTAAAGGAGGAGAATATTGTTGATTAAAGTTCCCAAAGGGACACAGGATATTTTACCTGAAGATATTTCAAAATGGTATTATATCGAAGATAGGATAAAAGAGATATTAAATAAATATGGATACAAAGAAATAAGGACACCGTTCTTTGAATACACAGACCTTTTTGTACGGGGAATAGGCGAATCAACCGATATAGTAACTAAAGAAATGTTTACTTTTCTTGATAGAAAAGGGAGGAGCTTGACCTTACGTCCTGAAGGAACAGCACCGGTAGTTAGAGCTTATTTGGAAAAGAGTATGGATAGAATTTCGAAAGTAATTAAGCTATTTTATCTTGGTCCAATGTTCAGATGTGAAAAACCGCAGTCAGGCAGATTTCGGCAGTTTAATCAATTTGGGATCGAGATAATTGGCACTAAATCTTCCGCCGCAGATGCTGAGGTAATCATTACCGTTTTAGATGTTTATAAAAAGTTGGGCTTAAAAAATCTTGAGATATTAATAAATAGTGTCGGTTGTAAAGAGTGTAGAGGTGCTTATGTCCAAAAATTAAAAAAATATCTGGAAGATAAAAAAAGTTTTCTATGTTTGGAATGCAAAGAAAGGTATAATAAAAATCCTTTAAGAGTTTTAGATTGTAAAAAAGATAGTTGTAAAAAAATCATAGCATCAGCCCCGTTAATTATTGAAAATCTTTGTCAGGAATGTAAATTACATTTTTCAGAAGTAAAATCATTTCTCCACGATCAAAAAATAATATTTAAAGAGGATCCTAAATTGGTAAGGGGATTAGATTATTATACTAAAACCGCTTTTGAAATTATATCAGGAGGCTTAGGAGCTCAGAATGCGATAGGTGGAGGCGGAAGATATGATGACTTGATTGAGGAATTGGGAGGAAAATCGACTCCGGCAGTAGGATTTGCCGCAGGAATAGAGAGAATGATGATTGTTATAGAACAACAGCAGATCAAATGGCCTGAAGAAAAGGCCTTAGATGTATTTGTAGCTAAAGCTAAGGATGAGAATATAGAAGCAGCTTTTGGATTATTGCAAAAAATAAGAAATGCAGGTTTATCGGCTGATATGGATTATTCCGAAAGTAGTCTAAAATCGCAGATGAGGATTGCTAATAAAAGTGGAGCCAGATATACAGTTATAGTTGGAGAAGAAGAATTTTCCAAACATATGGTTATTCTTCGCAATATGCAAACCAAAGAACAAAAAGAAGTTAAGATAGATGACTTGATCGATCAATTATAAAAGAGATCAGGCATGTAATACAACCTAACCTGACTCCCTATAGGAGGAAATATATGGAAGTTATTAGAATAAGCGATATTGCAAATTATGAAGGAAAAGAAGTGGAAATTAGGGGATGGCTCTACAATAGACGTTCCAGCGGTAAAATAAAATTCTTGATTGTGAGGGATGGAACAAGTTTTGTTCAGGCAACTCTCATCAAAAACGAAATGGATGAAAATATTTTCGATCAAGCGGATAATATTAGTTATGAATCATCGATAAAAGTAACAGGATTAGTGAAAGAAGAAAAGAGAGTTCCTTTGGGATATGAAGTGTTGGTAAAGAATATTGAAGTAGTTAGTCCAGCTGAAGATAATTACCCAATTACCCTGAAAGAACATGGTACAGGATATCTGATGGATTACCGCCATCTCTGGCTAAGAACACCTCGGCAAAACGCTATTTTAAAAATAAGGGCAGAAATAATCAAATCTATACGCGATTTTTTAGATACGAATGGTTTTATTTTAATAGATACTCCCATACTTACCCCAGCCGCTTGCGAAGGAACTACTACTTTATTTGAGACCGAATATTTCGGCGATAAGGCTTACCTTACACAAAGCGGACAGCTTTACAATGAGGCAACCGCTGCAGCTTTCGGAAAAGTATATTGTTTTGGACCAACTTTTCGAGCTGAAAAATCTAAAACCAGAAGACATCTGATGGAGTTTTGGATGGTAGAACCCGAAGCATCCTATGTGGATTTTGAGGAATGCAATAAAATTGAAGAGAATTTAATAGCTTATATTGTCGGGAAAGTGTTAGAAAAAAGGACGCAAGAATTAAATATATTAGAAAGAGATACATCAAAATTAAAGCTTATCATGACACCTTTTCCCAGGATCTCATATGATGAAGCAATAGATATTTTAAAAAGTAACGGAGTAAAAGTTGAATGGGGAGATGACTTTGGCGGAGAGGATGAAACTATTTTATCCAATAAATATGATCGGCCGGTATTTGTTCACCGCTATCCGGTAAAGTGCAAGGCATTTTATATGAAACCTGATCCGGAAAGAGAAGAAGTTGTATTGGGAGCCGATCTTTTAGCGCCGGAAGGATATGGTGAAATTATCGGAGGCGGACAAAGAATTGATGATTATAAATTATTAGAACAAAGACTTAAAGAACATGGATTGCCCAGAGAAAAGTACGAATGGTATTTAGATTTAAGAAAATATGGATCAGTCCCTCATTCCGGATTTGGTTTAGGGATAGAAAGAACGGTTGCCTGGATATGCGGTCTGAATCATATTCGCGAAACCATCCCCTTTCCCAGGATGCTGAATAAGATTTATCCATGAGAACAGTCTTAAGTGTAAAATATTTTGTTAGCTGGTTACTAAAAAAGCCAGAATAAAAATCTGTATCTTTACTGGATACTCGATACAATCTTTTCTTAGTATTTCTCTAATTGGTAAATCGGTGCATTAGTGAATTGGTAAATCGGATAATTATATTATATTGTATCTTGAATTTAATACTAACGACTAACGACTAATTTAATCGGTGAATTATTCCAGTTCTCTTCTCTTTACTGAATACTATATACTAGATATTAAGTACTGTTTTTACTCGATACTAGATACATATTTACAAAGGAGTGTAGACAAATAAAATGACAAACAAGAAAAATATTATTGAACCTATGGGTTCTTGGAAGAAAACCAATTCCTGTGGAGAACTCAGGAAAAATGATATAGGAAAGGAAGTAATTTTAATGGGTTGGGCTCAGAGCAGAAGAGACCATGGCGGTTTGATATTTATTGATTTGAGGGATCGAGAGGGGATTACCCAAATTGTTTTTGATCCTGAAGTCTCTGCTGCAGTGCATGACAAAGCCCATATCATCAAAAATGAATATGTGATTGCAGTTGAAGGGAAGGTTGCCTCTCGTTTAGCTAATGCAAAAAATCCTAATATGCCAACCGGAGAGGTCGAAATCAAAGCCAGACAGGTAAAAATACTAAATACTTCCGATACACTTCCTTTTAATATAAATGATAAAATTGAAATAAATGATAATCTAAGATTAAAATATAGATATCTGGATTTAAGGCAATCAAAGATGCAAAGAAACTTGTATTTGCGGCATCAAACTTGTGCGGAAATAAGAAATTTTTTAAATAGTGAAGGTTTTTTAGATATAGAAACACCCTTTTTAACTAAGAGTACTCCGGAAGGAGCAAGAGATTATATAGTTCCCAGTAGAGTCAATCCGGGTAAATTTTATGCCCTGCCCCAATCTCCTCAATTATTTAAACAGTTATTAATGGTGGCAGGATTTGAAAAATACTACCAGATAGTAAGATGTTTCCGTGACGAAGATTTAAGAGCAGATAGGGCACCGGAATTTACTCAACTTGATATGGAAATGTCCTTTGTGGACCGGGATGATATATTTAATCTGGTAGAAAAAATGTTTGTTCAGCTCTATAAAAAATTATTTAATATTCAAATAAAAACGCCTTTTAGAAAAATGGATTATCAAGAAGCGATTTCCAGGTACGGTGTGGATAAACCAGACTTAAGATTTGGCATGGAGATAGTAAATCTAACAGAAATATTTCCAGAAACTTCTTTTAAAGTATTAGGAGAAGTCATTAAGAACAAAGGGGAAATAGGTGCTATAAAAGTTGAAAATGCCGGGGAATTTTCTCGAAAGAAGCTTGATGAATTGCAACTGTTTGTTGCTTCCTTTGGCGCTAAAGGACTGTTCTATATAAAAATTATAGAAGGAAAAGAGTTTCATTCTTCTATAGCTAAATTTCTTTCTACCCAAGAAATAGAAGAAGTTATACGTAAAACCAATGCAAATCCGGGCGACATTATCTTAATAGCTGCTGATCAAAAGGAAATAGTTTATAGTGCATTGGGAAATTTAAGAATAAAATTAGCGCATGATTTAAACCTTGTTAATCAGAATGAAAAGGAAATTAATTTTCTTTGGGTTACAAATTTTCCTTTATTGGAATATAATTCAGAAGAAAAAAGATATGAATCGGTTCATCATCCTTTTACGGCACCCCTTGAAGAAGATATTAAATTACTGGAGACCAATCCCTTAATGGTACGTTCAAAAGCATATGATTTAGTTCTAAACGGAAACGAAATCGGAGGCGGGAGCATTAGAATACACCATACAGAACTTCAAAAAATAATTTTTAAATTATTGGGGATAGATAGTAAAAAGGCTGAACAAAAATTCGGATTTTTATTACGTGCTTTAAAATATGGAGCTCCACCCCATGGAGGGATTGCCTTTGGCCTGGATAGGATGGTTATGCTGTTAGCCGGAGCTTCCTCTATTAGAGAAGTGATTGCCTTTCCCAAGACCCAAAAGGCTACCTGTCTTTTAACTGATGCTCCGTCTGAAGTAGATCAAAAACAATTGCAAGAGTTGTATATAAAATTAAATTTATCCTAATAATACTTTTTCTTCTCTCGATACTTGATTCTTGTTTTTCTTAATCTGTATCTTTACTGGATACTATCTTTTCTTAGTCTTTCTGTAATTGGTGCATCGGCAAATTGATAAATCGGTCAATTATATTATACTCTATCTTGAATTTAATACTAACGACTATTGACTAACGACTAACGACTAATTTAAATTGAAAGATACCATAAAGTGTGCTATTATAAAGACAAAGAAAATAAATAAATCACCCTGCTGTGCTCGTGCTGGCTGATTAAGTTTTGAACCAACACTATATAAAGAGGGATCGAACTCTAAATGTAGAATGTATGCCTAAGGTAAGTCTCCCTCCACCGGAGGAAAGGCAAATACCTAACGTTAACTTTTTTGTTGACGCGGAAACGTGAAGCATTTGGGTAGATGCCCACCTGTTTAGGAACAGGTACAAAACCTAACACACACGACATAGCGGGGTTTTATAATTTATTTATGATTATATAAACGTTTATTATCAATAAGCGACGAACAATATCAAATTATCGATAAAATTTTGACAAAAATAATAAATCACTATATTATAATAAAAATTATGAACAAAGAGGAAATACGAAGGGACACACTAAAAAAAAGACTTTCCCAATCTACTGAAGATGTCAGGGAAAAAAGTCAAAAAATATTATTAAATCTATCCCAGACAATAGAGTATAAAAATTCCCAAAATATTCTGTTTTATGCTGCCACTAAAAGCGAAGTGCAAACGGAAGAAATAATTAAAATGTCTATTAAGATGGGTAAAAATGTTTTTATTCCAATTATCTTACCAGAATACCCTGACTTAATCCCTTCAAAAATATATGATTTTGATGTTGAATTAGAAAAAGGCAGTAAGGGGATTTTACAGCCAAAAAAAGAATACCAAAGATTATGCCCGCCAGAAGATCTTGATTTAATAATAGTCCCCGGAGTGGCTTTTGATTCGCAGGGTAATAGAATTGGTAGAGGATTGGGATATTATGATAATTTTTTAAAAAAAGTTCGATCTTCTGTTAAAATAATTGCTTTAGCCTTTGAAATACAGATAGTTAAAAAAATAATCTCCGATAAAAATGATATACCGGTTCATAAAATAATTACCGAGAAAAGAATAATTAATAGTATATAGTCTATAG
>Ga0209206_10000094_pt1 | contig 16805 bp, 19 predicted proteins | sample ZodSprsou2mmetaG_FD_185478 | JGI IMG/M metagenome (GOLD analysis project Ga0209206, IMG submission 185478) | Hot spring sediment microbial communities from Zodletone spring, Oklahoma to study Microbial Dark Matter (Phase II) - Zodletone Spring... ...
CCGTAAAGGAACCCTGGAGGATGGGACTGGTGTACCTCAACCGGGTATTCGGGGATAAGCTCTTTGATCTGGGGATACCTTTCACGGAACAGCTGGAGAGAAGGAAAGCCGAGGCGGTGCTGTACGCGGCTGACCGGCACATCAATACCTGCATGACCTCCAGTTCCGGCAGGCTCTTTGACGCAGTGGCCGCCCTGCTGGGTATCTGCATGGTGAACCGCTTCGAGGCCGAGGCTCCCATGCGGCTGGAAGCACTGATGGATCCCCATACAGGGGGAAGTTACGATATCAAAAGATCAGATCCGCTGAATTTTAACGTGGTGATCGAGCAGGTTGTGGAGGATCTCAGGCGGGGGACTGCGCCTACGGTGATTTCGGCCCGTTTTCATCATACCGTTGTCTCGGTTTTCCGGATCATGGCCCGTAAAATGAGGGATGAGACGGGACTGACCCGTGTGGTGCTTTCAGGGGGGACATTCCAGAACAGGTTCCTGCTCGGGCGGACAGAGGATTTGTTGAGGGATGAGGGTTTCGAGGTTTTCACCCATGAGCAGGTTCCCGCCAATGACGGGGGCATTGCACTGGGGCAATTAATAATAGGTGCTGCCAAAAAAGATCAGTTATGTGTGTAAGCATTCCGGCGAAAGTCATCGCGCTGCACGGCGATATGGCGGAGGTGTCCGTATCAGGTAATACATTCAGGGCAGGGATCCAGTTACTGGATGATGTCAGGGAAGGAGATTACGTACTCCTGCATGCCGGATTTGCCATACAGAAAATTGATCCCGGTGAGGCGGAGGAAACGCTGAAAATGTTCCGCGAAATGAATCAGGACGGGGAATGATGAAATACATCAGCGAATACAGGGACAGGCAGGTGATTGACAGACTGGCGGGTCAGATTGCATCTTTCCGCGATACAAAAGCTGTTTTCATGGAGGTATGCGGCACCCACACCATGTCCATCCACCGGTTCGATATCCCTTCCCTTCTCCCCGCCGGTCTCAGGCTGTTGTCCGGTCCCGGATGTCCCGTTTGCGTTACCCCGGTGGGGTACATGGATCATGCCATTGCCCTGGCCCGCCAGGGGAAGCACATCATCGCCACATTCGGCGACCTGGTGCGGGTTCCCGGGTCCACCTCCACGCTGGAAAAAGCCAGGGCGGAAGGTGCGGATGTGCGCACGGTGTATTCCATAACAGAAGCACTTGAACTGGCGCGCACTCATCCCGGGCGAAAGGTAATTTTTCTTGCCATCGGATTCGAGACCACCGCACCTGCGACAGCTGCCGGTGTTCTGCAGGCACAGAAGGAGCAGCTGCGGAATTTCTGTATTCTCTCCGCCCACAAGGTAATGCCACCCGCCCTGGAGATGCTTGCCTCGGAAGGTGTGAAAATTGACGGATACCTTTGCCCGGGCCATGTGAGCGTCATTACAGGAGAGGAGATCTACCGGTTCATCCCGCGGAAGTACGGAGTGGGCTGTGTGATTGCGGGATTCGAGCCGGCGGATATATTACTGGCCATTCTGCTGTTATTGAAGCAGGTCACGGATGGAAAGCCACGTGTGGAAAATGCCTACAAAAGAGCGGTCAGAAAAGAGGGAAACCCGAAGGCACGGGAGATGATGGAAAGTGTCTTCCGGCCTGTGGATACCGAATGGCGCGGACTGGGCATGGTGAAAAAAAGCGGACTTGTCCTGCGGGAAGAATTTGCCTCAATGGATGCAGCCGGGCAGATCCGTGTGATGGTGGAACCCCCGGTGGAACCTCAGGGGTGCATCTGCGGACAGATCCTGAAGGGAATCGCTGCACCCTCTGATTGTCCGCTTTTCGGAAAAATGTGCCATCCGGGAAATCCGGTCGGGGCATGCATGGTATCTTCGGAGGGCACCTGTCAAAACGCTTTTAAATTTCAAAGTGATGGATGAACTGATCATGATGGCGCACGGAAGCGGCGGAAAAAAGATGCATGAGCTGATCCGGAACCTGTTCGTGAAATATTTCAGGAACCCTTTCCTGGAGAGCGGGGGTGATGCTGCTGTCGTGCCGCCGGAGCCGGGACATATTGCTTTCACAACCGATTCTTACGTGGTGGACCCCCTGTTCTTCCCCGGTGGAGATATCGGGAAACTGGCAGTCAGCGGCACCATCAATGACCTGGCGGTTTCCGGTGCCGCTCCGCGTTATATCAGCGCAGGGTTCATAATCGAGGAGGGGTTTCCGGTGAAGGACCTGGAATCCGTCGTGCGGTCGATGGCCGGGACTGCAAAACAGGCCGGGGTGCAGATCGTGGCGGGGGATACCAAGGTGGTGAACAAAGGCAAATGCGATAGGCTTTTTGTCAATACCTCGGGTGTGGGGATCATCTCTGAAAAACATACCCATATTGCCACAGCTGATCACGTGAAAGCGGGCGACCAGGTAATCATCAGCGGGTATGTGGGCGATCATGGCATGGCGGTATTAAGCCAGCGGGAGGGATTCCCGGTGAAAACAGGTTTGAAAAGCGATTGCACACCTCTGAACGACCTGATCGGAAAGGTGCTGGAACGGTTTGACCATGTTCATTTTATGCGTGATCCGACCAGGGGAGGTGTGGCAACGGCGCTTTGCGAGCTGGCGGAAGGCAGGCAATTTGGCGTGCTCATCAAAGAACCGGCCATTCCTGTCAGGGAAGAGGTCATGGGATTGAGTGAAATGTTCGGGTTCGATCCGCTGTATGTGCCCTGTGAAGGAAGGGTCCTGATCGTGGCCGACCAGTCGGTAAGCCAGGGGATCCTTCATACATTGCACGGTCATCCGGATGGAGAAAATGCCGCCGTCATCGGTGAAATTACCACCGGGAACTGGGGGAAGGTGGTGCTGGAAACCATCGCGGGAGGCAGGCGGATCATCCATATGCTCACAGGGGAGCAGCTGCCCAGAATCTGTTAGACAGGATGCACGAATTTGCAATTGCGAAAAATATTGTTACCATTGCCGAGGAATATGCCCGCGGTGAAGGGAAAAGCCGGATCACCGGGGTGAACCTGGAGATCGGAGCGTTCGCCGGTGTAATGCTTGAGACCCTTAACTATGCAATGGATGCCTGTGCAAAAGACACCATGCTGGAGGGTGCTGAAATCCATATCGATTCCATTGAGGGAACGGGACAGTGCAGGGATTGCGGACAGGTTTTTCCCCTTGAGGGACCCGTTTCGCCCTGTCCCGCATGCGGATCCTTCCGGTTCGATATCAGAACGGGAAGGGAACTGAGGATCAGATCATTGATTGTAGAATCTTAAAATTGTAAGGACCATGTGTGATACCTGCGGATGCGGACAACCGGGCGAAAAGGTGACCTACCGTCTTCCCGGAGAAAAGGCGGACAACGGCCACGATCATCCCCACTCCCACGATCATCCCCACTCCCACGACCACCCGCATCCCTACAGCCACCCGCATCCCCACAGCCACCCGCATCCCCATGATCACGGGTCCACCGAGCTGCAGGTGGGGGAAGACATCCTGGGTAAGAACAATTTGATGGCGGAAAGGAACCGGGGTTATTTCGAGGCCAGGGCGATCACCGCCTTTAACCTGGTGAGCTCGCCCGGCTCGGGGAAGACCACCCTGCTGGAACAAACCATCGCGCGGCTGAAGGACCGGAAACCTTTCTGTATCATAGAAGGGGACCAGCAATCGATGCTGGATGCCGAGCGGATTGACAAAACGGGAGTCCCTGTGATTCAGGTGAACACGGGCAGCGCCTGCCACCTGGATGCGCTGATGATCCGTGAGGCGGTGAAAAAACTCGATATCCGGGAGGAAGCATTCCTGATGATCGAGAATGTGGGAAACCTGATCTGTCCCTCGCTGTTTGACCTGGGGGAGCATTACCGGGTGGTCATCGTGAGCGTGACAGAGGGGGATGACAAGCCCCTGAAATACCCCGGTATGTTCAGGACCTCGCACATCTGCATCATCAACAAGGTCGACCTGCTGCCACACCTGGACTCTGACCCGGAACGGATCAGGGAACATGCACTGCAGGTAAATCCCGATCTGAGATTCTTCGTGCTTTCGGCCCGTACCGGAGAAGGAATGGAGGGATGGACCGAATGGCTGGAGGGACTTTGATCCCGGAATGATCCTTCAGGATCGATCCTTCAGCGCTTTGATCTCTTTCCAATTCACTGTGTGAATTCCATCAGTTCCACAGGGGCACCATCATATTCGATCATGGCTGTTCTGATCCCTTCGGAAGGTTCACCCGGTTCCCCGATGACCGTGAATTTCCGTTTCGTTAGTTCCTCCTCCAGATCCTCCACCACAAAAGCCAGGTGGGGAACTTCCCGGATCAGCGGATGCACCGGGGAATCCTTTTCAAAACGCATCCACTCGATCCCGAATGGGCTGCTTTCAAAACCCGATACGAAGAATTTATACCGGGGCAGGTACCTTTCACCAGGCATCACCCGATCGGTGGGAACGCCCAGATGATGAAATTTCCATCCCCATTCCCTGGTGGCGGGGGGCAGTTCGGTATCTGATCTGATGTTCATGCGGGTTCAAATAAAAAACGCGGTGAACCAGTAGCAGGCCAACCGCGCGGACTCTCCTGTGGGATGTACTGGAATCGAACCAGTGACCTCATGCCTGTCAAGCATGCGCTCTGAACCAACTGAGCTAACACCCCGGTCTCCCCTCGGGCAGACAAAGGTAATAATTAGAAGGATATTGCACAAAAGATTTGAAGGTCCTGATCCCCTCTTTCGGCTTTCAGGGACAGTGAAGCCAATGAAAGCACTGGGATAGCAGGACCTTCAGGATGTTCCGGGATCCTTATGGAAGGGGGGTCCCGGCGTGGTAAACCAGCCCTGAAAGTGCCACGGTATATTCTCCCGGCCTTTCCGAATAAGATACCCTGTATTTTGTGGCGTACCAACCATCCCGCTGGTATGCCGCGGGTTGCCTGAGGATTATTTCTTCATTTGGCCGGGTCAGGAGATAATCCCTGGTGACCATGGGCTCCCAGAAGATGAATTCCCCGTCGTAGGAACCCCAGATAAATGTCCTGGTAAAGATTCCCCCGGTGAATTCAGGGGCAAGCAGATCGATCCAGTGTGCTCCCATCTGCGGGATTCCGCCCGGGGTTTTCAGATAGGACGGGGGCACGAACAGGGGAGCCGGTTCGATGTCAAACGCCGGGTCACCCGGACCGATCGCCATGCGGTCCTCTTTGGAAATGATGTAGAAATGGATATCGAAATGGGGCAGGTCATAGGTTCCGGGAGGTTCATGACCCGCGGGGTTCCAGTCCACCGTAGCATGGGTGTAGAAGTCACTGTCGGCCTGATGCGGCAGATCCAGTTCAAATTCTGCCATGTGCCCGGGAAGATTTAAAAGTGCTTTTTCCGAAAGGGTGACACCTACCTCGAGCGGGGTCCCGTCTTTTTCCTGCATGATCCAGGCCCTGGCCACCCCGTTCCCAACCGGTTGGGCCGGTCCGTAAAACGTTTGAGAGGTCTTGCTCTTCAGCGCGGCAGCATCCGCTTCAGTCAGATCGGTCAGTATTTCTTCCACGACCGCTTCAGGATCACATGCCTGCAGAGCGATGACCGCAGCTCCCATCCCCAGAAGCTGCGCAAATCTAAGCTTTTGTTCCATTGTATGATTACATTTAAGTTTAACCAGAACAAAATAAGATATAAGGATCCCGTAATCCTATTAATTTAAGATTTTTATGATATGGGATAAATACTTAGGGATTTAAGGACTGTTTGAACGGAAGCCTGCCAAATATTTAGAGGGCCATGGCACTCTCCCTGTCATTGTTGCCCGTCCACTTTTTAACGAGATTCCGGTTTACCATGAACGAAACAGCGATGTACCAGATGCGGCTGCGGTCAAACCGGCTGTAATCAACCGCTTCCCCGAAATCGGTCCCCCTGAAATCCGGATTCAGAAAATCATCCAGGTAGTATTTGAATTTCAGGTTGAATCCCGCGGGAAACTGGATCCCTGCGAAGACCGAGGGGATCCAGGAATTGACCCGGTCACCGGTCCACTCCCTGAGCTTGTGTTTTTCCCCGTCGATGAACAGCTTCTGTTTGTAATGGAACATCCATTCGTATTCATAACCCCCGTACAGAAAGAAATGGTCTTTAAAGGATCCCAGCTTCAGCGCAATCGGGAAACCGAGCGAATAGCTCCGCCGTTTGATCTTGACGTTCTTGTTGTAATCCGGGTGGTTCCTGTCAATGTTCAAAAATCCGATATGCTGGTACAGATCCTCGTTGATCAGTCCGATGTTCCTGAGACCGAAACCGGTATAAAATCCAATGTTGCTGGTCAGATCCAGGTTCACATGGTGCTGGGAATGGAGGAACATGGTGAACCGTAGTTTGGTGTTGACGCTGTGCAGGTCGTACCTCACATCGGCACCCGAAAAAATGGTTTCGGCACCGCTGGAATGATAGATTCTTTTTTCCTGGGCTTTAAGAGAGATGGCGGTCACAAATAATATTGCGGATAACAGGAATTTCATTTTCATCTTTTTTTTCGTGTTTTGTTGGTATGTTCATGTGACATGACCGGTCACGGATTTGTTTTCAGCCTCGCCGGGTTTACCTCATCAAGTTGCTCAAGATTTTCCTGCAGAATCCCTTCAAACCGCTCCATGAGCAGGGTCACCAGCGGATGAGCGGCAGTGAAGGCAAAACCATCCAGTTGCCTTACCGGAAGCACTTTGGGCGAGGTGCCCGACAAGAAGCAGGCGGTCATTCCGGGAAGTTCATCCAGCGACACCAGCCTTTCCGCCACACGGATCTTTTCCTTCTCACAGATCCGCAGCACATATTTTCTGGTGATGCCCGGCAGAACCCCGGTCGCGGGCGCGGTTACCAGCCGGTTGTCGAGGTCAATGAAAAAGATATTTGACCGGCTCCCTTCCGTGACCTGCCTTTTCCGGTTCAGCAAAACCGCTTCATAGATATTGTGTTCCCGGATAAAACGACCCACCGCCATTCGGAATGCATCATCCCACTTTTTGATGCCGGGATTGGGACGCACGTGGGGGTAGGTAAGCAGTCTCACCCCTTCGGCATACATGGTCGGATCGGGATAGGAGAAGGAGATGAAATAGCACAGGATTTCCGGTTTCTCTCCGGCTTTGGCCCGGACACAGATCCGGATGTTCCCGTCTGAAAAATCATTGTACCGGAGCAGCAGCTTCAGGTACTGCCGCAGGATTTGGTCACCCGGATATTCCATTCCCGAACCTGAAAGGGATCGGCTCAGCCGGTCCAGGTGATCCTGGAGAAAAAGCAGCTTGCCTCCGATCAGGCGGACCACTTCATAATAGGTTTCGGCGGACATGTCGGGATGAAAATCCCCCACGTCCGCCGTTTCTCCGTTAATGATGATTTTCTTTCCCAGTACCTTCAGTATGCTCATTCAACCCTGATGGATGCAGCCGGATTCATTCTTGAGGCTTTCATCGCCTGCCAGGTCACTGTGATCACGGCCACGGTTAACGACAGCAGCAAAGATACAACAAAGGTCCAGAAAGGAAATTCGATCCTGTATGTGAAATTCTGAAGCCAGTCCCTGAGCACAAAGTATGCAACCGGCCAGGCAACCAGGTTGGCAATGACCACCCACTTGGAGAATTGGTACAGGAACAGTGTCAGGATCTGGTTCTGGGAGGCACCCATCACCCTTCTGATCCCTGTCTCCCGGGTCCTTTTCGCGGTCATGAAAGCCGACAGCCCCAGCAATCCGAGCGATGCGATGAAAATGATCAGCACCGTGAAGGAGATCACCAGTGCGAAAATGATCTTTTCCTCCTTGTACTGGGCATTCAGTTCATCGGCCAGGTAACTGTACTGGATCGGGTATGCAGGATTGAATTTGTTCCGCTGTTCTTCGACCCAGCTGAGTACCTCCTGCATGTGACCTTCCTGCACGCGTACCGAAAGGGTACGCATGAACTGTACATTGTCCCTGCAGATGAGCACGAGCGATTGCACTGGATTGTGAAGCGATCCGTAGTTAAAGTCCTTTACCACCCCGATGATCTCCCCGACGGGAATGTCGGCACCCAGGATGTTCACCCCTATGATGAACTGCTTGCCGAGAGCACTGTCACCCCACTGCATTTCTCTTGCCAGCGCCTCATTCACCACTACGGAGTTGGTCATGTCTGATCCGAAATTGCGGTCGTAGAACCTCCCCTTCACCAGGGTCAGCCCCATGACATCCGCATATTCGTGATTGACCACGCAACTGTTGAATGCTTTCTCCTGCAACTGTCCCTGATGGTCTTCGGCGGTCATCACCTGCTTCCCGTAAAACCTGCCCGGAGCAGTGGTGGACAGCGCCGTTCCTTCCACGGCCGGATGTCTTTCGATCTCCTCCATAAAGGCCTTCACGTTGTTGATGACGGCCGTGTCGTTCAGAGAGAGCATCAGGATCCGGTCCCTGTCAAATCCCAGGTTTTTATGCTGGATGAACCTCAGCTGGAGGGCCACGATGATCGAACCGATGATCATGACCGATGAGATCAGGAACTGGGCGATCACCAGACCTTTGCGAAGCCACCCCCGTTCATTTGCATTGAATCCGTTTCCCTTGAGGATCTTGACCGGGTTGAATGAAGCCAGGTATGCCGAAGGGTAAATCCCCGACAACAGTCCCGTCAGGATGGAGATCCCGAGGATAAAGAGAAGGATGGCAGGTTTGAGAATGACGTGCCAGTCAAATTGCTTTGAAGCCAGGTCGTTGAACAGGGGCAGGACCAGCAGTGTCAGAAAGGCGGAGAGGACACCGGCAAAAAGTGCCGTGATCACAGATTCACCCAGAAATTGCCTGCGCAGGACCTTCTTATCCGCGCCGCCCACTTTCCTGATCCCGATCTCCTTCGCCCGGTTGGCAGCCCTGGCGGTGGTCAGGTTGGTGTAGTTGATGCTGGCGATCAATATGAGCAACACCCCGATAATGCCCATGATGAGGACATAGTTCATGTTCCCTTTGGGAAGGTCCCATGTAAGTTCATCTTTCTGGAAATGAACATCTGACAGGGGAGTGATCCGAAGGTCGAACGATGCATTGATCTGCTCACCCAGCTCGGCCATGTACTTGTCATAGAATGCAGGGAATTTGGCCAGGATCATTTCCGGTGTGGTGTTTTCCGCCAGCAGCACAAAAGCATAGGTGTTCACATTCCAGAAGGAACCGGCACTGCGGTCATTGAACCGTTCGCTGCCAACCCGTTCTTCGATGGTCGTTGCGGAAAGCAGTCCGTTGAACCTCAAATGGGTGTTCTGTGGAAGATCCCTGAAGACACCCGTGATGGTATAATTGGACCCGTCCAGTGCTTTCATGCTTTTCCCGACAACATCCCAGGTTCCGAAATATTTCACGGCCAGCGACTCGCTCATGACCATTGTGAACGGTTCGGTGAGTGCTGAAGAGGGGTCCCCGGTAATGAAAGGGATCGTGAACACTTTGAACACGGTAGAGTCCGCCCACATGACACTGTCCTCCTTGAAGGTGTCCTCGCCGTGCTCGAAGTAGAGATCCCGCTGGGGGAGGATTCTTGCAGAAGCTTCAATTTCAGGGTATTCGTCCTCAAGGGTGGGAGCCAGCGGGATCTGAACAATGGCGGTCAGGTCCTGTTTCTCGTTGATGAAAAAATCCCCTTCCAGCCTGTAGATCCTTTTGAAATTTTCATTGTTGGTATCATAGGTGACCTGATCCCTGATATAGATAAAAATCAGAATGGAAGCGGTAATCCCCACGGCAAGGCCAAGCAGGTTCAGTATAAAAAAGAATTTATCCCTGACCGCATAACGGGCCATTGACAGGAAATAGTTTTTAAACAAAGACATGGATGTCGGGTTTTTATCCTGATGCAAATGATATTGTGCCAGCATCTTTCTATCAATCCTGGTGCCAAAGAGTTCAAAATGCAAGAAATCAAGCCTGTAAATATTTTCGTAATTCATTGGAAATGTTCATTTTTGATTCATAGGTGTACGAAAACGGACAATGGTGTCCGGAGGATGCTGGCTTTGGGTGCAATGCAACAGAGTAAAAATATTTTTATACTTTTACATGGTGCCCTTCCCGGGGAATGATGCATGCAATGGGAAAATTGATTTTTTTTATTGACGATGACAAGATGATTCTAAACCTTCTGGAGTACACCTTCCAGAGCCGGGAGGATTACCAGGTGGTCACTTACCGTACAGGGGAAGAATGTCTTGAAAATCTCCACAGAGATCCCAGCCTGATTGTTCTGGATCACATCCTTGCAGGACCGGATAGTGACCGGCTGAACGGACTGGATACGCTGAAGGAGATCAGAAAAGTCAATAATGATGTACCCGTCGTGATCCTGACCGGGCAGGGAGATGATCTGCTGCTTACCGAATTTATGGAAAACGGGGCCAGCAGGTACCTCACCAAGGACGATTTTTTTATCGATTCACTGATCGAAACCATCCGGCAGGTGATCGGCTGATCCCTCCCAATGAAAGGCCCCGAATTGTTTTTTTATACGAGATTAATTTTTACTTTTGCACACCCAAAATGAAGAATTGTGAGCAGGAGTGGATCATACGCAGTGCGGATCTCAGGGCTGAGCGAAGGGGAGCATGATTTTTCATTTCATCTGGGGGAGCAGTTCTTTACATCATTTGAAGGATCCGAGATCAACCGCGGAGAGTTGAAAGCCAGGGTGATTATGGACAACAGGGCGGGTGCCCTGACTTTCCGTTTCCATCTGGAAGGGGAGGTGGAAGTCATGTGCGACCGCTGCCTGGACCCGTTCATGACAGAGATTCGTTCCGTTCAGCAATTGATTGTAAAACGGGGCGACGTGCCCGGAGAACTGGATGATGATGTGCTCGTGATCGGGAAAGATGATCATGAGATCGATATCAGACAGTATCTTTATGAATTCGTGGTGCTGGCGATCCCGTGCAAACGGATCCATCCGCCGGATAAGAACGGAAAGTCCACGTGCAATCCGGAAATGATCAAAATACTGGAGGCACATCGTGAAAGGAAAAGAAATTACTGGTAATAATCATTAAAAAATGGCACATCCGAAAAGAAAAACTTCAAAAACAAGAAGAGACAAGCGCAGGACCCATTATAAAGCCTCAGCGCCCACACTGTCCACGTGTGCCACCACGGGTACCGTGCATGAGCGTCATCATGCATATTATGTGGACGGGAATCTGTACTACAAAGGCAAGCTGGTGATCGACGCAGAAGCTGAACTGGGTTAAACCGGTGTGACTCCGGCTCCCGGCTCATCGTTCTGGAAGATGAATCTGCCTGCCCATCCTTCATACCCCTATGGTGCATTTGATCCCAAATCCCTGAAACTGGTGACTGAGATTGACCGGCCGGTTTTAATTTTGATTTTCTGAAAAAGAACGACACAAAATTTAATCACTGGATCAATGAATAAAATCTCGGCAGGTATTACAGGAATACACGGCTGGGTGCCGGAATACAGGCTCACCAATGAAGAATTGAGCACCATGGTCGAAACCACCGATGAGTGGATCATGCAAAGGATCGGGATCAAGGAGAGACGCATTTTGAAAGAGGGGACCACCTCGGATTTGGGTGCAGAAGCAGTGAAAGGACTGCTCAGGAAAACAGGGACAAAGCCGGGGGAAATAGAACTTGTCATCTGCGCCACCATCACAGCGGATTATCATTTCCCGGCGACGGCAAATCTGATCAGTGACAAGGCCGGGATGGTCAATGCCTGGAGCTTCGATCTGGCTGCAGCCTGTTCGGGGTTCCTGTTTGCGCTTCAGACTGCGGCGCAGTTCATCCAGTCAGGAACTTATCGGAAAATTGTAGTCGTGGGCACCGATATGATGTCGGCCATCACCGATTACACAGACCGGACCACCTGTCCGCTCTTCGGGGATGCGGCCGGAGCGGTGTTGCTGGAGCCTGTCGGGGAAGGCCTGGGAGTGAAGGATGCCATCATGGGAGTGGATGGTACCGGGGTGAAGCACCTTCACATGAAAGCGGGGGGATCGGCCCGTCCCCCGTCACATGAGACGGTGGCAGCACGGGAGCATTTTGTCTACCAGGAGGGACAGGCGGTTTTCAAGGTGGCGGTTTCGAAAATGGCCGATGTATCCATCGAATTAATGGAGAAGCATCAGATGAAACCGGATGATCTCCAGTGGCTGGTGCCGCATCAGGCAAACATGCGGATCATTGAGGCAGTAGCCAGGCGCATGGAAATCCCCAGGGAACGGGTTATGGTCAACATCGAAAAATACGGGAACACCACAGCCGCCACCATCCCGTTGTGTCTGTGGGAATGGGAACCAAAATTGAAAAAGGGGGACAACCTGATTCTTACCGCATTCGGAGGGGGATTCACCTGGGGATCCATATATCTCAGGTGGGCATATGACGGGGAATAGAATAATTTTTATTTTTGAAAACAAAACAGGCTATGGCAAAGACTGATGAACCGGACAGCACCAACAAGATCAATATGATCGGGATGGGCACAACCATTGAAGGCAATCTGACTTCGAGCGAGAATATCCGCTTTGACGGGAACCTGATCGGAAACCTGAACACAAAGGGCAAGGTGTTCATCGGCCAGTCGGGGAAGGTTTCTGGCGAGATCCACTGCAGGAACTGTGAGGTGGAGGGCGTGGTCGAAGGAAGGCTGACAGTGGAAGAGCTGCTGTCGCTCCGGTCGGTGGCAAAGGTCTACGGGGATATCAAAACCGGTAAACTGGCCATTGAACCGGGGGCCATCTTCACAGGTAAATGTGACATGGGTGGAAAAAAAGAAGTCATCGCAGAGCAGGCCCCAAAGCCAAAAGAAGGACAGTAAGAAACCCTCCGGCCTGAATACTTTTGCCAGGTACTCGGGTATGGGATTCCAGATGCTGGTCATCATCCTGCTGTTTTACTGGGCGGGTTCCCGGCTTGACGAAAGGGCTTCCAGCGAAAAACCGTTCTATACAGCCATCCTCACGGTGGTCGGAGTATTTGCCGGACTCTACTTATCATTGAAAGATTTCATGAAAAAGAAAGATGATTGAACGGATCCGCTTCACCTGGCAGCTGCTCGTCCTCTCCTCCGTCCTGATGATCTCGGGGCTCCTTCTCCTCTCCCGGGTGGATACCGGGGTTTCATTTAATGCCTTCATCGTTACACTGGCCTATTTCACCTTTGTCAACATGCTGGTTTACTTTGTCATCTCCACTGGAGCGCAAAAAAGCAGCGGTGAACAAATGGTTAGGGTATTGCTGGGAATCGGGCTGAAATTCCTGCTCTACCTCCTGTATCTGCTGGGGTACTGGCTGGTTATAAAAAATCTGGAGATTCCATTTATCATTATATTTTTTGTGCTATATTTGATCTTTACTTTTTTTCTGGCAGCACACCTGTTCAAATTATTGAAAAATAAATAATTACGCTGATTGTGACCTTGAGATTTATTGCCGCTGCAAGTATTGTTTTCTTCACTTTTGGCACCCTTTTTCCCACAGAGGTCTTACAGGCGCAAACCAGTCACTCCCAAGAAGATGTTCAGAACCAGACCTCCGGTGAAGCGCATCAGACCAGCGGGCATGACCAGGAATCCGGGGAGGAGGAGTTTGTGGCCAATAAATTTATCATGGAGCACATCAAGGACTCCCACGAGTGGCATATCCTCACAAAGAAGGATGGTACGCACGTGAGTGTCTATCTGCCAGTGATCCTGTACAGCAGGCATTCAGGGTTCCATGTTTTCTCTTCAAAAAAATTAGCACACGGACATACCCACAGGGGGTTCAGGATGGGGCAGGGTCAGGCGGAAGGGAAGAACCTGGAAGGGAAAATCGTTGAAGTTGATCAGAACGGGGAGCTGGTGGAGGAAGGGCTTCCGCTGGATTTCTCCATCACGAAGAATGTCTTCATGATGATGTTGTCGGTGGTGATCCTGCTCTGGGTATTTCTCTCCCTTGCCAAATCCTATAAACGGACCGGTATCAGTGAACCCAGGGGATTGCAGGGATTCCTGGAACCGGTTGTGGTTTTTGTGGAAGAAGACATTGCCATTCCCAACATCGGAGAGGAGAAATATCAAAGGTACATGCCGTACCTGCTGACGATTTTTTTCTTCATCCTGCTGAACAACCTGATGGGACTGATCCCGTTTTTCCCGTTCGGTGCCAACGTGACGGGGAATATTGCGGTGACCATGACGCTGGCCGTGTTTACCTTTCTGATCACCACCTTCAGCGGGAACAAAGGTTACTGGAGACACATTTTTAACACCCCGGGCGTTCCGGTATGGCTTGCGCCCATCATGATCCCGGTCGAGATCATCGGCATGTTCACCAAGCCTTTTGCACTGATGATCCGACTTTTTGCCAACATCACGGCGGGACACATCATTGTGCTGAGTTTGATCTCCATGATCTTCATATTCAAATCGATCTTCATGTCAGTGCCTTCTCTTGTAATGGTCATTTTCATGTTGTGTATCGAGTTACTGGTGGCCTTTTTGCAGGCATATATCTTTACACTGTTATCAGCATTGTTTATCGGACTGGCGATGCCTGAGCATCACCATGAGTAGTCGTTCATTTAATATTCATTCATTATGACAGGTACATTAGCAGCAATCGGAGCAGGACTGGCAGTAATCGGGGCCGGGCTCGGAATCGGTTGGATCGGGGGACGGGCGATGGAAGCCATTGCGCGTCAGCCTGAAGCCGGAGGAAAGATCCAGACGGCAATGATTATTTCTGCTGCTCTGATCGAAGGGGTTGCATTGTTTGCGGTTGTGGTTTCCATGATGGCAACCTGATGCATTCACAGGGAACGGACCTGTAACGGTTGGTTGCAGGTCTTTCCAAAGAACAAAAAAAAGAAAGACAATATGGATCTAGTATCACCGGGAATCGGACTCATCTTCTGGTCAACCCTGTTTTTTCTCCTGTTGCTGTTTATCCTGGGGAAATTTGCCTGGCCTTCCATCCTGACCGCCATCAGGGCGCGGAATGAAAGCATCAAACAGGCGCTGAAAGCAGCTGACAGAGCCAAGGAGGAGATGAAAAAACTTCAGGCGGATAATGAAAAAATCATCGCTGAAGCCAGGGCAGAACGCGATGCCATGCTGCGCGAAGCAAAAGAGATCAAGGAGAAACTGATTGCAGAAGCGAGGGAGCAGGCATCGGACGAAGCCAAGAAGATTGTTAAAAGTGCCAGGGAATCCATCAAATCGGAAAAGAGGGCTGCCATCAACGAAATGAAAGAGCAGATGGCCAGGTTATCGGTTGACATCGCGGAAAAGATCCTGCGGAAAAAACTGGAGGACACAAAAGAACAGAAAAGTCTGGTTGAAAAACTGATCAGTGAAGCCGATCTGAATTAGAAGACCATGAATGAAAGTCAGATCTCAGTGAGGTATGCAAAGGCACTGTTCCGGAGCGCATTGGAACAGCGGATCCAGGATCGGGTGTACCGGGACATGGAATTGCTGGCAGGTGTCTGCAGGATCAGTGATTTCAATGAGATGCTGATCTCTCCTTCCCTGAAGGACAGCAAGAAATTCCAGCTTGTCGAATCCGTCCTGAAGGAGCACCTCTCCGGGATATCCATGTCCATGATCAGGCTGGTGATCAAAAATAACAGGGAAGCGTACCTTCCTGCGATCGCCAGGAACTTCAGGGACCTGTACCGGAAATCCCGTGGTATCAAAACTGCCTCAGTAAAAACGGCCCGGGAGGTGGATGAAGCGGTGAAGAAGCAGATCAGTGATCTGATCGGAAAAACGTACGAGGCGGATGTGGAACTGACCACCTCGGTGGATGAGGAACTGATCGGCGGGTTCATCCTGACCATCGGGGATTTGCAGTATGACGCAAGCGTCCTCTCCAGCCTGAAGAATATGAAGAAAAAATTGGTGCAAACACATATCGAAAAGAAGTAACGCATGGTGCAGATCAAAGCTTCCGAAGTTTCGGAAATTCTTAAAAAACAGATCGAAGGATTCAAAGGTCAAATTGAGCTCGAAGAGGTGGGAACGGTCCTTCAGGTGGGTGACGGGATTGCCCGCATTTACGGTCTGAACAATGTGCAGGCCAATGAGCTCATTGAATTCGAAAGTGGTGTGATGGGCATCGTACTGAATCTTGAGGAGGACAATGTGGGGGCTGTTTTGCTGGGATCCTCGGAACTTGTTAAGGAAGGAGACACGGTGAAACGGACCGAGCGGATCGCGTCCATCATGGTGGGCGAATCCCTGTTGGGAAGGGTGATCAATACCCTGGGAGAACCCATCGACGGGAAAGGGGCCATCACGGGGGATCTGCTCGAGATGCCCCTTGAAAGAAAAGCGCCGGGCGTGATCTTCCGCCAGCCTGTGAATGAGCCGCTGCAAACCGGCATCAAGGCTATTGATTCCATGATCCCCATCGGAAGGGGCCAGCGCGAACTGATCATCGGTGACCGCCAGACGGGAAAAACGGCCATCGCGGTGGATACCATCATCAACCAGAAGGAGTTCTACGAAAAGGGGGAACCGGTTTACTGTGTGTATGTGGCCATCGGGCAGAAGGGATCGACGGTGGCCAACATTCAGAAAACACTGGAAGAAGCGGGCGCCATGGATTATACGGTCATCGTATCGGCCACGGCTGCCTATCCTGCGGCCCTTCAGTTCTATGCCCCGTTTGCCGGATGCGCCATCGGTGAATATTTCAGGGATACCGGAAAGCCGGCGCTGATCATCTACGATGACCTTTCCAAACAGGCTGTGTCTTACCG
>Ga0209206_10000095_pt1 | contig 16783 bp, 8 predicted proteins | sample ZodSprsou2mmetaG_FD_185478 | JGI IMG/M metagenome (GOLD analysis project Ga0209206, IMG submission 185478) | Hot spring sediment microbial communities from Zodletone spring, Oklahoma to study Microbial Dark Matter (Phase II) - Zodletone Spring... ...
GGATGAGATCGACTACCTGGTGGAAAATTTCCAGAACCTTGAGCGCAATCCTTCGGATGTCGAGTTGATGATGTTTGCGCAGGCCAATTCGGAGCATTGCCGTCACAAGATTTTTAATGCCGATTGGGTAATCGACGGGCAGGCGCAGGCCAAGAGCCTGTTCGGCATGATTCGTAACACCTATCACCACGCGCCGCAGGGAATTTTGTCGGTCTACAAGGACAACTCCTCGGTGGTCGAAGGCGCGCGTGCGGGGCGTTTTTTCCCGGATGCGGATGGGGTGTATCGCGCACACGAGGAAGATATTCACCTGTTGATGAAGGTGGAAACCCACAACCATCCGACTGCGATTTCGCCGTTTCCCGGTGCGGCGACCGGTTCCGGCGGGGAGATTCGGGATGAGGGTGCGACCGGGCGCGGCAGTAAGCCGAAGGCCGGTTTGAGTGGCTTTTCGGTGTCGAATTTGCGCATTCCAGGTGCCGAGCAACCTTGGGAAAAAGATCATGGCAAGCCGGGGCGTATTGTGTCGGCCTTGCAGATCATGATCGACGGCCCACTGGGTTCGGCGGCGTTCAATAATGAGTTTGGCCGTCCGAATATCTGCGGCTATTTCCGTACCTACGAGCAGGACGCGCCCGGCGCAAGCGGCAGCACGCTGCGCGGTTACCACAAGCCGATCATGATTGCGGGCGGTTTGGGCAATATCCGTGGCGATCATGTGGAAAAAAACATCATTGCCGAAGGTGATTTGCTGATTGTGCTCGGTGGGCCGGCCATGCTGATTGGTTTGGGCGGCGGTGCGGCCTCGTCGGTGGCTTCGGGGGCTTCAGCCTTTGATCTGGATTTTGCCTCGGTGCAACGCGGCAACCCGGAAATGGAGCGCCGTTGTCAGGAGGTGATCGATCGTTGCTGGGCGATGGGCGATACCAACCCGATTGTGTCGATTCATGACGTGGGTGCGGGCGGCATTTCGAATGCCTTTCCGGAGTTGGTGAATGATGCCGGACGTGGTGCGAGCTTTGAGTTGCGCGCGGTGCCGAACGATGAGCCGGGCATGTCGCCGATGGAAATCTGGAGTAATGAATCGCAGGAGCGCTACGTGCTGGCGATTCACCCGGAAAGTCTGGAGCTGTTCCAAAACCTGTGCGAGCGCGAGCGTGCGCCGTTTGCGGTGGTGGGAACCGCGACGGCGGAGCAGCATCTGATGGTCGGCGATGCGTATTTTGAGAATACGCCGGTGGATTTGCCGATGGATGTGTTGCTGGGCAAGCCGCCGAAAATGCTGCGCGATGTGAAGCATCATAGCTTTCAGCGCCCGCCGCTCGACTTTGAAGGTGTGAGCGTGCGCGAGGCGGCGTATCGCGTGCTGCGCCTGCCGACGGTGGCTGATAAACGTTTCCTGATTACGATTGGCGACCGCACGATTACCGGCATGGTGGCGCGTGATCCAATGGTCGGTCCGTGGCAGGTTCCGGTGGCGGACGTGGCGGTGACGGCGCTGGCGCTGGACAGTGATCGTGGCGAGGCCATGAGCATGGGCGAGCGCACGCCGCTTGCGCTGATTGATGCGCCGGCCTCCGGGCGCATGGCGGTGGCCGAGGCGCTGACCAATATCGCGGCTGCGCCGATTGCCAAGCTATCGGACATCCGTTTGTCGGCCAATTGGATGGCTGCCGCGGGTTATCCGGGCGAGGATGCGCTGCTGTTTGATACGGTCAAGGCCGTCGGTGAGGAGCTTTGCCCGCAATTGGGGATTGCCATTCCGGTGGGCAAGGATTCATTGTCGATGAAAACCGTATGGGAGCAGGGCGGCAAACCACGCGAGATGACCGCGCCCTTGTCACTGATTATCAGTGCCTTTGCACCGGTGACGGATATTCGGCATGTACTGACCCCGGAGTTGCGTCTGGATGCCGGTGATACGGATTTGATTCTGATTGATTTGGGCAAGGGCAAGCAGCGCTTGGGTGCGTCCTGTCTGGCGCAGGTGTATGCGCAAGTGGGCGATGTTGCGCCCGATCTGGACGATGTGAATGCGCTGAAGGCGTTTTTTGCCACGATTCAGGATTTGAACGCGGATCGCCTGCTTTTGGCCTACCACGACCGCTCGGATGGTGGCTTGTTGGTTACTTTGGCGGAAATGGCGTTTGCCGCGCATTGTGGTCTGGATATTTCACTGGATCTGCTGGGTGATGAAAGCCTGTCCGTGCTGTTTGCCGAGGAGCTGGGCGCGGTGGTGCAGGTGCGCCATTGCGATACCGATGCTGTATTGATGGCCTTGCGTGAGGCCGGACTTGGGGCGCATAGCCATGTGATCGGCAGCGTGCGTGAAGATGATCGTCTGCTATTCAAACATCATGGCAAGCTGGTGCTGGATGAATCGCGGGTAGATTTGCAGCGTGCCTGGGGCGAAACCAGTTTTCATATCCAGCGTTTGCGTGATAACCCGGATTGCGCGCAGCAGGAGTTCGACAACCTGCTGGATGCGCGTGACCCTGGGCTATTTGCCGAATTGAACTATCTTCTGGATGAGGATGTGGCCGCGCCCTATATCGCCACGGGTGCGCGTCCGCGTGTCGCCGTGCTGCGTGAGCAGGGCGTGAATGGGCAGCTTGAAATGGCCGCCGCCTTTACCCGCGCCGGGTTTGACGCGGTGGATGTACATATGAGCGACATCATCGAAGGCCGTATCACCCTGGATGATTTCAAGGGACTGGTGGCCTGCGGCGGCTTCTCGTATGGCGATGTGCTGGGTGCGGGCGGTGGTTGGGCCAAGTCGATCCGCTTCAATGCGCGTGCGCTGGAACAGTTCAATGAGTTCTTTGTGCGTCAGGATAATTTCGGCCTGGGGGTGTGCAATGGTTGCCAGATGCTGTCCCAGCTTGCGGATCTGATTCCCGGTGCAGCACACTGGCCGCGCTTTATGCGCAACCGTTCGGAGCAGTTTGAAGCACGTTTGGCGATGGTTGAGGTGATGGATTCGCCGTCGCTGTTTCTTTCCGGCATGGCGGGTTCCAAAATGCCGATTGCGGTGGCACATGGTGAAGGGCGGATCGAGTTTGCCGACGGGGTGGATGCCGAAGCGGTGGCGGAGGGCGGTCTGGTTGCCCTGCGTTTTGTCGATCATTACGGGCAGGTCACCGAACATTATCCGCAGAACCCCAACGGTTCGGCGCATGGCATGACCGGGTTCACCAGCGAGGATGGGCGTTTCACCATCATGATGCCGCATCCTGAACGTGTGTTCCGCGCGGTGCAGCATTCATGGCGACCCTATGGCTGGGGTGAAGATGGCTCCTGGATGCGCATGTTCCGCAATGCACGGGTGTGGGTTGGCTAGGTTTCCCTAGAGTGCGCCGTGCGCACCATCAAGCATAAATCGGTGCGTATGACGCACCTTACAAACTGGAATAGATGAATGAATCCAAATTATCTTGATTTTGAACAACCTATCGCCGATCTGGAAGCGAAAATCAACGAATTGCGCCTGATGGGCAATGACAGCAATCTTAATCTGGCCGATGAGATCGAGCGTTTGCAAGTCAAGTCTGCGCAGCTCACGCGCTCGATTTTTTCCAAGCTCAGCGCTTGGCAGGTGTCGCAAATGGCACGCCATCCGCAGCGCCCCTACACCCTGGATTACATCAGCCATCTGATGACCGACTTCGTCGAACTGCATGGGGATCGTGCCTTTGCCGACGATGCGGCACTGGTGGGTGGTCTGGCGCGTCTGGATGGCCGTCCGCTGATGGTGATCGGGCATCAAAAAGGTCGTGATACCCGCGAGCGTTCACGGCGCAATTTTGGTATGCCGCGCCCCGAAGGTTATCGCAAGGCCAAGCGTTTGATGGAAACCGCGGCGCGCTTCAAATTGCCGGTGCTGACCCTGATCGACACGCCGGGTGCGTTTCCGGGTATGGATGCTGAAGAACGCGGTCAGAGTGAAGCAATTGCGCGCAATTTGTTTGTGATGGCGGATTTGCCCACCCCGATTGTGAGCCTGGTGATCGGCGAGGGCGGCTCGGGTGGTGCATTGGCGATTGGGGTGAGCGACCATCTGATGATGCTGCGCTACAGCACTTATTCGGTGATTTCGCCGGAAGGTTGCGCGGCGATTTTGTGGAAGGATGCCGCCAAAGCGCCCGATGCGGCTGAGGCCTTGGGCATTACCGCACCGCGCCTCATGGAGCTGAATTTGATTGACGAAGTGGTTGATGAGCCGGAAGGCGGCGCACACCGATCCTTGGCGGCGCATATGCAAAACGTCAAAGCCGCCATCGTGCGTACGCTGGATCAAACCGAGGCCATGCCACTGGATCAGTTGCTGGAGCGGCGTTATCTGCGTTTGATGAACATGGGGCAGTTCAGCGATAAGGCTTGAGTTCAGAGCCAGGAGCCTGTCGGCCTTGAATCCCCGGTCGCCGGATATGCCTCATTGGCTGGAGAGTCTCTTGGCGGCCATTCCCCAGCATTTGCGCCAGCGTTCGCTGGTTCTTGCCTTGAGCGGTGGCCTGGACTCCACGGTGTTGTTGCATGGTCTGCTTGCATTGCGTCAGGCCGGAAAAATTGGCTCCTTGCGGGCGCTGCATGTGCACCATGGTCTGCAAGCGCAGGCCGATGCCTGGGCTGAGCATGCACGCCAGCTTGCAGCGCGTTTAGCGGTGCCCCTGCGTGTCTTGCAGGTGGAGGTGAATCTGGCGGCAGGGCAGGGTGTCGAGGCCGCCGCGCGGGATGCACGTTATACGGCTTTTGCTGAGGTCATGGCGGCGGGTGAGGTGTTGTTAACCGCGCACCATCTTGACGATCAAGCCGAAACCTTTCTGTTGCAACTCATGCGCGGCGCAGGTGTGCGTGGCTTGGCGGCCATGCCTGTGCTGCAGCCGCTTGCCTTGCGTGAGGGTGATGGCTGGCATCTGCGCCCGTTGCTGTCGATGTCGCGCCAGACGCTGCATTCGATTGCGCTTGAGCTTGGGCTTGATTGGGTGGATGACCCAAGCAATATCGACCCGCGTTTTGCGCGTAATTACCTGCGTCACGCGGTGGTGCCCAGTTTGATGACGCATTGGCCGCAGGCAGCGCAGACTTTGGCGCGTTGCGCACAACGCATGGCAACTACCGAGTCACTGCTACTGGATCTTGCACGTCTGGATCTGCAACAGGCGCGTTGTGAGGAGCCGCGTTGTCTCAATGTCGATGCACTACAGCGTTTGAGTGTGCCGCGTATGCAGAACGCCGTGCGCGCCTGGTTGCTGGAGTTGGCGCTACCTCCACCCCCTGAAGCGCGTCTGAATGAATTGCGGCGCGTGCTGGACGCGCGTGCTGATGCCTTGCCGCAATTGGCCTGGCCGGGGGTGATCTTGCGCCGCTGGCGGGGCGGCTTGTATGCCATGCCTGACAAGGAAAAGGCAGCGGTGGCACAGTCGGGCTGTGTTTGGTCATTGCAACAGCCGCTCGAACTGCCTGAGTTGGCATTACGCTTGCTCGCTAGATTCGAGCGCGGGCATGGCTTGAAAGCTGAGCTTTTGCTGCATGGCGTGCACGTATGTGTACGCCATGCGGCTTCCTTGCCGCCTGCGGCTTCGCGCGCAACGTTAAGCAAACGTTTGCAAGAGCTTGGTGTGGCACCGTGGTTACGCGCGCGTCTGCCCTTGATTTATCTTGGAGATAACTTGGTGCAGATCAGTGATGTATGGCTGTCCCCCGCGTTTCGTGCGCAAGAACAAGAGCAGGGCATTGTGATTAGCATTGAGCGCTTGTTCTGAATTGTCACTTCATTGCCACATTCGCTAACGAAACTGTAGCAAACGTTTTCATCCACTTTAAATTGAGAGTCTGCCATGTCCTGCACACTGTATTCCTTGGAAGTTCAACCCGTCATACCCGCCGAGCTTCAGTGCCTGCATGAATTTGCGAATAACCTCGCCTACAGTTGGAGTCGCAAGATTCGTGGTCTGTTCTTCAGAATGGACGCTGAGTTGTGGGCGGCGTGTGGTCATAATCCCAAGGTTTTTTTGCGTCGAGTTTCGCAAGAGCGCGTGGATGAAGCGCTGGCAGATCCAAGCTATATGTATGACCTGGAGGAGGCGCGTGCCCAGGTTCGCCGTTATTTGGCTGATCCGATTCACGAGCAACTCGCGCCTAAATTAGATCCGGAAAAGGATTTGATCGCTTATTTTTGTGCGGAATATGGCTTTCATGAAAGTTTCCCGATTTATTCGGGCGGTTTGGGTATTCTCGCTGGCGACCATTGCAAGGCGGCGAGTGATTTGGGTTTGCCATTTATTGCGGTGGGTTTGTTATACCGCGTGGGTTATTTTAATCAGACTTTTGATAAAGATGGGCATCAAATTGAAACCTCGCCGCCCGTTGATTTTGCTGACTTGCCTGTAGAGCCGGCTCGCAATCCTCACGGTGAAGAAGTATGTTTTTCCCTGGAATATCCGGGGCGTAAGGTTCAGGTCAAAGTATGGCTGGCCAAGGTTGGGCGAGTGCGGTTGTTTCTGTTGGATACAGATGTTGAAGGCAATACTGCGGAAGATCGCAAAATTACTTACCAGCTGTATGGCGGTGGGCGCGAAATGCGCATCCAGCAAGAAATACTTCTTGGTATAGGCGGCGTGCGCGCTCTGCGTGCTTTGAATTTGCATCCAAATGTCTGGCATATGAATGAAGGCCATGCCTCTTTCATTGTCTTGGAGCGTTGCCGCGAATGGGTCGGGCAGGGGATGAGTTTCCAGGAGGCTTTGGAGTGCACGGCGGCGAATGCAGTGTTCACCACACATACACCAGTTCCTGCGGGGCATGATGTGTTTGATGTGGGGCTGGTTGAATACTACCTCGCGGATATGCGTAAGTCGTTGGGTCTGGATTACGGTGAGTTTATGGGGTTGGGCGATTTGGCCGCGACACCAGCGAATTTTAATATGACCACCTTGGCGCTGCGCGGCTCACGCTTGCACAACGGGGTGAGCAAGATCCACGGTGAAGTCGCAGCACGTATGGAGCAGGCACATTGGCCGGAGATTGATCCAGAGGAAAATCCGATGGCGCATGTCACCAATGGCGTGCATGTCGGTACTTGGCTGGCGCGGGATTGGGCAAACTTCTTCGATCAACTGCAACGTGACTGGCATGAGCACCTGTGTGATCGCAATTTCTGGGAACACATGGTCGAGCAGATTCCAGACTTGCGTTATTGGAGTGTGCACCAGTCGCTCAAGCGTGAAATGTTCGATGATGTGATCGCGCGGATTACCAAACAGTACCGCCGCACCGGACGTAGCCAAACGACCTTGCATAAAGCCTTGAGCATGATCAGCCAGTCCGAGCAAGACATGTTGGTGGTGGGTTTTGCGCGCCGTTTTGCGACCTACAAGCGTGCCTTGCTGGTGTTCAATGATCTCGATGCCTTGGAAAAACTGGTCAACGACCCACTGCGTCCCGTGGTGTTTATTTTTGCCGGAAAAGCACATCCTGCTGACGAACCGGGTCAAGAGTTGATTCGACGCATTTGGGAAATTTCCCAGCGCCCCGAGTTCCTTGGCAAAATCCTCCTCGTTGAGGGGTATGACATGGAGTTGGCACGCAAGCTGGTGACGGGGGTGGATGTGTGGCTGAATACGCCGGAGTATCCGCTCGAGGCCAGTGGCACGTCAGGACAAAAAGCCGGTTTGAATGGCGCACTGAATTTGAGCGTGCTTGATGGGTGGTGGGGCGAAGGTTTTGAAGGTGATAACGGCTGGGGCATTGTGCCGCATGGTTCACAGTATTCGGCGGAATATCGCAATGCCCAAGAGTCGCGTGATTTGATTGAAACCTTGTCGAATGAGGTGATTCCGCTGTATTTCGCTCGTGATCGCGGAAGCTATTCCAGCGGTTGGGTACAACGCTCCAAGGCATCGATGGCGAGTATTCTTCCGCGCTTCAATAGTGAGCGACAGGTGCTTGATTACACGCATGAATTTTATATCAAGGCGCTACACAGTGGGCGCAAACTGGACGCAGACAAGGGTGCTCTTGCAAGCGCGCTTGCCGACTGGAAAGCGCGCGTGCGTGCGCAATGGCACAACGTTAAAGCTGAGCGTCTGGATGTGCCGCCCGTGAATCTGACCTCGGGACAGTCACTTGAAATCTGTGTGGCTGTTGATATTGACGGTCTTTCACCTACCGATGTGCGCGTGGAGTGCCAGTTTGGCGTTTTGGATGCCGAAGGTCAGTTTGTGCTGCGCGCACACTACCTATGCGAAGCGACGGAGCGTGATGATAAGGGACGTCAGCTGTATGTGCTTAAGCTGGAGCCCTCAATGGCAGGCTTGCAAACCTACCGCCTGCGTTTGGCTCCCTGGCATCCGGCATTGACGCATCCCTATGAAATGGGCTTTATGCGTTGGCTATAAGCTGTTTGTGCTGAGTTAAGCCAATCTCTACGTTCTACGCCCCGTCATGAATGGGGCGATTTTTTTGGCTGTGGTTCAATCGTCATTCAGTTTGCGCATATGTGCATATACGCTTCGAGCCAGTGAGTCGGTGTCATAGCCGCCCTCTAGCATGGAAACAATGCGGCCTGAGGCAGAGCGGTTGGCTTGGTCGATCATTTGCTGTGTAATCCAAACATAATCATCGTCCACAAGGGCGAATTGCCCCATCTCATCTTCACGGTGGCCGTCAAAGCCCGCTGAAACGAAAATGAGCTGGGGTGCATGTGCGCTCAGACGCGCAAACCATGCCTCACTCACAGCGGCACGCCAGCGTGTGCCGTCCGTGCCTGCGGGCAGGCCGACGGGCAGGCAATTGTCGGCCAGGGGCGGAATACCGCTACTTGGGTAGTAAGGATGCTGGAAGCTGGAGCACAACAGAATGCGCTTGTCGCCCGCGACAATGGCTTCGGTGCCGTCACCGTGGTGCACGTCGAAGTCGATAATGGCCACGCGCTCCAGACCATGCCGTTCGAGTGCGTGCAATGCGGCAATCGCGACATTGTTGAAGATACAGAAGCCCGCTGAACGGCTGTGACTGGCGTGGTGTCCTGGCGGGCGTATGGCGCAAAACGCTCGGCGTTGTGCCTGCTGCAAGACCCAGTCCACAGCGGCCAGGCCACTCCCCGCCGCGCGCAGGGCAGCAGGCAGGGTGTAGGGGTTCATGGCGGTATCGCCATCCAGATTAACCATGCCTGCACTCGGTGCGTGCTCGAAAATCAGCTCGATCATGCGTGGGTCATGTGCCAAGGCCAAATCGTCACGGCTGGCGAGCGGTGCATCAATGTGGGTGAGCCACGGGTCCAGACCGCGTGCAATCAGCATGTCGCTTATGGCTTCAAGGCGTGCGGCGTTTTCGGGGTGGTGCGCGCCGTTGCTATGCTTGAGGCAATCGCTGTGGGTGATATAGGCGAGGTTCATGGCGTTACCCCCTTGAGATGGTGACGAGTGCTTACACTGTATGGACTTTTGTCACTGAGGTCACTGTCCGACGATCAGCAAGCCTTCTTGGCGCACTCTGTGAGATCTGTGGCTAAGTTTTTTCTTGCGGATAGACCACGACATGGTCTATCGCGAGGGCGATGCCGATGTTCTCGCCGACGGCATGATCGTGATGCGAGGGCACCAGGGAAAGGATTTGCGCACCACTGGCAAGCTGTAGGGTGTAAAGAAAATCCGCACCGCGAAAAGCCTTTTTGATGATTTTGGCCTGCATGGCGCTTCGATCATCGTGAACCACATCATCCGGACGAATCAATACGCTGACCTGGCAGTCGTTCCAGCACGCTTCGCAACGCTCTTCACCGCATTGGGTGGGAATGATGCCATGCAGTACGCCCAGTTCGATTTTGACTTCACGGCTATTCAAAACCCGCCCAGGCAAGAACGCGCCCATGCCGACAAAATCGGCGACGAAGCGGTTATTGGGGCGGTGATAGATGTTATATGCCGTGTCCCATTGCTGGATATGACCTTGATGCATCACGCCGATCACGTCAGCCATGGCAAAGGCTTCGTGTTGGTCGTGGGTGACCATCAGCGCGCTAATGCCTTCATGCTTGATGATTTCGCGCACCTCAGAGGCGAGCTTCTCGCGTAGCTCCACATCCAGATTGGAAAACGGTTCATCCAACAGGAGCAAGGCTGGTTTGGGCGCCAGCGCACGCGCCAGGGCGACGCGTTGTTGCTGACCACCGGAAAGTTCGTGCGGAAAGGCACGGGCTCGTTCAGCAAGCCCCACTGTGGTGAGCATTTCCTCGGTGCGTTCGGCGCGTGCCTTGCGTTCAAGTTGATGCAGGCCGAAAGCGATGTTGTCGGCAATGCAAAGATGTGGAAACAGGGCGTAATCCTGAAACACCATGCCCACCTGGCGCTTTTCAGGGGGAACGACATGACCGACCTGACTCACAAGCTGGTCATTGATGCGAATTGACCCCGCTGATGGATGTTCAAAACCGGCAATCAGACGCAGCGCGGTGGTTTTGCCACAGCCGGAAGGCCCGAGCAGGCAGGCAATATCGCCGCTGTTGAGTGCAAACGAAATCTGTTCGAGGACAGGGGCATCGGCGTATCGGCAGGCGAGTTGTTCGACGTTGAGAACCGTGGTCATGGAGTGGGGTTTGGGTCAGGTTTTAGATCGTGTATAGGAATGATAGTCTGAGAAGCATTTTCATTCATCTTTGAACCCAGCGCGTATGCCTCGTTTTTCGTTGTTATCGGTTTTGACCTTGTTAATCGCGCTTTTGGTGGCTTTGCCTTTGGCTGGCTTGTTGCTGCAGGCGCTGCAGCCGGACGATCAAGCGGTGTGGCGACACTTGGCGGATACCGTTCTGGCCGACTATGCGTTTAACAGTTTGGTGCTGGCGTTGGGTGTGGGGTTGGGCAGTGCGCTGTTGGGCACGGGGAGCGCTTGGCTGGTGTCGCGATATCAGTTTCCAGGACAACGCAGCCTGGAGTGGGCGCTGCTGTTGCCGCTGGCGATGCCGACCTATGTGATCGCCTATGTGTATACCGACGCGTTGCAGTTTTCCGGGCCGGTACAAAGCTCACTACGCGCGCTGTTTGACTGGCAGCGCGGCGACTACTGGTTTTTTGAGATTCGTTCATTGGCGGGGCTGATTGTGGTGTTCAGTCTGGTGTTTTACCCGTATGTCTATGTGATGGTGCGCGAGGCCTTCCATGATCGCCCGGCCAGCATTGAGGAAGTCTCGCGCAGCCTGGGTTTGACGCGCACGCAGGCCTTGTGGCGCGTGCTGTTGCCGATGGCGCGCCCGGCGATTGTGGCGGGCGTGGCTCTGGTGATGATGGAAAGCCTGGCCGAGTTCGGTGCGGTGTCGTATTTCGGCGTGAACACCTTGACCACCGGCATTTACAAGGCCTGGTACAGCTTTGGTAATCCGGCAGCAGCGGCTCAGCTTGCCCTGAGTCTGGTGGGTCTGGTCATGCTGGCGTTGGTGCTGGAAAAAACCAGTCGCGGGCGCGCGCGTTTTCATAATCAATCCGGGCGCAAACCTAAACCGCAGGAGTTAACGGGCTGGCGGGGCGGACTGGCTTTGAGTCTGTGCGCCTTGCCGCTGCTGGGCGGCTTTGTGTTGCCGGGGGCGTGGCTGCTGGTTCTGGCTTTGGGTGAGGCGGGTGCGTTATTGGATGCGCGTTATCTTGCCTTTGCCGGGAATAGCCTCATGCTAGCAACGTTGGCCAGTGCGCTGGCCTTGGGGGTGGCGCTGTTGCTTGGCTATGCCACGCGCATCCACAACAACCGCTGGCTGCATGGCCTGAAACGCTTTGCCATCATGGGCTATGCCGTGCCGGGCACGGTATTGGCGGTTGGGGTGCTGATTCCGCTCACGGCACTCGATCATGCCTGGATTGCCTGGGCGCAAAGCATGTTTGGCGTGATGCCTGGCCTGTTATTGACCGGGAGCATGTTTGCCTTGCTGTTTGCCTATCTGGTGCGTTTTCTCGCGGTGGCGGTGCACGCGGTGGATAGCAGTCTGCAACGCATTCGTCCGAGTCTGGATGATGCCGCTCAAGGCTTGGGGTTATCGCGTTGGCAGGTTTTACAGCGCGTGCATCTGCCCCTGCTCAAGGGCGGCATGTTGAGTGCAGTGCTGCTGGTGTTTGTGGAGGTGATGAAAGAGCTGCCGGCGACCATCGTGTTGCGTCCTTTCAATCTGGACACGCTGGCGACGCAGGTGTTTGTGTTGGCCTCGGACGAGCGCTTGGCCGAGGCGGCGGTGCCGTCATTGATGATCGTGGCCGTGGGGCTTTTGCCTGTGTTGCTGTTGACTCGCGCCATGCGGCGGGCATAAAAAACCCCCGGCGAGCGGGGGGGGAGTGGACTAGGCTGAAATCACTTCCAGCCGGCCTTGTCGATCAGGCGTTGTGCCAGGGGAATTTCCTTGGCTAGAGCACTGGCGTTCAGTGGGTCGATTTTGAAGCTGCCGAGTCTTGCGAGCGCCGGGTTATCCACCTCGACACTCGCCACCACCGGCCATTCATTATTGCCTTTGGCAAAATACGCCTGCGCTGCATCGCTGGCCAGATATTCGAGGAATTTCACCGCTGCTTCTTTGTGCGGTGCGTGCTTTAACATGCCGCCACCGGAAATGTTGACATGCGTGCCCTGGGTTTGTTGGTTTGGGAACACCACAGCGACCTTTTCGGCGACAGTGACATCTTCAGGCTTGCTGGAGCCCGTAATGCGTGCGTAGTAGTAGTGGTTGGTGAGGGCGATCTCACATTCACCCGCCGCAATGGCGCGCATTTGGTCGGTGTCGCCACCCTTGGGCGCACGCGCCAGATTGGCGACCATGCCTTCAGCCCATTGCAGGGCTTTGGCTTCGCCGTTGTGGTTGATGATTGAGGCCATGAGCGTGAGATTGTAGGGGTGGTTGCCGCTGCGTACACAAACCTTGCCTTTGAATTCAGGTTTGGCCATGTCCAGATAGCTGGCAATTTGCTCAGGTTTAACCTTGTCTTTGTCATAGGCAATTACACGGGCGCGGTAGGAAAAACCAAACCAGGCGTTGTCATTCGCGCGAAATTGCGCGGGAATGCGCGCATGTAAAACCTGTGACGGCGTGGGTGCGAACAGACCGGCTTCATCTGCGGCTTGCAAACGTGCGGCATCCACGGTAATGAACACATCCGCCGGGCTGGCCGCGCCCTCACGTTTGATGCGCTCAAACAATTCATCTTCCTTGCCTTCAATGCGATTGATCTTGATACCGGTCGCATCGGTGAAGCCCTTGTAAAGCGCTTCGTCGGTTTTATAGTGGCGCGCGGAGTACAGGTTAAGCTCTTGATCGGCGGCTAGGGCGGGGGCGCTGATGGCGAGGGCGATGAAGCTGGCAATAAGTTTAGGCTTAAAAGATCGACGCATGGCATTCTCCTGGCGCGTGATTGGACAAATTTGATGGCTTTGAATTTGGCCACAAATGAGAATTGTTTGCAAATGCATTAATGGTATTGATTGTCAGGTTTTTTTATGGCCTGAGTGTCGGGCGCGATCAGTTCACTGCTGTGTCACTATCTATGCCTTAGCATTCGCAAACCCAAAACTGGATGGCCTTTTTATGGACTCAATGGTTCTCGTCATCAACTGCGGCAGCTCCTCGCTGAAATTTGCTGTGATGGATATGCGCACCCAGCAACCCGTGCTCACGGGGCTGGCCGAAAAGCTCGGACTGGATGAGGCCTTGATCAGCTTCAAGCAAAACGGCGAAAAACACAGTCACCCCTTGCCACATCCCGATCATCGTGCCGCCATGCAGGCCATGATTGAGTACTTGCAGCAAGCTGGTCTGATGGCAGCGATTGCCGCCGTGGGGCACCGTGTGGTGCATGGCGGCGAGGTCTTCAAAGCCTCGGCGCTGATTGATGATGCCGTGCTGGCCGAAATCGAGAAGTGCATCCACCTTGCGCCCCTGCATAACCCGGCGCACCTGATCGGCATTCACCATGCCCTGGAGTATTTTTCGGGACTGCCGCAGGTCGCGGCCTTCGACACCGCCTTTCACCAAACCATGCCGGAACACGCCTACCTTTACGCCGTGCCGATGGAGCTGTACTACCAGCATGGTGTGCGCCGCTATGGCTTCCACGGCTCCAGTTACCGCTTTGCCACACGCGAAGCGGCACGCCTTTTTGCCCAACCGGAGGAGCAGGTCTCGCTTGTCTGTGCCCACCTCGGTAACGGTGCCAGCGTGGCGGCGATTCGCCAGGGAAAAAGCGTCGATACCAGCATGGGACTGACTCCGCTGGAAGGGTTGGTGATGGGTACCCGTTCAGGCGATGTCGATCCCGGCCTGTTCAACCATCTGGCCGATGCCATGGGCATGAGCGCCTTGCAGACTACCGCTATCCTCAATAAACAATCCGGCCTGTTGGGACTCTCGGGGCTTTCCAGCGATTGTCGCGAACTGGAGCAGGCCGCAGCGCAAGGGCATGAGGGCGCGCGGCGTGCGCTGGAAAAATTCTGCTATCACCTGGCCAAGTACCTCGCGGGTCAATTGGTTGCCGCTGGGTCGATTGATGCACTGATCTTTACCGGCGGAATTGGCGAGAACTCCGTCTGGGTGCGTGCGCGCACCGTGGAGTGGTTGAAGCCACTGGGATTTGCGCTGGATCCCGCCGCCAATCAGCGTTGCACGCGCGGCGAGAGCGGCTTTATTCACGCCGAGGGTAGCGTGCCGGTATTGGTGATTAATGCCAATGAAGAATTGATGATCGCTCTGGACACCGCCGAGCTTGCGGGGCTGGGATGATTTTTTTGCCACAGAGACAACAGAGCTGGTTCAGCATGGCCATGCTCTAGCGGCCTGTCAGACTTAAGCTCCTCGGGCTGCAAAAGCTGCGATTGGCTTCCGTGAGCTCTGTGGCTCATGTTTTTACAAACGCTCATTCAGGATGGACTCATGCACACTTACTTCCTCGCCCCGGTGGGCTACAACGTCGGCTTGACCACGGTGGTACTCGGTCTGGTTCATGCCCTGGAACAAAAGGGTCTCAAGGTTGGCTTTGTCAAACCGATTTCCCAAGACCCGACCGGCGAGCCCGAGCTAACCTCGCATTTTATCCGCCAGATCAACCATCATTTCGCACCCGAACCGTTGAGCATGGAGCGCGCCGAGCATCTTCTGAGCTTGGGGATGGAAGATCAACTGATGGAGGAAATTGTCGGCCTCTACCAACAGGCGGTAGATGATGTCGATGTGATGGTCGTCGAAGGCCTGGTTCCGAATCCGCAACATGCGTTTGTGGCTTCGCTTAACAGCACGATTGCGCTGAACCTTCAGGCGGGCGTGATTTTGGTCGGCGCCGTTGGCGAGCAAAGCATCGAAGCCGTGACCGAGCAGTTCGAACTTGCGGTTCCGAGCTACGGCGCGCACAACGCCATGGCGGGGTATATCGTCAACCACATCCCCGGGATGCAGGACGCTTACGCGCTAGGACGCGAGGTGGTTGAACGCAGCCTGCAATTGCAATCGCACAACCTGCCTTATCTTGGCGGTATTCCACATAAACCTGAATTTCTGCATCCGCGCACCCAAGACATCGTGGAAGTGTTGCAGGCGCGAGTGCTGCACAGCGGAGATATTCGTGGGCGGCGCGTGGCGCAGAATCTGATTATCGCGCGCTCGGTGCCACATATCGTGCATTTGCTCAAGCCCGGTGCACTGATTATGAGTCCAGGAGACCGGGATGATGTGATGATGGCCGTGGCGCTGGCCACGATGAGCGGTATTCCGCTGGCGGGGTTATTGCTGACATCCAACGCCGAGCCTGATCCGAGTATTCAACAACTCTGCCAAAAGGCATTTTCTGGTGAGCTGCCTGTATTACTCACCGCTTTTAACAGTTTTGAATCGGCAAGTTTGTTGAACAACATGAGCCAGCATGTGCCGGCGGATGATGTACAGCGCATAGAGCAGATTATTGATTTCATTGCTGAAAAACTGGATATGACTGCGCTATTGGCGGGAATGGCTCTGCCGCACGAGTTGCGCATGACCCCGCCTGCCTTCCGTTTCCAGATGGTGGAAAAAGCGCGCCGCCTCAACAAGCGCATTGTCCTGCCCGAAGGCAACGAGCCGCGCACGATCCAGGCGGCCGCCATTTGTGCGCAAAAAGGGATTGCGCGCTGTGTTCTGCTCGGGCATCGCGAGGACATTCTGCACATTGCCGAAGCGCATGGGGTCGAATTGCCGGATAACGTGGAGATTCTTGAGCCGGAGCACGTGCGTGCGCATTACGTCGCGCCGATGGTCGAGTTGCGCAAGCACAAGGGCTTGAGTCCGGCGATGGCCGAACAGCAATTGGAGGACAACGTGGTGCTCGGTACCATGATGTTGCAGCGGGACGATGTGGATGGCTTGGTGTCCGGCGCGGTTCACACGACCGCCAATACGATTCGTCCGGCCTTGCAGTTCATCAAAACCGCAGCGGGGGCAAAATTGGTATCCAGTGTGTTCTTTATGCTCATGCCCGATCAGGTGCTGGTGTATGGCGATTGCGCTGTGAATCCCGATCCTAACGCCGAGGAACTGGCGGATATTGCGATTCAGTCGGCAGATTCAGCGATAGCCTTCGGTATCGTGCCGCGTGTGGCAATGATTTCTTATTCGACCGGAGACTCGGGGCAGGGCGAAGAAGTGGAAAAAGTGCGTGCGGCGACCAAGCTCGTGCGCGAGCTGCGCCCAGACATCATCATTGATGGCCCGATGCAATACGACGCGGCCAGCGTGATGTCGGTGGGCAAACAGAAGGCACCGGACAGCCCGGTTGCCGGGCAGGCCACGGTATTT
>Ga0209206_10000099_pt1 | contig 16309 bp, 12 predicted proteins | sample ZodSprsou2mmetaG_FD_185478 | JGI IMG/M metagenome (GOLD analysis project Ga0209206, IMG submission 185478) | Hot spring sediment microbial communities from Zodletone spring, Oklahoma to study Microbial Dark Matter (Phase II) - Zodletone Spring... ...
CCATATATTGGAAGAAATTTTGTGATGAGACAGCATCCAGGTGGAAGATAAGGAACTTCGGAGATGCCTCTCCTGCCGCCGAGAAAGACAGCAGGATGACTATTATCAAAATCATATAGAAACCGGCAGTAATCCCCAGGGAGTTAACTTTTTCTAAGCATGGTCTATTCGTTTTCATAAATATGGTGCTACTCCTTTTATAATTAAAGATTATATAATTTGCTATATCCAAAGTGAATTACAGGCCACGAAATAGTATCGCTGGGTTACCCCATTCAAGTTTACAGTTAATTAAAGAAAGTATCGAGTTAAGAAAGTTAATAAAATAAATTAGGTACATCTAAAAGCACTTTTATTTATTTTACACCACTTAATGCAAGCCAAAAGCACTTACAAATTCAGTAGGAATTTATAAGTGCTTTTAATGAGGGAATTATTTTTTTCGTTTCTTCTTCCCCAAGTTTAATTAGTTGTATTTTTTTTTCTTTTTCCATATCTGTAGAGAGCGTACCTCTATAGTGAGGATTAATCACAATATCCGCCTTATTAGCTGTAATATCATCTAATTCTCCGAGCATGATAAATACAGATCTAAAAAGGATAGATACTACATTATTAATAGAGGGAAGAGTGTCTTCTTGAATATCTCTCAAATTTACTCCGATCACTATGTCTGCTCCCATTTCCCTCACCACGTCTACAGGAACAGGATCTACTAATCCACCATCTACTAACATTTTATCTTCCCATTTAAAAGGTATGGATAATCCAGGTACAGACATAGAAGCTGCTATGGCATTAGAAATCCTCCCTTCGCTAATCACTACTTTTTTACCGGTAATCAAATCTGTAGCAACCACTTTAAAGGGAATTTTCAGATCATATTCGAAACTTGCCCAGTTAGTTAATCGGTCAATTCCATCTCTTATAATTTTCCCATCATTTAAACCTTTCAGCAACTGCACATCTATTTTGCCCTTCGATATATCTGAATAGAATGTAATGAAAGGGGTCTCATCTATATTTTGCAGTTTGATATCTTCCCTGGGAGCCATGTAGTATTGATCAAAATCCAAACTTAAGGCGAATTTTTCTATTTTGTCTATATCTTCCCATAGCGCATAAAGTCCACCGATAAAAGACCCGATGCTGGTCCCGGCAATATAATCCAACTTGATACCTTCATTTTCTAAGGCCTTTAAAACACCAATATGAATGTAAAATCTACTCCCTCCTTCTCCTAATGCTAATCCGATCTTGGGAGCAGCATAAGAAAAAGAAGAAACAGAACAGCAGAGTAATACTAAAACTATTAAAATTTGAATTAATTTTTTTAATTCTTCCATAATAATTGTATTATACATAATATTAACCCTAAATCCACTCTTTTTTCTAATATTCTCGAGCGAATTTTCTACCATCATATACATTTAGTTGATTAGTTAGCTGATTGAAAATACAGGTAACTTAACCTTTTATTTTCTACTTCGTCAAGTTTAATATTAATTCCTTCAAGAATTTCAAAATTTCGGAAGATTTAATTCCGGAAAGATTAATGGTAGAAATACCGGTTAATCTATACTCGCCCTTTATTAATCTTTGCTGATAAAAAGAAGGCATCCTGCTCAATTTAGCCTTTATCTCCCTATCTTCCAAATATCTCAGAATTAATTTATTTTCTCTTAATACCAGGGAATTAATGCCTAACCTTCTTAAAAATATCTTCAAATATATTATTTCAAGTAAATTCCTTACCTCCGGAGGATAGATTCCAAATCTATCCCTTATCTCTTCTTTTGTCCTCTCCAGATCTTCTAATCTTTCTATCTCAGCTAATCTCTTATAAATTATTACTCTCTGCTTTAAATCAGGGATGTATCCTCCGGGAATATAGGCATCCACCTTAATATCAATAACCGGAGTGATATCTTCTTTCTTTACTTTTTCTTTTCCCTCTTCTCGTAATTCCTTAATCGCTTCTTCTAATAGGCGGCAATAAAGATTAAATCCTACCTCGCTTACAGATCCATGCTGTTCTTTACCCAGCAGATTCCCTGCTCCCCGAATCTCTAAATCTCGTATGGCTAATTTAAAACCGGAGCCCAATTCACTAAACTCTTTTATTGCCTGTAATCTCTTTTTTGCGGTATCAGAAATAGCACGATAGGAAGGATAAAAAAAATAGGCATAGGCTCGTCGATCAGTCCTCCCCACTCTCCCTCTTAACTGGTAAAGTTGAGATAAACCAAATTTATGGGCGTCATCGATAATAATAGTATTGACATTGGGAATATCCAAGCCAATTTCTATGATAGTAGTACAGACTAAAATATCATATTCTTTCTCCAAAAAATCAATCATTATATCCTCTAATTGCTCTTCTGCCATCTGTCCGTGAGCAATCCCGATTCTAGCTTGAGGAAAGAGCCGATTTAAATCCCCGGCTATTTTCCGGATACTTCTTACCCGATTATGAACAAAGAAGATTTGCCCTTCACGATCCAATTCTCTTCTAATAGCTTCTACTATTACTTGATCATCTTTTCGAGAGATAAATGTAGCAATAGGAAATCTATCTTCGGGAGGAGTATTTATTATACTTAAATCTCTGACTCCGATCAGCGACATATGCAGGGTACGAGGAATAGGAGTAGCTGTTAAGGTAAGGGAGTCAATACTTTCTTTTATTTTTTTTATTCTTTCTTTATGAAGGACTCCGAAACGCTGCTCTTCATCGACGATTAACAAGCCTAAATCCTTAAAATGGATGTCATTTTGAATAAGGCGGTGAGTTCCTATAATAATATCTACTTTCCCTTCTCCCAAACCTTCAATAACTTTTTTTTGTTCCTGTTTGGTTCTAAAGCGGGAGAGCATATCTATATTGATAGGGAAAGAGCTCATCCTTTCCCGAAAATTATCGTAATGCTGTTGAACCAGGATAGTGGTAGGTGCTAAAATTGCTACTTGCTTTCCGTCTAAAACCGCCTTGAAGGCAGCCCTAATAGCTATCTCTGTTTTGCCATAACCTACATCTCCACAAACTAATCTTTCCATGGGCTTGACCATTTCCATATCAGCCTTTACCTCAGATAAGGCTTGCAACTGGTCAAAAGTCTCTTCGTAGGGAAAAGACATCTCCAACTCTTGCTGCCAGTTATTATCCTTGGAAAAGGCAAATCCTCTAATTTCTTTTCGGGCAACATATAAATCATAAAGTTCCCGGGCTAATTTCTGAATTGACCTCTTTGCTTTTCCTTTCGCCTTTCCCCAGGAAACTCCTCCTAAACGGTAAATCTTAGGAATTTTGTCTTTTACACCAATATACTTATGCACCAAATTGAACTGGTCTACCGGGACATATAATTTATCCCCTTGATCATATTCGATCAGGAGGTAATCTTGCTTTATGCCTTTAACGGTTAGATTTACTATCCCCTTATATATTCCTATACCATGGTCGATATGCACTATATAATCTCCGGGAGAGAGTTCCATTACACTAGAAAAGGGCTCGCTCTTACGTCTGGTCAATTTATAACGTTTATTCCTTTCCTTGCCAAATATTTCCTGATCGGTGATAAAAATAGTTTTGAGATCAGGAAATCTGAATCCATAATTTAGATAACCGTAGGAAATGAAGATAGTTGATTTTAATGATAAAGCAGCATACTCTTCTAATTTTCCGGTAACAAATCTTTCTACCCCCCTTTCTTCTAATATCTCCCCTAAACGTTGAGCCCGTCCTTCATTTCTGACCAGAATAATAATTTGCTCTTTTTCTTTCTGCCACTTTTCTAAATCGTTAGAAAATAGATCTAAATTCCCAAAATAAGAACTAATTCCTATTCCTTCTATGGTAAATTTTCGGATAGTTTCTTTGTTTTCTTTCTGATCGCCGAAGATATCTTCCTTATTTCCCTCCGGAAGATAGGTTAAATTAATGATATTTTTATTCTTTATCTTATTATCTATCTCCGAATGATCGATAAAGTAAAAAGAGGGTGAAAAGATTAATTCTTTTTTATTCTCTTCAATTTTTTGATAAATATCTTTCATTTCTTCCCGAAACTCCTCCGCTTTCTCTTGAATTAATTCCGGCTCGTTTTTTAACACTATCAGATCCTCGGGAAGATAATCAAAGAGTGTGCTGTAATTATAATTAGATAAACCATCAGCTGTTAATTCCCGGGAAGGGAGAAGAGTATAATCTGCCAATTTAAGTATTGATCTTTGAGTATTTGAGTTAAAATACCGAATCGATTCTATCCGATCTCCGAATAATTCTAATCGAAGAGGATTTTCACTGGTCATCGGAAAAAAATCAATAAGACCTCCCCGGCTGCTAAATTCGCCTTTTTCTTCCACTATCTCTACAGACCGGTACTTTTGGTCAAAGAGAATTTTTAAAAAATCATCCTTTTTTAAGCTATCTCCTACCTTTAATTTCCAACTTGTTTTTTTAAATTTTTGAGGCGAGACTAATTTAGGCAAGAGGGCTTTAATATCAGTGATTAAAATAATTCTCTTCTTTCCCTGATCATCCCCCTGGCTTATAGAAAGTTTTTTCAAGATATTAATCCTTTGCTGAATTATCTGCGGATCAGAATTGATATCTTCATAGGGAAGGACATCAAAAGAAGGAAAAAGAAAAATATTTTCCTGGCTATTTTGAGATCTATTTAAAAAAGACTCTAAGTCCTGATATATTTTTAAGGCATTTTCCTGAGAATCAGTAATAATGAGGTAAGATTTTGTATTTTCCTCTTTGGAGATTAAAGCGGCGATAAAGAAAGAACGGGCACTATCTTTCATGCCAGAAAGCGATATTTTGCGAATCGATTTCCCTTTTATTATTTTTACAATTTCTTTAAATTCTTTCGATTGATTCCAGAGGGATAATATTCCCGATAAGGACATTAAAAATTCCTTTCAATTTAGTTAAAGTAATTGCTATTTTGCTAATATTAAAGCTAAATCATAAAGATTTTGTTTAATGGTCTTCTGTTGAGCAAGGACTTCTTCTATATCAGTTGCCTTAATCTCATCTCCGATTAATCCAACCATTTTAGATGTTTCGCCTTTTGATAAATGCTCTACAGCCGCTGCCCCTAAACGACTTGCTAATATCCTATCAAAAGCAGAAGGTGAACCTCCTCTTTGCAGGTAACCTAAAATAGTGATACGGGTTTCATAGCCAATTTTATCCTCTAAATATTTAGTTACTTCATTGGTTTTTCCTACTCCTTCGGCAATAACAACAATGCAATGGGTCTTTCCCCTTTGATAGCCTTCTTTTAATTTTATACTAATTTCTGATAAATCATAGGCTATTTCTGGAATAAGAATTACTTCAACTCCTCCGGCAATTCCACTCATCAAGGCTAAATAACCCGAATTTCTTCCCATGACTTCCACCACAAATGCTCTATGGAGAGAAGAAGCCGTATCTTTGATTTTGTCTATGGCATTTATTACTGTATTTAAAGCAGTATCTACTCCTATTGCCATATCTGTTTTAGAAAGATCATTATCGATGGTAGCTGGAATTCCGATAGTTTTTAATCCTAAAGCACTTAAATCTCGAGTTCCTCTTAAGGTACCATCGCCCCCGATAGTTACCAATCCATCAATACCGAATTTCTCTAATTTTTGAAGAGCAATATCAAGGCCTTCTTTAGTTTTAAATTTTTCACTGCGAGAGGTTTTAAGAACAGTCCCACCTCTTTGCATAATTCCACCGGTTGATATCTGACTCATGGGAAAAATTTTTCCCTCCATTAAACCAGCAAAGCCGCTCTCCACTGCTAATACTTCCAAGTTATAAAATATGCCGGTTCGCACTACGGATCGAACAGCAGCATTCATCCCTGGAGAGTCTCCCCCGCTGGTAAGAACAGCAATTCTTTTCATTTTCATAACAACCTTACCTCCAATATAAATAGTATATAGTATATAGTATATATTTATAGTGCATATTAAAAAAATAAGAAATTAGAAACAATCTGACGAACTAGATAACTGTCTATGTATAGACAAAATTGAATAGATAAATTTATTTCATTGGAAATTGTTTTAATTTTATTTTTACTAAACAATAAATATTATTTACTAAATATTAGTTAAGATTTTAGTTGCTTCTTCCGGAGAAATAGTATTAATGTAAAATCCTGATCCCCATTCAAAACCGGCTATTTTATTCAATCGAGGAATTATTTCTATGTGCCAGTGATATTTCTTATCCAAATCGGAACATTCTCTAATAGAAAATTCCTGAGAGGGTGCAGTATGGATTATAAAATTATAAGGGGGATTATTTAATTTTTTATTTATTTTGGATAAAATTTCTTTCATTATTCTGGCTAAACCTAAAATATGACTGTTACTAGCCTTCTCATAACAGGCATGATGGTATTTGGGAAGTATCCAGGTTTCAAAGGGAAATCTAGCGGCAAAAGGAGAAATAACTACATATTCTTCCGCTTCTTTGATTAATCTCTCTTTCGATTTTAGCTCTTGTGTTATATAGTCGCAGAAAATACATCTCCGGGTAAAATTAAAATATTCTTTAGCTCCTGCTAACTCTTCTTTTATCCTTTGAGGGATAATGGGAGTACCGATAAGCTGAGAGTGAGGATGCTCTAAAGAGGCTCCACCGTCAATTCCGTAATTTTTAAATATTAGAATATATTTTATTCTTTTGTCCTTCGATAGATCCAAATACCTTTGCCGATAAGTTTTTAAGATCAAAACAATTTGATCGATAGTCAGATTATCAATATTTTTATCATGATGGGGGGTTTCAATGATTACTTCGTGCACTCCTAAGCCGTCCATTTTGCTCAACATTCCATCTTTTTTAAGGACAATTTTCTTATCTTCCATCTTTAAAGCAGGATATTTATTGGATACTACTCTTACTTTCCATCCGGGAGTATTTTCGCTGGTACCTTCTTCCCTGAAAGAAAATATTTCCGGAGGTGTTTTATCTTCATTCCCTTCACAAAATACACAGTTACTTTTTCGCTTTTCCTCTGTTTTTATTTTATAATCTAAAGGTCTTCTGCCTCTCTCAGTAGAAATAATCACCCAATTATCAATGATAGGGTCTTTCCTCAATTCAGTCATCTCTGTTCCCCAAACCTTAAAAATAAAATTTGTTATTCTTTTTTAGTCTATTGTGGATAAAATAACAATGTTTAAGAGTTCTAATTGTATTTTTTGCATTTTGCATTGGAAACTAACGGCTATTCACTAAGTATTATTTATAACGATATTGTATCTAATTATACTTGCTTTGTCTACAAAAAAGAGACATGCTCATCCATGTCTCTTTTTTGTATTATTATCATATTAGATTTATTTTTTTATATCTATTTGAATTTTTTAATTAGGGCTCAATCAATTTCCTGTTGTATTTTCTCATAGTGTTTTCAAAGTCATCTTCTATTGTTGTTTTAATTGCCTGGGTAGAGCGTTGGATCACTTCATCTATTTTATCTTCTTCATCATGCTTAAAATTAGTCAGGACATAAGACACGTAATCAAAATTGAAGTTTAGCGAGGGATTGCCTATCCCTATTCTCAAACGAGGGATATTTTCGGTGTTCAAATATTGTATAATCGATTCCATTCCCTTGTGACCTCCGGCACTCCCCATTTTACGAATCCTGATCTGTCCCAATTCTAAATTCAGGTCGTCGTAGACTATTAATAAATCTTGAGGGGATATTCTATAATAAGAAATTACTCTACTTACAGCTCTTCCGCTTAAATTCATAAAAGTTTGCGGTTTTACCAGTATTACTTGCTGATTTTTTATCATCCCTCTGGAAATCAAGGAATAGTAGGATTTTGTTTTCTTAAATTCTATTTTCATATCCCGTGCGAGATTATCCACAATCCTAAATCCTACATTGTGCCTGGTAAATTCATATTTCAAACCGGGATTACCCAAGCCAACTACGATCTTCAATAAAACTCACTATCCTTTTGCTGTCCTATTCTTTTTTAGGTGCCGAGGTAGGAGATTTTTCTTTTGTTGGCTCTTCTTCTCCTTTATCTCCTTCAACTCCTTCTGCTACTTCTTCCTCTTCCTCAACCTCTTCTTCTACCTTCGAAGGATGAACCACTGCGGCAATAATTCTATCCGGAGAAGTTAATATTTCAACACCTTCCGGGATTTCTAATCCTCCGACAGAAATATGTTCACCTACTTTAAGATTACTAAGATCGGCCTTTAAGCTATCTGGCATCTGGTTGGGTAAACATTCTATTTCTACTTTTCGTAATTCAATTTGCAGGATACCACCTTCTTTTACTCCGATAGGTTCACCAATCAATTCAAGGTCAACTTCTAAGGTTAATTTCTCTTTTAAAGTAACTCCGTAAAAATCAACATGCATTATTTGCTTTTTTAGTGTATTATACTGAATGTTTTTAATTACAGCCAATCGGTGGACTTGTTCCTTCCCTTCATCTATCTCCAAATCTATAAGACCGTGGGACTTAGCGGATAGTATTTTGGTCAATTTTTTATTTTTGATCTTTAATATTAAATTTTCTTTATCGTGGGGGGAATATAATACTCCGGGAATCATTCCTTCTTGTCTAAATTTCTTATTGCTTCCCTTACCTGTATTATCTCTTAATTCGACTTTTAATTTTGGTTTTTTCACTCTTTCAACCTCCGGTTTAGTATTTAGTATCTCGTTATATAATTCACCAATTCATCAATTCACCAATTGAAGATATAAACTGCAATTTAATATAAGTTTTGCCTAGTTTACCAGTTTGCTATCCAAGAATCAATCAATTCGTTCAAAATAATTTGTGGATGGGTCAATTGGTTAATTAACTTCTATCTTGTTTAAATAATGTACTTATTGATGAATTGTTATGAATTCTGTTAATGGCTTCGGCAAATATTTCTGCAACCGATAATACCTTAATACCAGGTAAAATCTTACTATTGTCTACGGGAATGGTATTAGTTACCACTATTTCCTTAAATAAGCCATCATGCAAAGACTTTTCTAATCTTTCCTTTGCCGGACCGGCAAATACCGGATGAGTAGCACAAATATAAACCTGTTCTACTCCTGCATCCAATAAGGCTTGACTTCCTTTTATTATAGAGCCGGCAGTATCAATAATATCATCGACCATAATAGCAGTCTTACCTTTTACTTTTCCTACGATATGCATTATTTCTACATCATCAAAAGATGATCTGTATTTATCGATAATAGCTATTGGTTTTTTGATGCGGCCTGAAAATTCCCTGGCTCGAGCGGTTCCTCCCACATCCGGGGAAATAACTACTACCTTATCTAAGTTTTTCTCTTTAAAGTAATTTGATAATATGTTTACAGCTTCCAGCTGATCTACGGGTATATCGAAAAAACCCTGGATTTGTCCGGCATGCAAATCCATGGTGAGCACTCTATTAGCTCCAGCAGAGACCAATAAATTAGCTACTAATTTTGCAGTAATTGGCTCACGAGGCTGAGTCTTCCTCTCTTGTCTGGCATAACCATAATAAGGAATAACTGCGGTAATTCTACCGGCAGATGCCCTCTTTAGAGCATCTATCATAATAAGTAATTCCATCAAATACTCATTACTTGGTGGACAGGTTGACTGAATAACAAAAACGTCTTCGCCTCTTACGCTTTCCTCGATCTTCACCTTAATTTCGCAATCAGGGAATCTGGAAACGTCAGCCTGACCTAAAGGTACATTTAAATATCTACATATCTCTTCTGCTAAATCTTTATTGGAATTACCGCTAAATATCTTCAACTCTCTTTTATTATAAAGTATCAATATTTTATCATCTCCATCTATTTAAATTTCTCTTTTTTTATAGAATATTAACTTTTACTTTCCTTTTTTTTCTTCCGCCATCCGGGAATATTGGTTTGTCGGGAGCGAGCAATGGCTAAATTACCTGCAGGAACATCCTGGGTAATAGTTGAACCCGCTCCGGTATAAGAATCTTTCCCTAATTTTACTGGCGCAACTAATGAATTATTGCTTCCGATAAATACTCCTTCTTCTATAATAGTTTGGTGTTTTTTTTCTCCGTCATAATTGCAAGTGATAGTCCCTGCTCCAATATTGGCTTTTTTACCAACTGTAGCATCACCTAGATAAGTTAAATGAGCGGCTTTGCTGCCTTCACCCAGAATAGTTTTCTTTAATTCTACAAAATTTCCTATCTTTGCTCCTTTTTCTACAATAGTCCCAGGTCGTAAATGAGCATAGGGACCGATTTTTACTCCATCTTTAACGACGCTACTTTCTAATATTGAAGCCCAAATTCTAACTCCCGCCCCTACCTCAGTATCAATTAGATGAGTGTTTGGTCCGATAAAACAATTGCTGCCTATTTTTGTTCCTTTTTCGATAATAGTAAAAGGATAAATAATAGTGTCCTGACCTATTTTAATCCCTTTCTCAATAAAGGTACTATGAGGATCAACTATAGTAACTCCCTGAAGCATCAAGTTTTGAAGCGTTTTTTGATAAACTTTCCGGGAAGCATCAGCCAGATCCAATCGATCGTTTATTCCTATTATTTCCGAATAATCTTCTATTATTATGTTTCCTACAGTTAATCCTTCTCTTAGTAATATTTTTATCGTATCCGTTAAATAATACTCACTTTGTTTATTATCTGCAGTAACCTTTTCTAAAACTTGGAATAATTTTTCTTTGTTAAAACAATAAACTCCGCCATTTATTTCGCTAAGTTCCTTCTTATTTGCGGATAATTCTACCTCTTCAATTATTTCCTTAATTTCACTTTTTTTACCTCTAATAATTCTTCCATAACCTTTAGGATTTTTTAAAATAGCAGAAATTAAGGTACAACAAAAACTATTACTCTGGTGATACCTTAAAAGTTTTTTTAAGGTTTTTATATTTAAAAAAGGGACATCGCCGGATAAAACCAGCACATCTCCCTTAAAATCAGACAATAACCTTTTGGTTTGTAAAACTGCATGGGCAGTTCCTAATTGCTCCTTCTGCTCTATATACTCTATTTTCTCGCCAATTAATTCCCTTATCTTATCACCTTTATAACCAATGACTAATATTTTTCTTTTAATTTCGAGCTGATCAATTGTATCTAATAGATACTTTAAAATTGGTTTTCCGGCAAGATCATGAAGTACTTTAGGCAGGTCAGATTTCATTCTCTTGCCCTTACCCCCTGCCATAATAATTACGGCAGTATCTTTCATAATCATACCCCCAATTTGGTATTTCATATCTCGTGCTATATATAACTTATATCGTGTAGCGTATAGAAATAAAGTAAAAAGTAATAAGTTTAAAAAAAACAAGTTACTTATCACTTATTCCACATTAAATAACTTAGAGATCAACCAGCAAACTGGATAACTGGCTAACTAACGACTAATTTAAATTTTACCAGTTAACTAAGTAACAAATCAAAATTAAATTTATGGCTGGGGCGGAAGGATTCGAACCTTCGAATGCGGGATCCAAATTCCCGTGCCTTACCGCTTGGCTACGCCCCAAACCAATATTTTTTACCCTAGTGATTTACCTAGAACAGGTCATCTTCTTTCTTGTCAGGCTCTTCTTCTTTTTCTGTTTCTTCTTCTATTGCTTCTTTTTCTTCTTCTTTTTCTTCTTCTTTAGCTTGGGGAGCCTCTTCTAATTCCCTGTGATAGACGTCTAAAACTGCATTTTGTATCTTTTCTCTAATCTCGGTATTTATAGGATGGGCAATATCCTTATGATCTCCGTTGGGAAGTCTCTTGCTTGGCATTGCCACAAACATACCCTTGTTGCCATCGATAACCCGTAAATCATGCACTACAAAAGAGTCATCGAAAGTGATTGATACATACGCTCTTAATTTTCCTTCTGTTTCTATTTTTCTAAGTCTGACATCTGTAATTTCCACTTAATACACCGCCTTTTTAATTTTTTGTTTTTGAAATTATCACAATTAATTACATTTTCTATCTGTAGTTGTTTCTTCTAATTGCAATCTTTCCCAGCTAAATTACACACTAAAACTTTTCACTTAACTAGGCTCTTTCTGCTAACTAAATTATTACCTCCTAATTGTTTGTTTTGACTAATTTACTCCAGATACTTCACATAGCTGTTATTACCTCCCTATTTCAGTAAATGTTAAATGTTTTTATAAAAAACAAACACAGTAATAATAACTACTGTGTTTCTGGAATAATTTATTTAATATTCATGTTTTTCTTTTCTTAACAAATTATGTTTAACTTGATTTTCAGCAATATTATTAGTCAGCACGATTAATTCCTTGTTCTTTTCTGTAAGGTTTTAGTTAAAAAAATTATAACATGAGAGAATTTTATTGTCAAAAAAAGTAATTTGTTAATTGGCCAATTAAATTAGTCGTTAGTCGTTAGTATTAAATTCAAGATACAATATAATATAATTAGTGCATAGCGTTTAACATCGGGTTTAATAAATTAAACCCCTACCTCTTTATAGAAACTCGAACCCTGCAACTTGTAACCTTAAACACTCTACGCTAATTTTCCCCCATCACCATACTCAGTTTGGCAAATTCTTCCAGTGTAAGAGTTTCTCCCCTACGATTCTTATCTATGTCTACCTTAATTAAAAAGTTCTCCATATCCCTTTTGCTAATTTCACCTTTAAAAAAGTTCGATAAAGAATTAATTAAGCTTTTTCTTCTTTGCTGAAAGGAAGCTCGAATGAGGTTAAAAAAAAGTCTTTCATTCCCTACTTGTACTTGTGGTTTTTTATAGATATCTAATTTTATGATCATCGAACTGACTTGAGGTTGAGGGTAAAATACCGTGGGAGGGACAATATGAACTTTTTGCGGCAGAGAGTAATATTGGGTAACAAGGGATAAAATACTGTAATTTTTATTCCCTACTTTAGCCAGCAACCTTTCTCCTACTTCTTTCTGGACAAGAAATACACCCAATTTTAAATATCGATTTAACTCAAGAATCTTTGTAATTAAAGATATGGAGATGTAGTAAGGAAGATTACCTACAATTTTTTCAACTTTTTCACCCGTTGCTCTTCTTTGCTTAAAAAAATTAATCAGATCGAAATTTATAATATCTTCAAAAATAATCTCAATATTATTAAAAGAAGAAAGGTTTTCTTTTATAAGAGGAATTAATTTTCTATCTTTCTCAATGGAAATAACCTGGTTAACCAAGGGGGATAAGGCAAAGGTGAGGGTTCCAATCCCTGTACCGATTTCTAAAACGTTATCTTTTTTATTCAATTTTAGTGAGTCAATAACTATTTCTAAGATATTTTGATCAACTAAAAAATTCTGTCCTAAACTTTTCTTACATTTAAAGTCGTGACTACTAAGAAACCTGGCAACTTTAGTGGGTGAAGTTAACTTTGGATTATTCATCAGATTGCTTGCCTTTTATAGCTAATAGTGAATAGTTGTTAGTATAAATTCAAGTTTTTAGTTGGCAGTTCCCGGTTTTCAATTCTAAAATATAAGTTAAAAAAATAAGATACAAGATACGAATTTGGTTTCCAGTTGTTTCTTCTTTTTTTACTATATACTAAGCACTATATACTATTTACTAATTTTGGAGCCGGCGATCTGAGTTGAACAGACAACCTACGGATTACGATTCCGTTGCTCTGCCAGTTGAGCTACGCCGGCATCATATCCTTTAAAAAAATGGTAGGCGGAACAGGACTTGAACCTGTGACCCCCTACATGTGAAGCAGGTGCTCTGCCAACTGAGCTATCCGCCCATTTTTTATCATTAATCAATTGGTGCCCCCAAGGGGATTTGAACCCCTGTCGCCGCCGTGAAAGGGCGGTGTCCTGTCCCCTAGACGATGGGGGCATTTTTAGATGGGCCGTGCAGGGTTCGAACCTGCGACCCTCTGATTAAGAGTCAGATGCTCTACCAACTGAGCTAACGGCCCTCAAAATAGCTAAAATCGTAAAATTTTCGCTTTTAAATGTTACACTATTTTTTACTGCCTGTCAATTATAAATTAGTCTATAGTGAATAGTGAACAGCCTTTAGTATTAAATTACGGGTTGCAAATTACAAGATGGGAATTAATACAATTGGTTAATTAAATTAATTATTGATATAGGAAACTATTAATCTATTACTATTTAATACTCACTATTCTCTTCGGGAATCCGAGCTAAATTTTCAAATTTTGCATATTCTTTTACAAAGGCTAAATCTATTTGACCGGTAGGACCATTTCTCTGTTTACTAATAATAACCTCGGCAATGCCCTTCTTTTCTGTTTTTGCCTTATAATATTCCTCTCGGTATAAAAAGACTACTAAATCAGCATCTTGTTCAATTGCTCCACTTTCTCTCAAATCGGATAGGCGAGGTCTTCTCTCAATTCTTTGTTCTACTGCTCTGGATAATTGGGAAACTGCAATTACCGGAACATTTAATTCTCTTGCTAACCCTTTAAGAGAACGAGAAATTTCTGAAATTTCCTGTTGTCTATTTTCTACTCTACCAGAACTTGTAATCAACTGCAAATAATCTATGATAATTAAGCCAAGATCATGCTGTGCTTTTAGTCTCCTGGCTTTAGCTTTAATTTCTAAACAAGTAATCCCGGCTGTATCGTCAATAAAAATGGGAGCAGCTGCTAACCGGCCTGCTGCCATAGAAAGAGTAGGCCAATCTGATTCTGCTAATCTCCCCTTTCTCAAACTATGGGCATCAACTCTAGCCTCTGAACAAAGCACTCTTTGAACTAATTGGGATTTTGACATTTCCAAGCTAAAAAGGGCAACCGGTATATTTTTTTGAACTGCAATATATTGGGCAACATTCATACAAAAGGCTGTTTTACCCATGCCAGGCCTACCGGCAATAACAATAAGCTCGGAAGGTTGAAATCCGGTAGTAATATCATCAAACTCATCAAAACCACTAGGAATACCGGTAATAAACTCTTCTCTGTGGTATAAATTTTCAATCTTCTCAAAACTATCTTGAAGTATCTCTTTAATAGGAACGAAAGATTGCCCTAAATTTCTCTCTGAAACCTCAAAGATCAAATGCTCTGCTTTATCCAGTAAAATCTTAGCATCTTCTTTTTCTTCATAACCCATAGAAATAATTTTAGTAGCATTATTAATTAAATTGCGTAAAATAGATTTCTCTTCGATAATTTTAATGTAGTGCTCAATGTTTGCTGCAGTAGGAACACTATTAATTAAGTTAGTTAGGTAGGTAACTCCTCCAATTTTCTCTAATAAGTTTTTCCGATTCAAATCCTCGGTAAGGGTAACTAAATCAACCCCCCTGCTCTTTTCAAAAAGCTCAAGAATAGACTTAAAGATATTTTGGTGAGCTTTGTTGTAAAAATCTTCTGGTCTTAAAATATCAACACTGTGTAAAATAGCATCTTCCTGAAGCAGCATTGAACCTAAAGCAGCCTGCTCTGCACTAATATTTTGAGGAGGATTCCTGCCTAATTCCATTTTTTAACTCCATATCAAACTAGTCATTAGAATATAGTATCGAGTACCGCGTCAATAAAATCAGAATTCAAGAACGGAAAGGTGATATATCGTACACAAAGTAGTACAGGCGTCTCGCCTGTCTATTGGTCGTTACTATTAAAATAAAAAACTAAACATTTACAGTTTCCTGTTTAAAATACAAGAAAAATTAGTTGATAGAAAATAGAGCATTTCGCTGTATTTTATTCTAACTTATTTTTTATAGTTTTTTCTTTACTATATACCATATACTAAATATTATATTATTCTTTTTTGGTAGTTTCTGTTTCTGGTTCAATTGCGGAATCAGAAACTAAATGGACTTCGATTTGAGAAGTTATATCTTTATGTAAGTTTACCGGAACAATATGAACCCCTAATTTTTTTAAGGATTCTTTTAATTTTAGTTTCTTTTTATCTAATTCAATTCCTTGTTGCTGCAATAAATTATCCACAATATCTTTACCGGTTACAGAACCAAAAAGTTTTCCTTCTTCGCCGGCTTTCACTTTAATTTCCAGTGAGATATTATTAATTTTCTCTGCTAATTCCTTGAATTCCTTTAACTCTCCCTCCCTCTGCTCTGCTTCTCTTTTCTTTAAATATTCTATTTGTTTAAAATTACCTATGGTAAAGGAAATTGCTTTGCCTTGGGGAATTAAAAAATTACGGGCAAAACCATCACTTACTTCTACTATATCGCCGGTTCTTCCTACTTTTTCTACATTTTGTTTTAAAATTATTTTCATGTTTTAGCCTCTCACCTCTATTCATTAT
>Ga0209206_10000102_pt1 | contig 16146 bp, 10 predicted proteins | sample ZodSprsou2mmetaG_FD_185478 | JGI IMG/M metagenome (GOLD analysis project Ga0209206, IMG submission 185478) | Hot spring sediment microbial communities from Zodletone spring, Oklahoma to study Microbial Dark Matter (Phase II) - Zodletone Spring... ...
CCGTTGCGCATGATCTCAAAAGTCCACTGACATCCCTGGTTGGGTATAGCAGCCTGTTAGGAAGCAGACACGACAGACTGCCAGAGGACAAAATGCTGGAAGCGCTGAACATCATCGCACAAAATGGCCGCAAAATGACGAACATTATCGACGCGCTGCTCTTGCTTGCCACGGTACGTAAGGCGGGCGATGTCGAAATAAGCGTCGTCGATATGGACATCGTTGTGAGCGATGTACAGAAGCGTCTCGAGGATATGATCCGGAATCAACAGGCGACCCTCATCACCCCAGAAATCTGGCCACCGGTTATCGGGTACGCTCCGTGGATCGAGGAAGTGTGGGCCAACTATATCAGCAACGCGATCAAATATGGGGGACGGCCTCCTTTAATCCACCTGGGCGCAACCGAGCAACCTGACAATCGTATTTGTTTTTGGGTGCGTGATAATGGCAAGGGGCTTACTCTCGAAGAGCAGACTCGCCTGTTTACCCCCTTCACACGTCTGGACCAAATTCGTGCCAAGGGCCATGGTTTGGGACTGTCCATTGTGCGCCGCATTGTGGAGAGGCTCGATGGGCAAGTAGGCGTAGAGAGCGAAATTGGTCATGGGAGCATTTTTAAGTTCACTTTGCCTCAAACGGCTCCTTCCGCCGACTCGTTCTTAGAAACACGCGCGTGAATATTACGCCTGAAGCCAGGCTCGAAATTGCGAATAATTCAGGAAACTACCCAAGTTGAAAGGTCACTATGAGCTTAAATTCAGATACTACTCTATCCTTACCTGAACTTCACGCCCGCTACAAACAAGGGGTTAGCGAGTTGCTGCGGCGGATGGGGCACGACCATCCGCGCCATAACGAAGCTCTCGTCTATCAACAACGCCTCCTTGAAAATCTCGGTCGGGGTCTCTATGGTGAGGATAGCGCCCGTGACGCGGAGCGCAGCGAAATTCTCAGTCAGTTGGAATCGCTCACTTTTTCGGTTCTGGGCCTCACCTTCTACGAATTGTGCAAGATTATGCCAGCTTACAGCGAAACAGCATTTTCCCAACAGGTTGAGTTCGTCAACCGCGACCATGAGTTACGCTTATTGAACGTTGATCGCTTGAAAGCGGCCAGTTCTCCCTATGTCCTCATCAGCGCGCCGGCCGGCTATGGTAAAACATACCTCCTTCAGCGTTTGATATACACGGTTCAGACTGACGAGGTCCTCCGGCGAACGTGGGCTACGATCTACGTTGACTGCGGGCAACTGCCGACCGAGCAGGTCGGCGGCCTCATCCAGGCTCTCACCGGCCAACCGCTCCAGGGAACCTCGGACGAGGTGAATCGTTGGGTGCGCGATTTTATCGTCAATGAATTGGGCGGGCCACTTCCCCAGGACGCGTCTGGACGTTGGGCGGTTCTCTTGATTCTCGATACGATCGAACAACTTAAGCCCTCCTGCCAACAGTGGATGGCCACGCTCCTGGATGGACTCCGCAAGAAAACCCGGCTTCGTACCCGCAGTGGTTACGAAGAGATTGTCGTTCTCCGCATCATCATCGCCGGGCGCGTGGTCGACCCCTTTTGGGAGACTTACACGCAGGTGTATCCTAAACAACCGGCTCCTAAGCGCATTGCGTTAAGCCCATTTGACGAACATCCTATTCAAGAACTTATCTGGCTGAAAGCAAAAGCGGCACAGGTTCAACAAGTCCTTGACGATCGAACTGTCGCCGACATCGCCGATGAAGTGCAATACTTGAGCGGTGGACATCCCAGAGTCATTCGGAACCTGGTAGAGCACCTGGCAGACCAGTCTTTCGCGATGGATTTATTGCCCTCAGAGTACTTCGCCCAAAATCGTGAATCCCTGGTGCAAGCTCATCTCCGCCCTGTCGCGGCTGCGCTGCTGGAAAATCTCCCTGAGGCCATTCGTGAAACAGTGCGCGTGCTCAGCGTCTTCAGGCGCATTAACGCCAACACGGTCCAAAGGCTGGTGGAATCAAGTTTGTTAACGTCTGAAACCGACGAGGTCACGCTGTTGAGTGCGCTGTTGGATGCACACCTTCTGGAAAAACCCACTATTCAAGAGCCTTTTTATCGCGACCACGTGATGCGGCGCATTATGGCCCTGGATATGAGCCACGGGCAAGATGCGTTCCGCACAAAATGCCTCCAACTGAACAGGCTAGCCCTTGATTTATATGAGGGCTGGATTCAACAGGGATTACAAGATTCATATCGTGGGCCGATACAGCGTTTACTCTCAGTGATCGAATGGTTATTTCACGCTTTGCAGGATGAAACGATAGACAGCGCGTTGCTTCGCACCAAGACCCAAACGCACATTCAGATAGTGTGTGAAAATCCAGGTACGGACGACATTGTGGATTTGCTCGTAGATGAAATTAAAAAGGATGCCGAAATACGCTATTTGTTACGTCATCGTTTGGGTGAAAATGGCGTTGATATGATGTGCGATTGGCTTAACGTAGCGAGTCAGGTCTAGGAGGACAGAAGATGGCAAAGTTTGACGTTTTTGTGGGACGAGAAAAAGAACTGGACTACATCCATCAGTGGGCAGAAAAATGGGGAACTGTACACCTGGTGCTGATTGATGGTAAAGGTGGGATCGGTAAGACCTTTTTGCTGAGAAAGATCATGGAAAAATATAGCGCCCAAGATGAATTTGCAGTCGCCTACTATGACCTCTCGGAACAACCGCCCGGTATCAGACAAATCCTCCATCTGGCGGAATCTTTGGGATGGCACTATTTCCCCAACTTCCAGGCGCAAATCAACGATTTGGCCAGTGGCGAATATGACGTTGCGGACGTTCGCTTGCCTCAACTCGAACAAGAGGCCATGATGACGTTTGTTGAAGAAGCAAATACCCTGATGGAACATAAGCGCATCATCTTCTTGACCGACACACTGGATGCATTTATCCCAGGTTATGCAGAAGAGAACTTGTACAAGTATGTCCCCTTGTTTTCCAATGCGTTAGGCATTTCTGCTGGCCGCCAGGCCAAAGCATTCCTGCCTGATTTCAGAAAGGGGGTAGGAGAAAAAAATGTTACCCACCTTGCTATGGACAGCTTCAGTCAGGTTGAAAGTCGAGCGTTCTTTGCGGAAGTGGACAAAGACAACCTGATTTCGCCCGACCTACGCGCCAAACTCCACTTCTTAACCGACGGGCGTCCGATCCTTCTTTCCCTCTCCACCGAGTGGTTGTTTCGCGACGTACCCCTATCCGATATTGCGGACCATTCATTGGAAACCCTGCGAGCGCTGCCGCCCGCCGAATTGCAGGCCTTGCGTGAGCGCTTCGAGTTCGAGTTGGTAGACCAGGTACGCCGGCTCAAAGACTCTCAAGATCGCGCGGTGCTCTATATGGCTCACATCAACCGCCGCAACGACGCTAGCATTCTGTCCAGTTTGCTGGAGCTTCCCTACTCCGAGGCTCAAGACTTGGTACAGGGACTCGCAGACCTCTCCTTCGTGCGCTATAACCCCATCACCGGCAGTTGCGCGCTCCACGATGAGATGAGAAACCTTATCAACAAATACGCCTGGCCTGACGTTGATCCAACTGGCGACCTGCGGCGCAAATTAACACGCAGGATCATTGACGATTATTACAAGCTTCACATTACCAGATTGGAACATCGAAATAGGCCGGCGCTTGACCCCCCCAGCACAACCGTTGTGCGTCAGGCCAAGATCAGTGAGGCGGAATGGGAACAATGGCGACTGGAAGCTGAATGTCTGTACTACCATCTACAACTCAGCGAAGAGGAAGGATTTGCGTATTTTGATGACCGCTTCCAGGAAGCACAGCGCAACAATCACTTAATGCGGATGCAGTTTCTCCTAAGCGAGATGGAAATTGCCGGCCATGCCGACATTCACGCCAGAGTAGAGCTGCGCAGAGCCGAGTCCCTGCGTCGCAGCGGTGACACGGAACAAGCACGCGAGATTTGTGAGAAAGCCCTGCGCCAGGCCGACACCTCGCAGGACAGCCGCATCAGTGCCTATATGACCTTGGGCTGGATTGCCGCTGCCGACAATCCCGAACAAGCCATCGACTATTTCAAAACTGCACTGGCCCTTGCCGAGAAAGCCTTTGATTCCCGGCACATTGGTATCCTCCACAATAACCTAGGACTTGTGAACCGCTTCATCAACCAACTAGATGAAGCTACCGAACATTACCAGTCCGCCATCGCGTACAGCCGGCAATCGGGAGACGCCTCTCTCGTCGCCTCTGCGACCAACAATCTGGCTTATGTGTACCAGCTTGAGGGCGATTTAGCCCAGGCGGATGCGATGTGCCGGATCGCCCTGGCTCAACGCAAAAAACTGGGCGTAGAGCGAGATTTGGCGTACAGTTACCTCACCAAGGCTGAAATTGACCGGGAGAAGGGAGACCTGGAAAGCGCAGAGCGTTACACAAAGTTGGCTCTCCGCAGTTTTGAAAAGCTCAACGAAGTGCGAGGACAGGTGATGGCCTATCGCTCTCTCGCTAACATTCACCGTCACTTAGAACAATTCGACAAGGCAAGGATTTATTTGGATCAGGCTTTAAGCCTGGCCACACAGCTTAACGATAACCCCTTACTCGCCAGTATCTATGACGTGTACGGACGTCACCAGCGCGACCACGCAGTCTACTTACAAGAATTGGGCGCGGAAGGGAATGAGGAAAAGATAGGCCGGCTTTTTGGTCACGCCCGCGAATATCTGGAGAAAAGTCTGGCCCTGGCCCAGCGCCACAGTGATCAATGGCTGCTGACCCGAGGACAACTCGAGTTGATCCTGGCTTACTTTTTAAGCCGCTCACATTCGGATGAAGAAATCGAAGAGATGCTGAATATCGTTTGGGAACGCGCATCTCGACTTCAGTACACCTTATTACAGGGATACGTCCACGAAATACGCGGCGAAATTGCGCTGCGCCACAAGGACCATGTCACCGCCGCGAAGCAATTTGGGCGATCCGCAAAGCTGCTCAGTCGTTATACTGGCCGCGAACTCACCCGTTTCTTCGACCGCCTCAGTGAGTACCTGTTGAACGTTGACCTCGCGCCTGATGTCGCCGCACTTATGGCGCAGAGTGTGCTGGACATCATTGAAGACCCGAAAGGCAACGCCTTCCTGGAATCGTTACAAGTGCTCTGTCAGCAAGTCTTATCCATGCAATCGATCTAAGGAGAAGAGAATGAGTGTGATTCTTACGACCAACCCAAGCGATTCTGGAAAACTCAGCATTAACCAACATTCTGAATGTGCTTGTGACTGTGATTGCGCCTGTCCCGTTGATGGTAAGGTCACACCTGTGCTTTCATTACCGGTGGCCTACTATCTGGAACTCACCCCGATGTGCAATAACCGGTGTCCTGGATGTGGCAACGTCTACGCATGGCAGCGCGCCGCCCTCCCCGCGCCCCTGGATGGCGATGGCTGGTGCCGTCTCATCCGACACCTGGCGGCACACGCGTATCATCTCAAAATCACGGGAGGAGAACCAACCCTGCACCCGGATTTCGCCGAAATCCTTGAGACGGTCGATAGTCTGAATATTCCGTTTACGCTTTTCACGGCTGGTCGCTGGCATGATCCCGAGGCCATCGTCCGCCGCTTGCGAAACACGCCCACTTGTGAGGGCTGCCTCATCTCCCTGCACGGCTCCGATGCTGCGACGCACGAGGCCTTCTGTAACGTCTCAGGAGCCTTTGATGAAACCGTCGCCAATATTCGCCGGGCTGCGGAAGCCGAGATTGATGTCGCGGTCAGCTTCGTCATCAACCGGCACAACTGGCAGCGCGATCACATCGAGGCCACGCTGGACTTGGCCCTCAGTTCGGGTGTCACGCAAGTCGTATGCAACCGCCTCATTGGCAATGACATACCGGGCATCACCCCCAGCCCGGCGCAACTACGTGCCGCGGTCGCCACCATAGAATCCTTGCGTGAAGCCGGACACCCTATCCGCTTCGGGAACTGCATCCCACAATGTTTTGCGGCCTCATCGTCAACAGGATGCACTGCCGGCAGCACCTTCGCTACCCTTGACCCTTGGGGGCGGATGCGCCCGTGCAACCATGCTCCCGTAATTGCAGGTGACCTGAACACACAAACCGTCGAAGCCGTCTGGCGCGGCGCCGTGATGACCGAATGGCGCGCTCGCGTGCCGGAGGGGTGCGCCGCGTGTGCCGCGTTCGCGCTCTGTCACGGTGGCTGTCGCGCACAGGCACTCCTCACAGGACAAGAGCAAGACCCCTTAATCCAAATGCCTCCGCTGAAAGCCGATGTTCCAGCGGAGGCACTGAGACTATACGCCGGACTGCGTCCCTTGCGGAAGTTCACGCAACGCGCGCACGATCTTGATGTGCTGATTTACAAGAGCCGGGTGGTTGGTTTGCCGAAGATGTATGCCCCCCTCGCACGTGATCTCAACGGGGACCTCACCTTGCAGCAAATCCAGGACGAATATGGACTTGAAGCGCTCGACTGGATCGAAGCGCTCTACCGACAAGGGATGCTCACGTGGGCTTGAAAAATTATAAAACTTTGGTCATTGTGAAGTCAATTTTCCCTTCTGACCCCGCCCGCACGATAGTGTCTTGAGTACCGACGACGACGATGCGACCGGTGTCATTCCAGCGGTCAAGAACTTCGGCGAGCGCGGTGAAGTCTGCGGTTGTAGTGCTCAAAATCTCATCCCGGTATTGTTGCCGCGCTTCATCGGTATAGCCAATGAGGGCACGCTGCATAGCGCTGTACCCCTTGGCATCTGGCAACTGGTAGGCGTCGATGTTGCCAATCGCGCCGATAATGCTTTTGACCAGTTCTTCTTTCGAAAGTTCCAGGTCGCGCAGGAAGCGGCTGGTGCCATCGTAGTTTCGCAGGGTTTCCAGCACGTTCGGATCGCGATAAGAGATGTAGCTCATGATGCCGGAATGGGCATCGAACACACAAAATGCGCCATACGCGCCGCCCTGGATGCGAATCTTTTCCCATAGCCACGTGCTGCGTAGATAGTTGGTGATGACATCCATCGATCCATGACGCTTGTAGCCCAATTCGAATAGATCCGCGCCTTTGCCAACGTAGTTGACTTGCGCCGGGATGGTAAGTCCTTCGGGTTCTTGCGATACGGAGGGTGACCACATGACGGTTTCCCCGGCGCTGGCGGGAAGCGCCGCCAGGAAATCGTCCAATCGGGGTCCAACCTCAGCCCAGTTCTCCGCATCCAGCGTGACGTTACATAACATAGCATTGCGATTCACCAGAATACGGCGCACATCTTCCAACTTTGCCAGGACGGAAGACCAGTCCTGCTGCACCTGCGCGATGAGCTGGCGCAGGAAGAAAAGGTAACTGACGCCCTCCATCTGCTCCGCGGCCCAGTAAGCCTCATTCAACTTAGCCCGCAGCCGGTATAGTGCGACGCGGTGCCCCCCTGGAATCAGTCCGGCTTCTTCACGCGCCTTCCGCTCCAGGAGCATTTGCATAAAGCGGTCTTTGTTGTCCAATTTGACGGTCAAGAAAACGTCCCGCAAAATCGCCAGCAAATCTTCGGCCTGCGCCACGGTGGCCTTCCCGCGCAGAAAAAGCCAACTTGCAGCCTGATCCGTTCCTCGAATGGGCGCATTGAACCTTGCAGGCGTGATGCCGCCCGTCTGCCGCCCGATGCGCTGCGTCAGCTTGACGAAGTCCTCGGTCTCTGTGCCGATTTCCAGCAGCGCCTCGCCGAAGATTGTCGCGTAAGGCAGCAGGTCTTGGGGCAGGGTGTGCAAATTGAAACCGGCGTCCAGGTATACGATACTGTTGGTGAACAAATCGTGGTACATAATTTGCGCACCGTTGGACTCGGAGGTCTCGCTGGGGACAGACTTGGCTTGTTTATCCAGGTCTTCCAATTTGAGGGAAGGGATCGTCGCGAGGGCCTCCGGCGAATCGGGTGTTTCCTGCAATTCTTTGAGGTGGCGCGTGCTTTCAACGGCGGCCTGGAGGTCTTCTGACGTCATCGCCGCGCGGGCCAGCGTCAGGCGCTCCTTCTCTGCTGCGTCTTGACGCTGCTGCAAGGTCACGTCAGGCTCCAACACAAACGTGGTCCGGTGGGGGTTATCGACAAGGTATGTCTGGATCATATCCTCGAAATAGCGGGGATTTGCCTTCAGGTTCGCTTTGAGTGTGTTGAGTGGTTGCTCAAACGCAATGGGGGCGAATGGATCGCCGTCGTGCAGCCAGGTGGCAAGAGCGCGGATCATCACGACTAAGCCACGTGGGAAACGGCCAAAGTTCTGTTCCCGCAGGCTAAATTCGAGCGTGTTTACCGATGCGGCAACTGTGTCAGGATCAATGCCGCCTTGGACCAGCGAACTCAACGTGTCCAAAACGAGGCGCTCAACCTGATCCACATCGTCTCGCTTGACACCTTTGAGTCCGGTAGAGAAGTAAAGCTGGCGCAGGCTGTCATCCAAACCACTGCCAATGACATCTTCCCCTAGGCCGGAGTCAATGAGGGCCTTGCGCAGCGGCGACGCCGGGATACCCACCAGGACGTGCCCCAGGACATCGAGGGCTAAGGTCAAGGCCGGGTCTACGTTCTCCGGGAGCAGCCAGTTGACGGTGATGTACGTTTTGACGTCCTCTGTGTCCGCGCTGACGGGATAAGGGCGAACCACACGCCGGGCCTTATCCAGCCGGGGTTGAAGCGCGATGGTGCTGTCCACCGCACGCACCCGGAAATCCCCTAAATAGTCCTGAATCAGGCGCAGCCGTTCTTCAGGGTCGTCATCACCATAAAAGAAGACGCGGGCATTGGAAGGATGATAATACGTTGCGTGAAATGTCTTGAATTGCTCGTACGTGAGCACCGGAATCATCTCCGGGTCGCCGCCCGCGTCAAATTGATAGACGTTATCCGGAAAGAGTGACTGTTCGGTGTAGCGTCCCACAAGATTATCCGGCGAAGAATAAGCGCCCTTCATCTCGTTAAAAACCACCCCTTTGTACGTCAGGGGATCATCTGGCGACGCTAATTCATAATGCCAGCCTTCCTGCTGCAAAATTTCAGGTGTGATGCGCGGATAGAAAACCGCATCCAGGTACACGTCCACCAGGTTGTAGAAATCCTGTAAATTTTGACTGGCGATGGGATAGACGGTCTTATCATTATACGTGAGCGCGTTCAGGAAAGTGTTGAGCGACCCTTTCGCCAACTCGATAAAGGGTTCTTTAACCGGATACTTGCGCGACCCGCACAACACCGCGTGTTCCATAATGTGTGGCAGGCCGGTGGAATCCGGCGGTGGGGTGCGGAACGCGATTCCAAAGACCTTGTTCTCGTCGTCGTTTTCCAGCGACAGCAATTCCGCGCCGGTTTCGACATGGCGATAGAGCCTGGCGTCCGTGTTGAGTTCGGGAATTTTGCGGGTTTCGATGAGCTCAAATCCATACAGAACTGTCATTATCTGTTTTCTCCTTATATTTTGGGGTACTTTCTTAAATTATTTGTACTGGTCAATAGCATAGTGCAGTGAGATTGGGCCAGTCTCGCCCCGTGATTTTTAGCCGGTGTCACCGTTTAGCTGCAATGTTTGATAGCCTTAATGGACTGCGCAGACTGGCCCAATCTGCGTCTTCTCTACTAAACAATGGTGTATCCACCGTCCACAGGCAAGATGGTGCCTAGCATAAAAGAGGCTGCATCCGAGCACAGCCACACGACCGCCTGGGCAACCTCGGCCGCTTCTCCCAATCTTCCGATAGGTTGGTGGGTCAACATGCCGTTCTCGGCGCCAGGGTCGCGCTTTAGAATATCCTGAACGGGAGGAGTGCGAATCCAGCCGGGGCAAACCGCGTTGATGCGGAGGCCTTGCGTCGCGTATTGCATCGCTGCCGATTTGGTGAGACCCACGACGCCGTGTTTGGCCGCCGAATATACGGGATCCCACGGGAAGGCGCGCAATCCATCCACTGAAGAATTGTTCACAATGACCCCGCCACCATTTTTGAGCATGGCGGGGATTTCGTACTTCATACACAGCCAGACACTTTTCAGGAAACCGTCAATGGTTTTGTCCCAATCAGCTTCTTGAATGTCGGCAACCCAGCCGCCATGTCCCCCGCTGCCCCCGTTGTTGAATGCATAATCCAGTCGCCCGTAGGTTTCAACAACGGTTTGAATCAACGCCTCAACCTGGTCCGCCTGCGACACGTCAGCCTGGACCCAAACCGCCTCGCCGCCTGCTGCCTTGATTTCGGCCACAACCTGCTCGCCCGTCTCCTGGGTGCGGTTGGCGATGGCGACCTTAGCCCCGTGTTTTGCAAAAGCCAGGGCCGTGGCGCGCCCAATACCCGAACTGCCCCCTGTGACCAGGGCGACTTTACCGTTCATGTCGTGTGCCATAGTATGTCTTCCTCCTGAGATGATTAAAATATCGGCTCTTTGAATAGCAATTCCTTTTTTATTCACCACGCCCGTGAATCGGGCACATCCAACCATACGCCACCCTGCGCGATCGAAGCCTGGCTGGCCAGACCGGGCAGCGTCATATCCAGCGCTTCGTGGATACCGATGGGACAGGGGATACCGTCAACGATACTATTGACGAAGTCGAGCACTTCAAAGTAATCGCCTCCACCGTGTCCGGCTTTGAGCGCCGCCTGTGGCGGGTTGCGCCACATCTCCGGCATGTAGTCGGCTTCCAGGTCTTCGAGCTTTATCCAGGTGTTCATATCCGGGCAGAGATCGGCCAGCCACACCTTATTGGGTTCTAGGGAACTCCGGGCGGATTCGTAACAGCCGTTTGTCCCTTGTAATGCATAGTTGGTCATCGCGTGCGGCCGGTTGGATAGCATATCCACGCGGATTTTTATAAGCGCGCCTTCGACGGTTTTTGCCAGCATCACACAACTGTCCTGGTTCTCATAAAGGTCGCCGCGCGGGTCGCGATAGTGATGACCGCTTCCCTCACAACAAACGCGCACGACGCGATCCGGTGTGGGAGACGCTGCCGCCAGCCATTGCAAGATTGGCCCCAAGCTGTGCGTCGGATACGTGAGCCCATCGATACCGGTCTGCCACGTGCGCCGCCATCGCGTGATTTCGTTCAACTCTTTCAACTCGTGTAAATATTCGCCTTCGGCGTAATACACATCTCCAAACAGCCCGCGCCGCACCAGTTCTTTCACCAGTACGTTGGATTTGATGTACGTGTAGTTTTCCGCCATCATATACACGGCATCCGAACACTTTGTGGCCTGGACCAGGGCACGACAGTCCTCTATTGAGACGCCTGCAGTGACCTCACACAGCACGTGGATATTGCGTTCCAGGGCCTGGATGGCCTGGGGAGAGTGAAATTGCATCGGTGTGCCAATGACGACGGCATCGAGGTCTGAGTTGGCGAGCATATCCTCATAGTCTGTATACACTTCGGCAGCCCCTAACCTCTCCGCTGCCTCAACCAGTGCCTCTCGTTGAACATCACACACGGCGTGGATGCGCGTTGCCGGATGCGCATCAAACGCGGCGCGAAAGCTGGCCCCACGACCCGCCGCTCCGACAATGCCCACGTTAAGTTTTTCAAGAACTTTCATAGGATGGGTAAGTTACTTGTCATTTTGTACTTTGTCAAGCGTGAAAGTGTCAATAACAAGCAAGATTTCTGAACCTTGCCATTTTCATCAAAGATAACGCCAGCCAGCTATGGCGTCATGCCACAGCTTTCTTCACTGCCTCAATCATACTATCCAACGTTTCCCGCGGTCGTGTCGGGTCAGTGTACAAAAACACTGTGCGCGCCAGGTAGTCCAACGTGTTGGGGCACATATCCGCGCTGTATTCGACCGGGGCCTGGGCCATGTTATAAGCACTTAGCGCCGAATTGTGGGAACCGCGCTGGTTGAGGATGGGGTCCCAGTTGGCGTAAACGTGCTTGCCGCTGTCAATGGGCGTGCTGGTCGAGACGCCCGCTTCCTGAAAATTCGCCAATACCTGGCGTACACGCTCCGCCGAAGGGAACAGTAGCGCCAGTGTCGTGCCGCAATCGCCCTCCACATCGTGGATGGGGTTGAAGGCAAAGTCGCCCACGCCCTCTAGTGCCTGGATCATCAGCCGCTTCTCGGTCAACATCGCGTCCAGCATCCCATCCAGTCGCGTGAGCTGGACACGCATGACCGCGCTGAGGATTTCGTTGATGCGGAAGTTCATCCCGGCAAAGAAGGGCGTGATGATTCCCGCCGCGTGAGTGCGAAACGAAGAGCCGCCATCGTGGACGATAAGTGCCCGCTCGTAAAGGCTGCGATCGTCTGTGACCAGCGCGCCGCCTTCCCCGCAGGTGATGATTTTGTAGTGGTTGAACGAGAACGCGCCTGCGTGTCCGATGCTGCCCAGGCGCTTGCCGCCGTAGGAGCCGCCATCGGCCTGACAGCAATCCTCCAGCACCTTGAGGTTGTGCTGTTCAGCAATGGCCATGATCGCGTCCATGTTGCTCGGCAGGCCGACCATGTGAACGGGAATGATGACTTTAGTGCGCGGTGTGATTTTACGCTCTACATCTGCCGGATCAATCGTCAGTGACGTGTCCACCTCGGCGATGATGGGCACCGCGCTCACCGCCAACACCGCCAGCGCTGTCGCCATAAAAGTGTACGCGGGAACGATGACCTCGTCACCCGGGCCAATACCCATGCCCACCAGGCCGGTGATGAGGGCCGCCGTACCGCTGGTCACAGCAAGGGCGTACTTCGTGCCGATCTTGGCGGCCCACTCCGCCTCGAACTTGCCTGATTCGCTCTCCGCGCCAGCGAGGTAACGGAACAACTGTTTGGATTCAATGACGCGCTGGACGGCGTCCACTTCTTCTTTGCCGATAATGTACATTTGTTATTTCCTCCAAGAATAAACCTATAAATCCTCTTTTACGGCCTTCAGGTTGCGAACCTGATCCAATACCCAAAAAGCGATTTACCGGACCAAGCGGGAGGCATCCCCCGACAACAGTCGCATCACATCCTCACGCTCAATGAGCGGCATATTCTGCGGAATCGTTATCTTCAAAGCAGCCATTGCGTTGCCATACGCGAGGCCCGTTTGCAGGTCTGCGGTGATGAGGCCATAGAGCAGCCCGGCATCGAAAGCATCACCCGCCCCCAGCCGGTTCACTACCTGCAGGGGATATGTTGGCGCGCTGTACCATTGCTGTCCATCGTAAGCCGCGCTGCCGTCGCCACCGCAGGTGAGCACGACGGCATCTGGCCGGTATGTCTCGAAGATCCACCGGGCTATTTCTTCGCGAGGGTGTGGGGTTTTGAGCAGCAGCGCCGCATCTGTCTCCGCGGCGATGATCAGGTCGGCGTCAGGAAGGATCTCATCCCAGGCGGCACGGGCCTCGTCCGGCGACCACAGCAGAGAGCGGTAATTCAAGTCAAACGAAATCTTTATGCCCAGAGCACGCGCTCGCCGCACAATCTCCGGCGTGCTTTGACGGCATGTTTCGCTCAATGCAGGCATGATGCCTGTGAGGTGCAGCCACTCGACCTTGGCAAGAGTGTCCCAATCCAGATCGTCTGCCACCAACGTGGTGGCAGCGCTGCCCGTCCGGTCGTAAATCGTCCTGGTGGGGCGCGGTTGCGCGCCCCACTCAACGAAAAACGTGCCGACGCGACCTTGATCGGCCCACACAACGGCTGATGTGTCCACTCCGTAGGCGCGGATGCCGTTGACAATTTTGCGCCCCAGCGCATTGCGCGGCAGTTTGCCAATCCATCCCGCGTGGAGGCCCAACCGTTCTAATCCGATGGCAACATTGGCCTCAGACCCACCGATATAGGCCGTGAACCGGTCGCAGTACTCGATCACTTCATGCAGCGGCGGTGCGAACATCAGCATTGTCTCGCCGAGCGCAACTACTTTCACAGCAGCTTCATCTCCTTAAACGCCGCCAGCATGGCGTCCGCTTTATCCGCAGCCACCGGCAGAATGGGGGCTTTGGGGATTCCTGCGTCAATACCACGCGCCTGCAATGCAGTATAGCACGCGGCGTTGGTAGAACTGGGGATGTGTAGAATCTTGCGCGCTTTGACCACGCGTAACTGCAACCTGGCGGCCTCTTCGTAATTGCCGGCCTTGTATGCATCCCAAAGCTCAACCATCAACTCCGGGAAGGCGTTCGCCAGGCCGGAGACGCAGCCCTTCGCGCCCGCCATAAAGGCGGGCAGCGCAAAGCCCTCGGTGCCAACAATGATGCGGAAACCTGGGTGATCTTCCATCGCCAGGACGAAGTGCGCAAAGTCGATGTAGCTGAAACCGCTGTCCTTAATCCCCTGCACCCCTACATCCGCCAGATGGCGCAGGAAATCCGGCGTGATTGCCACGCCTGAAGCTTTTGGGTTGTTATAGACGTACACCGGGATGCTTACAGCCTGGACCAGCGTGCGGAAGTATTCAACGACAGTGCGCTCGTCGTGACGATGATAGTAGGGCGAAATCGAAGCCACGTAGTCCGCGCCAACGCTCTCCGCGTGCTTCGCAAGTTCCACCGATTGCGCCGTAGATGTGGTGCCGACGTGCGCTACCACGGCAATACGGCCTTTGGCCTGATCTATGACGATTTCGTGGACCTGCCTGCGCTCCTCAAGCGTCATAATCGGCCCGGAGCCATAGGTGCCACAAATAAAGAGGCCGTGGCTGCCCTTTTCGATCTGGAACTCCACCAAGCAGCGAAGTCCATCTTCATAAACGTCGCCGTCTTCGGTAAACGGTGTGGTCAAGGGGGGAATGATCCCGTAAAGGTCTTTGGCCATGTTACTACCTCCTCATATAAAATAGGACTGAGTAACGAGGACTGAGGACTGAGTTAAAGGGTTCTTTAGCTAAATGACTTTAAAAATCCGTTTCAATCCGCTTAATCCGTTGACTAAATCTTCGTCCTCGTTGGTGAGATGACAAGGCAACCACAAGGGTGTGCCTCTATGTAAATGGATATTGTGGTTCAAAGCCAATGAGACTTTGCGCTTTCTCAATGCTCACCAACGTTTCTGTCCCTTTCACCGGCGTTTTCCACAGCGTGACTTCAGGGAAGAATACCGTCACCAGGTCTTTGGTGAGCAGCCCGACGAAGTTGTGTGCGTCGGTGACGTAGACCGCGTGACTGCCCTCGTAGTCTGCAAGCAGCCCCTTCTCAGCGGCCTGCGCTGCGTCGCGCACATCGAGGCTGGTCCAGAAGTTGCTGCGCCCGAACATCACAGCGCCATCAGGAAAGGTCAAATCAAACTTGGTCTCCCACTCGCGTGCAGAGGCCCGGCGCTCGAAATCCGAGGTGATGGCACGCACTCGTTCAGCGCGCGCCAGTTCCGGCATCACCAAAATCTCGGTAGTTTGCTTGTGACACTCGACAACAAAAGCCTTGAGGATCGAAGGCTCCAGTGCGTTCAGGTCATACACGGCGGGAAAGCGCAGGAACAGGCTGGTGATACCTTCTCGCCGCCAGAAGTACGCGCCGATTTCCTCAATCATCTGCTTGGAGAAAGAATAAGGGTCAGTGGTGTGGATGGGGTGGTCTTCGTCAATAGGGAAGTAGCGCAGTTGATGGGGGACAAACTTGACGCCAAAGTTGTAGCCAAGCGCGTTAATTGAACTGGCGCACACCACCCGCTTGACGCCCGTTTCAGCCGCCGCCTGGAACACGTTGAACGTGCTGCCCACGTTTACGCGGAACATCTCCTGGCTTGGAGCCATGCTTGGATGGCGGTAGGCGGCCAAATGGATGATGCCCTCTATGCCTTGCATCAAACTACGCAGTAGCGCGAAGTCGTTAATATCTCCTTCGTGACATTCTGCGCCTGGGACTGGTGATTCGACGCGCAGGTCCAGCACACGCACCTCGTGCCCGTGCGCCAACAGCCATTGAACAGTTGGGCGTCCAATTTCGCCCATCCCTCCGGTGACAAGAATTTTCATTATAACCTCCGTCGTTTGAAAAGCTACGAGTAAATCTCACCCTCCCTGAACTCCGCCCACGCCGTCTCGAACCACGAGTCGGGATGGGGAAGCGGGCGGCGCGGCACCCAGGCTGAGCGGACGGTGCCGTCCGGCATCGCGACGGTTTCCAACACCTGCTCGCGAAAGCACTCGTCCTCCGGCAC
>Ga0209206_10000104_pt1 | contig 15894 bp, 13 predicted proteins | sample ZodSprsou2mmetaG_FD_185478 | JGI IMG/M metagenome (GOLD analysis project Ga0209206, IMG submission 185478) | Hot spring sediment microbial communities from Zodletone spring, Oklahoma to study Microbial Dark Matter (Phase II) - Zodletone Spring... ...
CGGCAACGGATCCTCCCCTTCCAGGATCAAGGAGGAAATGGAGGTGTTTAAACAATCCGGGAACCTGGAAAAACTGATCATTTCCATCGACAAACTGGACTATACGAAAGGGATCCCCCAGAGGCTCAGGGCATTTGAACGGTTCCTGCAGACATACCCCGACTACCAGGGAAGGGTCAGTATGATCGTCCAGGCCATCCCCTCGGGGGAGACCAGCGAGTCCTTCTACAACCTGAAAAGCAAGGTGGATGAACTGGTGGGAAGGATCAACGGGAATTACGGCACCATCAACTGGACCCCCGTCAGGTACCTGAACCAGGTGTTTTCGATGGATGAGCGCATCGAGCTCTATTCGCTTTCGGATATTGCGCTGATCCTTCCCCTGCGCGACGGGATGAACCTGGTGGCCAAAGAATTTGTGGCATCCCGTCACGACGGAAGGGGCGTGCTCATCCTGAGTGAACTGGCCGGAGCTTCCAAGGAGCTGCATGAAGCCATCCTGGTCAATCCCAACAACCTGAGCGCCATTGCCGAAGCCATCAAAGCAGCCATCGAGATGCCGGAAGAGGAACAGGTGCGAAGGAACCGGGTGATGATGCAGCGGCTGGAACGTTACACGGTGGAGCGCTGGGCAAAAGAGTTCGTAAGCAGCCTGGAAGGAGTGAAAGAGCTGCAGGAGGTCTACCTGACCAGGAAGATCAACTACACCCACATGCGGCACATCGTTGCCACTTACAAGGAAGCGACGCACCGGATCCTGTTCCTGGATTATGACGGGACCCTCTCCTGGTTCAAAAAGAATCCCGAAGATGCCAGGCCCGATGAGGAACTGTACGGGATCCTCCGGGAACTCTGCGGTGAAAAGAAAAATACAGTGGTCATTATCAGCGGAAGGGACAAGGAAACCCTGGGAAGGTGGTTCGACGGGGACTGGAACATCCATTTCATCGCCGAGCACGGGGTCTGGCTGCGGCAGCCGGGAGGCGACTGGCACATGATGGAACAGATCGACAACGCCTGGAAGGAGTCGGTCCAGCCCCTGCTCGAATACTATGTGGACCAGACTCCCAAAAGCTTCATTGAGCATAAGAATTTTTCCCTGGTCTGGCATTACAGGGACGCGGATCCGGACCTGGGGCTGCAGCGGGCGTGGGAGTTGAAGGACGAGCTGCGCACCCTGACCTCAAACCTTCACCTGGAGGTCATGGATGGTGATAAGGTCCTGGAGATCAAATATGCGGGGATCAACAAAGGAAGGGCTGCGCTGCGGAAGATGGGAGACGATCCCTATGATTTCATTTTTGCAGTGGGAGATGACTGGACGGACGAATACACGTTCGATGCCATGCCCGGGGATGCCTTCACCATCAAGGTGGGTACCAAAACCACCAAAGCATCCTTTTATATAGAGAGCGTTGACATGGTCAGGGAACTGCTGTCCCGGTTCGTGAAGGAATAATTTGTTACTTTTTCATTTTTTTTCGTCCTACTGTATAAAAAAAGAATATTCTTTGAATATCGAATTAAAAAAAAGCATAGAATTGCATCATTCTTTTGACCAAAAATACCGCAGTTTCATAGAGAGATGAAATCGCCACGGTCGTTGTCATTGACCTCTTCGGTGTATGAGGACAATGAAACAGAGCCCCCGGACCTCCGTCAACCCGGAGCCAATCCCCAGAAAAAGACACGCGTAAACGGAAATCACCCACATCCCCCGGTGAGCGAGCGATCTTCGCGCTTCAGGGAAATGTTTTTTCCGGATACATCCATACAGCAGTGGAACAGCTGGCAATGGCAACTGACCCACAGCATCACCTCCTGGAAACAGCTGGAGAGATTTTTCAGCCTGTCGGGGGAAGAGATGCAATCGGCGCTGCAGCAACGCCTGCCCCTGCGGATCACGCCCTACTATGCGAGCCTGATCGATCCCGAAAATCCCCTGCAACCCGTCAGGCGGACCATGATCCCGGTTGTCCGGGAACTGGAGATCTCTCCCGAAGAAAAGGCAGATCCGCTGGGTGAGGAAAACCAGAGCCCTGTGCCCCAGCTGGTTCACAGGTATCCGGACAGGGTCCTGTTCCTGACCACCGGTGTCTGCGCGGCCTATTGCAGGTACTGCACCCGTTCGCACCTGGTCTCGAAGAAGGACAAGGTCCACTCCAGGCTCAGCAGCTGGGACATTGCACTGGACTACATCAGGAACCATCCGGAGATCCGTGATGTGCTTCTTTCGGGAGGGGATCCGCTGACCATGTCCGACGGCAGACTTGAATACCTGCTTTCCAGGTTGCGGGAGATCCCCCACGTGGAGATCATCCGGATCGGCACCAAGGTGCCCGTGGTCCTTCCCCAGAGAATCACGGAGGGACTGCTGCAGATGCTGAGGAAATACCACCCGCTGCTGATGAGCATCCATTTCACCCATCCCGATGAGATCACTCCGGAGACGGCATATGCCTGTAACGCTCTGGCAGACGCCGGGATCCCCCTGGGGAGCCAGACCGTGCTCCTGAAGGGGATCAACGACGAGGTGGATATATACAAAAGCCTGGCCCAGAAGCTGCTGAAGATCAGGGTAAGGCCTTACTACCTGTACCAGTGCGATCCCATTCCGGGTTCGGCCCATTTCAGGACCCCGGTGTCAAAGGGACTGGAGATCATCAGGGGGCTCCGCGGTTTTACCTCGGGGTACGCCATCCCACACTTCGTGATCGATGCCCCCGGCGGAGGCGGAAAGATCCCGCTGCTTCCCGATTACCTGGCCGAACGGAATGAAGAAGGATACCTGCTAACCAATTACGAAGGCAGGAAGTACCTGTACAGGGAGCCCCTCGATCTCTTCTAAAAGCGGGGAATCATGATCATTATCAGGCGCATCCATGATGCCACGCTGCCGTCCGACCGGAATGCCATCGCTCAGGTACAGGAGATCCTGAGGAACCGGTTTCCCGATGTGAGGGAGAAATATGTGGAAAATATTCCCGAACAGCTGACAGATCCGCTCAAGTACAGGTTCCGCACCTCCCTGCTGGTCTCCGAGAACAGGAACGGGGTCGTCCGGGGTTTCTCCCTGATGTACCACGCACCCGACCTGCATTTCTGTTTCCTGGATTTTATCGCCACCCGGAGGGAGGTAAAAACGGGCGGGATCGGCAGCTCACTGTATGAAAGCGCCAGGGAAGAGGCCATCAGGCTCAAATCGTCGGGACTGTTCTTTGAATGCCTGCCCGACGATCCCGCCCTCTGCAAAAACGAGGCGCTCATGGAGGAGAACAGGGCAAGGCTGAAGTTCTATGAACGCTTCGGCGCATTCCCCCTGATCAACACCCGGTATGAAACCCCCGTGAACCCTGAAAAAGATGATTGCCCGCCATACCTGGTCTGTGATTTCCTGGGACAGCCCCCGGTCGGTAAAAAAGCAGCCAGGAAGATCGTCAGGGCGATCCTGGAAAGGAAATATGAGGACCTGGTTACCGAGGATTATATCCAAGATGTGGTCCGCTCCATCGGGGACGATCCCGTCAGGCTCCGGGAACCCCGGTACACCAGGCCCAGGAAAAGCCCGTCTGCCCCCGCCCCGGGACAGCCGGGATCCGGATCGATCCTTCTGGCCATCAACGACCGGCACTCCATCCACCACGTCCGTGACAGGGGTTATGTGGAATCGCCGGTCCGGATCTCCACCATTGCGGCAGAGCTGAATCCTTCCGGCCTGTTCAGGGAACTACCTGTCCGCACCTTCTCGGAAAAACACATCCAGGCGGTCCACGATGCGGGATACATCCGCTATTTCAAGCGGGTCTGCGCCAGTCTGCCCGCGGGCAAATCGATCTATCCCTATGTATTTCCCGTCAGGAACAAACACAGGGCCCCGTCGGACGACTCGGTGCTGGCCGGCTATTACTGCATTGACACCTTCACCCCGCTGAACAGGAATGCCTACCTGGCGGCCAAACGGGCGGTGGACTGTGCACTCACCTGTGCGGTGCAACTCCTGGGCGGGGGCCGGGCGGCATATGCGCTGGTCCGTCCCCCGGGCCACCACGCCGAAAAGAAGGTCTTCGGAGGTTTCTGTTACTTCAACTCGGCGGCCATTGCCGCCCATTACCTCTCCCACTACGGAAAGGTGGCCATGCTGGATGTGGATTACCACCACGGGAACGGACAGCAGGATATCTTCTACCACCGGAAGGATGTGCTGACCATCTCCATCCACGGGCATCCCTCCTTTGCCTACCCTTATTTCAGCGGCTATGCCGAAGAAAAGGGAGAGGGGGAAGGACTGGGATACAATGTGAATTATCCACTGAAAGAGCAGCTGAGCGGCGGGGAATACAGGACGGTGCTTGAAAAGGCCATGGAACGGATCCGCAGGTTCAGGCCGGATTACCTGGTGGTCCCGCTGGGACTGGATCCTTCGAAGGGCGACCCGACGGGGACCTGGAGCCTGAGCGCATCGGATTTCAGCCAGAACGGCATGATCATCGGGAAATACAGATTCCCGACACTGTTCGTCCAGGAAGGCGGTTACAAGAACAGGGTGCTGGGAGTGAATGCACGACACTTTTTTCAGGGATTTCACACTGCATTCTTCAACGATTATAAAAGATGAAACACAACAGAAAAAAACATATGACCATCGGGCTCACGTATGACCTGAGGGACGAATACCTGGCGCTGGGCTTTTCTGAAGAAGAGACGGCAGAGTTTGACAGGGAAGGGACCATTGTGGCCATAGAAACCACCCTGGACAGTCTGGGATACAAAACCGATCGCATCGGGAACATCTGGAACCTGGTCCGCCGCCTGGAGCAGGGCGACCGGTGGGACCTGGTATTCAATATCGCCGAAGGGATGTACGGTGCCGGCAGGGAGGCCCAGGTACCCGCGCTACTGGATGCATACCGGATCCCCTACGTGTTCTCCAATCCCCTCGTCATGGCGCTGACCCTTGACAAGGCCCTGACAAAGGTGATCGTGAAAAATGCCGGGATCGCCACCCCGGAGCACCGGGTGGTCTATCACCCGCGGGATATCGCGGACATCAACCTGCCTTTCCCGCTTTTTGCAAAACCGCTGGCCGAGGGGACCGGCAAGGGAATTGATCCCCGGTCGGTCATCCGCACCCCGCAGCAATTATCCGATGTATGCAATGAATTGCTATCCAGATACAACCAGCCCGTGCTGGTGGAAACCTACCTGAGCGGACGGGAGTTCACCGCGGGAATTGTAGGGACGGGCGACCGGGCCAGGTGTGTCGGGGTGATCGAGATCATCCTGAAAGACAATGCGGAAGAGGGGGTTTATTCATATGTGAACAAGGAGGAGTGCGAGGAGAGGATCATCTACAGCCTGACGGACCCGGCGGCATCGGAGGCGTGCGCCGGCATGGCCCTGAACGTCTGGAAGACGCTCCGGTGCGAGGATGCGGGACGGGTGGATATCCGTTTTGATGAACACGGAAATCCGTTCTTCCTGGAGGTCAATCCCCTGGCAGGGATGCACCCGGAGCATTCGGACCTGCCCATCCTGGCCACGCTTCACGGGATCCCTTACAGGGACCTGATGACAATGATCATGGATTCAGCCCTTCTTAAAATCCGGAAACCCGTCCATGAAACAGGTACTCCTGTTGATCAATACGCTCTCTGAGCAGCCTTCGGGGGACGAGCTGGATGTACTGGTCCAGGCCGAAGCGGTCGAAAAGTCGCTTGAAGAACTCGGCTACGGTCATTCCAGGGTGTACTGCGGTCTGAACCTGGAGTATGTCAGGGTAATGCTGGAGAGCAAAACGCCCGACCTGGTCTTCAACCTGGTGGAAAGCCTGGATGGAAAAGGTTCCCTGATCCATCTTCCTGCCTGGCTGCTGGAAACATCCGGGATCCCCTTCACCGGATCACCCGCCCATGCCCTGATGATCACCACGGACAAGGTCCGCACCAAAATCATCCTCAGGGAGCGGGGGATCCCCACGCCGGACTGGATCCTTCCGGCCGGAGTCCCCGAACCCGAATCCGGCAGAAAATACATCCTGAAACCCGTCCGGGAGGACGGCTCCGCCGGGATCACGGATGCCTCGGTGGTGGAAGGAGGAAAATTTGATTTTAAGGTATATGCAGCTGACCCCGCATCCCGGGATCATTTCCTGGAGGAATACATCGACGGAAGGGAATTCAACATCACCCTGCTGGCCCGAAGCGGCAGACCTGAAGTGATGCCGGTAGCCGAGATGCGGTATGTGGATTACCCGGAGGGGAAACCCCGGATCCTCAACTTCGCATCCAAGTGGGACGAGGGCTCATTTGAATATGCGAAGACCATCCGGTCCTTCGATCTGCCGGAGGCGGACAGCAACCTTGTTTCCCGCATGAAGGAGATCAGCCTGCAATGCTGGGATGTTTTTGAAATGAAAGGGTACGCCCGGGTGGATTTCCGGGTGGACCGCAACAACCAGCCTTTCGTTCTGGAGGTGAACGCCAATCCTTGCATCTCGCCCGATGCTGGATTTGTGGCCGCCTGCGCTAAAGGGGGAGTGGATTACAATACCATGATCAAACGGATCATTATGGATGCAACTGTTTAGGGAATGGGAACCGAAGATCAGCTAAAGCAGGAAGGAGCCATCGGACTGAGAAGGGATGTTCGGCCGGATGACCCGGCAATTGTGGAAGAGATCGTCCGCTCCACAGGCTTCTTCCGGGAGGACGAAGTAACCGTGGCCGTGGAACTGGTGCGGGAACGCCTAAACAAGGGAGCCGAAAGCGGGTATGAATTCATTTTTGCGGAGACGGGCGGCAGGACAGTGGGATACAGCTGCTTTGGCCTGATCCCCTGCACCCTGCAGAGCTACGATTTGTACTGGATCGCCACCCACAGGGATTTCATGAACCGGGGGATCGGACGAAAGCTTTTGGAGGAGACCGAAGCGGTGATCCGCTCCGGTTGCGGGAACGGGGTATACGTGGAAACCTCCTCCAAACCCCTGTACACCCCCACCCGGGCTTTCTATGAAAAAAACGGTTACATGCTCAAGGCCCGGTTCGGGGATTTCTACGACCGGGGCGATGACAAGATCGTTTACGTGAAATACCTGCAGCAGGACAGCTTCATCTCGGAGCGGAATGAAGCGGATCTATAAAGGTGCACACTAACTTATTGAATCACCCAGTCGGTGTATTCGCTGGTCCAGGTCCCCAGTTCCTGCAATTCGTTAAAAAGGGGCTCCACCCCGGCAACAGCTGACTTTCCCTCTTCGGTCAGAACACCCTCTTCCGGTTCAAGCCGATCCCTTGCCTCCAGTGATTCGATCCAGTACATCAAGGCATAATCGTCCGCATGCTCTCCCCTGTCCCCCTTCATCATATAGATCGTCCAGCCCCGGGCAATTTTTTCCAGTTCGGGAATGTATTTTTCTGCCATAAAATCCAGAAATTGACTCAACGTTGCACCCGGAGCCAGTGTCAGATCCATGTGATGCCATCCGAGGACCGTTCCTTTCTGCAGCTCCAGCTCCCGGTTCGTGCTCTGCGGGAGGATGATCCAGTCCGTATACCCGGATTCCGCTGCTTCCACAAATTGATTGGACTTTTCAATCACAGCTCCCAGCTTTTCCATTGCGACCCCGCCTGCCTGGGTGAAATTGCCTTCCTCATCCCAGTACTGAGCCCGCAGGCCGGGAGAATCAAAATACCAGATCCAGGCCAGTCCTTGCTGCTGAGCACCCCTGTCGCCTTTTAGAAGAAAAATCTTTGAACCTGTGAAAGCTTGCTCGATTTCCGGAAAGTACTCATTGATTAAAAAATCCTGATACTGGTTCATGATCACATCAGGATGAAGGGTCACGGCAAGGGGACGAAAGGCAACAATGCCGCCCTTTTTCAGGGTCTGTCCGGTTGCAGCTCCTGCAACCAGAACAAATACCAGGACAATGAATGATTTTTTCATGGATGAAGATGTTGGGTTATTTTATCTCAATTTACGATATTGGGACCCTCAAAATCAAGTATGACGTTGATATTAAGTGTTTTTTAACATCCTGATTTTGCCCTGGTTTAGGTAACTTGCACTGAATTCGACTGAACTAAATTTCCATCCCGACCGCAGACACTTATCAAACCATGAAACTGAGAATTATTATCGGTATCCTGCTGCTGACCGGAACCATGTGGACCATGGACCAGATCATGGCACAGCCATTCGCATTTATGGATACCAGTCTGACCGACGACGAGCGCATCGACAACCTGATCTCGCTGATGACCCTGGAGGAGAAGGTGAATCACCTTTCTTCGCGTCTCCCGGGCATTCCCCGGTTGGGAGTGAAAGGTACGCGACTTGTGGAGGGGCTCCACGGACTGGCTCTGAGCGGACCGGCCAACTGGGCGGTCAGGGGAAAGGGAGCGGCTCCCACCACCACCTTTCCGCAGGCCATCGGGCTGGCACAGATGTGGGACCCGGAGCTGCATCAGGAACTGGCTTCCTGGGAGGCTTACGAAACCCGCTACCTCACCCAGAATACCAATTATAAAAGTGCCGGACTGATCGTGCTGGCACCCAATGCGGACCTGGGAAGGGACATCCGGTGGGGCCGCACCGAGGAATGCTACGGGGAGGATCCTTTCCTGGCAGGGGTCATGACCACCGCCTGTGTGAAGGGCCTGCAGGGAGACCATCCCCGTTACTGGAAAACAGCTTCCCTGATGAAGCATTTCCTGGCCAACAGCAACGAGAACAACAGGCTGATCAATTCATCTGATTTTGATGAGCGGCTTTTCCGGGAATATTACGGGTATGCTTTTTACAAAGGGATCACGGAGGGTGGTTCCAGGGCCTACATGGCTGCCTACAACAAATACAACGGGATCCCCTGCACGGTGCATCCGGTGCTGAAGGAAGTGACCGTGGAGGAGTGGGGACAGAACGGGATCATCTGCACCGATGGCGGCGGGTTCACCCGGCTGGTGGACAGCCACCATTATTACCCCGGTCTTCCGGAGGCTGCGGCGGGATGCATCAATGCGGGGATCAACATGTTCCTGGACCGGTATCAGCCGGCCCTGATGGAAGCACTGGAGCGGGGACTGGTCAGGGAGTCTGAGATTGACATGGCCCTGAGGGGCACCCTGCGGGTAATGCTCAAGCTGGAACTGCTGGATAACGGGGCCGGCAATCCGTATGCTTCCATCGGGATCGAAGATACCATCAGACCCTGGACCAGGCCGGAAGCCAGGGAACTGGCCAGAAAGGCCACCGTGAAATCCGTGGTCCTGATGAAAAACGAGGGACTGCTCCCGCTGCATGCAGGGGAACTGAAGTCCATTGCCGTGATCGGTCCCCTCGCCCACCAGGTGATCTCTGACTGGTATGCGGGAACGCCGCCCTATGCGGTGTCCGTGCTGGACGGGATCCGGAATGCCCTCGGGGAAGGCGCAGAGGTCCTTTATGCAGCCAGCAACAAGGCTGATTCGGCGGTGATCGCCGCCGGAAGGGCCGATGCGGCTGTGGTCTGCGTGGGCAATCATCCCCTCAGCTACGGCCTTGGATGGGGACAGAACCATGTACCCAGCGACGGGCGGGAGGATGTGGACCGCCAGGCCATCTCCCTGGAACAGGAAGACCTGGTCAGGCTGGTCATGGCCGCCAATCCCAATACGGTGCTTGTACTTGTTTCCAGTTTCCCTTATGCCATCCCCTGGTCAAAGGAACATGTGCCTTCCATTTTGCACATCACCCACTCCAGCCAGGAAATGGGGAACGGGGTGGCGGATATACTGTTCGGCAAAGAGAGCCCTGCCGGCCGTCTGGTCCAGACCTGGACGGCCTCCATTGAACAGCTTCCGCCCATCCTGGATTACGACATCCGCAACGGGAGGACTTACATGTATGATCCGCATGAGCCCCTGTTTCCTTTCGGGCACGGGCTCACATACACAACTTTCGAATACAGGGACCTTGAAACCAGCCAGGAGTCCATCCGCACGGGTGAGGTCGTAGACATCTCCCTGACGGTGGAAAACACCGGCAGCGTGGACAGTGATGAAGTGGTGCAGCTGTATGTGAGCCACCCCGGTTCGAAAGTTCAGCGCCCACAGAAAGCACTGAAGGGCTTTCTGCGCATCCACATCCCCGCAGGTGAAAGCAGGAAAGTGACCATCCCCCTGGAGGCGGAGGAGCTCTGTTACTGGGAAGAGAAGGAACACGATTTTGTGCTCGAAAGAGGCCCTGTCAACCTGGAAATCGGAGCCTCATCGGCTGATATCAGGCTGAAGGGGAACCTTCGCGCAGAATAATGTATATTTGTAACCATGAACTATCTTCAGAACAACAGCTGGTGGATTGAAGGCCTCAAGGGAATACTGGTGCTGATCCTCGGGATCATCTGTCTCGTCAATCCGGCCAGCGCACTCGCAGCAACAGCCATCTACCTTGGCATCCTCGCCATCCTGACAGGACTGACCGTTGTGATTGTATCCCTGGCAAAAAAACAGGCCAACTGGGAGTTCTGGATTGCGGAAGGGGGCTTTAGCCTGGTCATCGGAGTGTTGCTGGTTTCTTTTCCAAAGCTGGCCATCAACATGGTGATCATCCTGGTCAGCCTGTTGATCATCGCCATCAGTATCATACAGATCCTGACCTATATCAACCTGAAAAAATCAGGCTATTCTTCACAGGTGGTACTTTTTACGGCGATCCTTTCCCTGATCATCGGGATCCTTTTGCTGTTCAATCCGTTCGAAGGAGCCAAAGCCGTGGCCATCGTTGTGGGAGTTTTTGCCGTCGTATATGGCGTTTCCAGCCTCTTTGCCGCCTTCAAATTACTGGGAAGATAGCCTTTCCCGGGTCTGTTTAAGCATATTTTTCTACGAACCAAAATCAATAAAGTGATGAACCACACAACAAGACAACTAACATGGATCCTGGTTGCATTGCTTGTGCTAGCAGGTTGTTCTTCCATGAACAGGACCCAGAAAGGCGCCGTGGTCGGAACCGCATCCGGTGCCGCCATGGGCGCGATCATCGGTGAAGCCACCGGAAATCCTGCCCTGGGGACGATCATCGGGGCCACCGTAGGAGGTGCCACCGGTGCCGTGATCGGGCATCAGATGGACAAGCAGGCCGAAGAAATTGAGAATTCCGTCCCCGATGCAAGGGTCGAAAGGGTCGGTGAAGGGATCGTGGTGGAATTCGACAGCAACATCCTGTTTGGATTCGACAGCTCGGACCTGACCGGTGCATCCAAAGAGAACCTGGATAAACTGGTGGTGGTCCTGGAGAAATACCCGGATACCAACATTGAGATCCAGGGGCACACCGACAGCACGGGACCTGAAGATTACAACCAGGCATTGTCGGAGCGCCGTGCCCGGTCGGTGGCCGGCTACCTGGCTGCACAGGGTGTGATGGACGAGCGGCTGAACACGGTCGGTTTCGGTGAAACCACACCCCGGTACGACAACGAAACGGACGAGGGGCGTGCACAGAACCGCAGGGTTGATTTCCTGATCACGGCCAATGAAAAGATGATCTCGGAAGCTGCCGAAGAAGCCAACAGGTAAGGGTCCCCCTCCGGCAGGAGGATCATTGATTATTTCACTTAAAATTATAAGAGATGAAAACAAGATCACTGATAATTTCCATGGTTTTTCTGCTGATTTCCGGCCTGATGGTTTTCGCACAGGACGGACAAAAAATTACATTCGGAGTCCAGGGCGGACTGAACCTTCAGAACATGTCCGCAAAAGACACCGATGGCGTTGACGTGGAAAATTCCCTGATCCCTGGATTCCATGCCGGGGTGAATGTGATCATCCCCATTGCACCGGATTTCTACTTCCAGCCCGTGCTTCAGTTTTCCCAGAAGGGAGCCAAGACCGAGGAAAGCCCCGATCCGGTCACATTCAGGGTAAATTACCTGGAACTTCCCCTGAACCTCCTGTACCGGGGGAGGCTCGGACAGGGTTATGTCCTGCTGGGTTTTGGTCCTTATGTGGGGTATGGCATAACCGGCAAAGCCACCTCCGGCGACGAGGAGATGGACATTGAATTCCAGAGCACCATCGAAACCGGCGATCCCCATTCCTCTGCTTATATTAAAGCGCTGGATGCGGGAGCCGGGATCTATGCAGGATACGAAACCGCCCTGGGACTCTATTTCCAGCTGAACACCCAGTACGGTCTGTTGAATATCAGTCCGGAAGATAAGCGCCTGAGCGACGACCAGTCCAGGGCGAACAACGTGGGATTCGGCATCTCCGCGGGATTCCGTTTCTGATCGCAACTTGTATTTTCTCCAGGGGAATATTCATCGTAAGAAGCCGCCTTTACCTTCAATCCGGGGCCGCTTCTTTTTTGTTATCGGCCCATCCCGGTATTGATACGGTGGCCTGGTAGTTGGAACTGTTGTAGAGAGGGTTGCGCACAGGCCGGTACAGGTCTCCTTCCTTCGGATTGTCCTCCTGTGTATAGACCCAGATCGCTCCCGGGTCCCAGACCACGATCTCATCGCGACAGTCGCCCGTGATATCCAGCACCGCATAGCACATATCCGGGTGACCGTCATCGGGGAATTCAAGCACCCGGCGGCCACGGCCGTCCCACGCCCCGCCTTCTTCCACATTGGCGTTCAGCACGAAAAACTCCTCCCCTTCGCCGGTCCAGTTCAGCGGGAGACACATGCTCCCGTACTGGTTGGGCTCCAGATCATGGTAGATGTTACCCCGTGCATCGTACAGATGGATGATCCCCTGGTTCCCCCAGAAATTGACCGAGACCGTCTCCAGTCCGGGCAGGTCGTCCCTGAAATTGGCCACGGCCGGGTTCTGCACATGCCCCACGTAATGATGTTTGAATATCTCCCCTTCCGCGGTAGCGAAGAACATCCCCTCATCACTGGCCGCACAGAGATAGACGGGCTCCCCTTCCCCCGCAAGATCCACCACGGCCACCCCGTCGGCATGATCCTCCAGGACCGAATCCAGGCTCCAGAGCTTCTTCCCGTAGTCGTCAAACAGGCTGTAGCCCATTAGCAACTCATCCTTTCCGTCCGCATCCGTATCATAGGCGTAAGGATAATGCCCTGTGGTGCATTCATTCTCCCAGAGGACATTCAGCTGCGGATCGTAGGCCCACACATACCGGTAGCGGTCCTTCAGGATGATGTTCCCGTCATATCCCCTGCCTTCCAGGTCGCAGAAATAGAGGCAGTCGCCCAAAATGCGCGGGAAGATGTTATGGCCAGAAGGCAGCGGCTTGCCTCCCGGAGAGAGCGGTGTGGGACGGCTGTACTTTGTTTTTCCGGTCCTTCCATCGGCCACGATGATCCGCTGACCCATGCAATAGACCACCTCGCTCTGTCCGTTATCATCCAGGTCGTGGATCTGGAAAGCCACATCGTTGGTCAGGCTGGTCTTCCAGGGATCAGGAGAGCCCACCTGCCACAGTGTTTCTCCGTCGAAGGTCATGGCCGTGAGGCAGCTCAGCTCGCTGTTGCGGTCCTTAGGCCCGTGGTGCACCACCTGTCCCATGAGCACATCCGGGGTCCCGTCCCCGTCCAGGTCCCCGAACCTCAGGTTGCGGGCGGTCCCCGCATCACCCGTCTGGATCTTTTTCCAGAGCCTCATCTCCGGGATCCCCTGCTGCAGGGCTGTTTCTTCTCTTTCTCGCTCCAGTATCTCTCGTTCCAGACGCCTGGCAGCCTCTCTGCCGGTGGTGACCCGCACCGCCCCGAAGCGGGCCGGGCCATCTGCAAGAAACCCGATCTTCCCGGTGGCATAGGTGCTGTCTTTACATGTAAACATTCCCTTTTCATTCATCCATGCCGTGATCCGGGGGCCTGAAACAGTGATGCGCAACGCGATTTCCCCCGTCCCACTGCTGTCGAGTTCTTTTTCGGCCAGGATCCTTTCATCGGGCATCCTGAAAGCCTTCCCGTGGTTGACCACCATCAGCCTGACCATTTGATCTTCGATTCCGAAAAAGTAATAACACCGGTCGTTCCGGTACCGGAAAACGACCCCGCACCTGGAAACAAGCGTTTCCGGACGGATGTTCACCCGGACCGTATAATCCCTCCAGAGGGTATCGCCCGCAATGACCATGGGATGCCAGTGCCGGTCCTGGTTGATCCCGTCCTGGCACAGGTACCGCTTCCCGTCAGATGCACGGACGTACCACGATTCGGGCAGGTTGTACCGGAAGGTGGAAATGGCCCAGTTCCCCACGGGGGCGGCCGAGGGAAGGTAATGGTACTCAGTATGCGCCCCTGCGCCTGCGCCCAGTGGACCCCTTCGCATCCCGCTGTAATCGTCCGAGAAGATCACCACACTGTCATTGCCAGTTTTGCATGAGATAAGGACTGTTATCAGGATGAAAACGGTAATTGTCTTAGATGTTTGCATTGGGTCACAGACTTCAGTATGTTCCTGAATACTTCACAAATCTTGAATAAACTCATTCACAAGTAGTATGCGTTCACTGTTTTTTTTGTTGAACAGAAGGTGATCAAAGTCTTTTTTCTTTACCTCCAGGTCCACCTTCTTCAATATTTTTTCTGTAGCGCCTTTAAGTTCCTCCAGGTTATGAATGCCATTTTTTTGAGTGAGGGATTCGTAATCTGGTTTTATCTGGGAAAGCAGAAAAATGGCATCATAAAAATCACGGCCTTTTTGACGCGACAGCATCGCAGATAATTTCATGGAACACATTACTTCATCTGAAGGCACAGGAAACGGGAAAAAGTAACCACAACCTTTTATGTTTTTCAAGCTGCGTTTATACTGTATATACTGGTCCTCACATTCGATCTTTATTTCTGTTATGCAGCAAATATGGTGCGTTTTAAAAACATAATGAAATATTGATTTGGTTTTTAAAGGCAGACTTTGCGCCAAGTGTTTAGCAAGGGGGGTAATTACAAGGAATATAAGATGCAACTGATCGTTCCCGAATACAAAAAGAGGACACCGTCCGTAAAGAGGAAGATTTCCTGCTATTTCGGATTAACGCGGGATTACGCAACAACCTGCGGTTGCTTCGCGATCACCGGTCGGGGAGGTGAAAAACTGAAGGGGTGCCTGCTTTTATGCAGTTTATGTTATTTCAGATTATTTACCCTTGATCCGCTACATTCAGCGGTGAATGATGTTCGTGGGTGATTTTCCAGGCACCGTCAACTTTTACAAATACCAGCGTTGTTGAACCCCAGATCTGATGAACTTCTCCTCCAATAACAGGACGAAAGTCTGCATGGAAAGTAACAACGGCCACATCGCCAAAAACATCGATCTTCAAATCACCCAGGTCATAGTCGAAGCCGGAAATTGCACCGACCAGTCCACGCTCATAGTGTTCGTTATCTGCAGAATTAAAGCGATGCTCACTATCCCTGAACTCTGTGAATTTTGGTCCGTACACGTGATAGGAAATGAGCCTGTCGGCATCGTTGTCCTGAATGCTTTTAAATATTCCATCGAGCACGTTTTTTATCTCAGCCTGAGATTCAGGAAACTGATCGTTGATAATATCGATCTTTTGTTCCTCAACAATCATATTATCATTCTTTTGACCGCAACCGGAAAATACTGCACTGAAGATGATCATCGCTAAAAACGTCAATTTTGTTTTCATGATTTAAAAATTTTAGATGATGGTTATTGTATTAATTTGTTGTAATCAGGTTTTTTGGGGTTCGAGGCTTCATACCATTGTAATAATCCCTGCACCACTTTGTAACTTTTGCAGTATTGGAGGGGCCAGGATCTGCTCCCACAATGGCCTTTGGCCATCGGGCGCTCCGTTTGGCCCATGCAGTTTCCGCTGCACCCACTTCCTGAACTTTCCAATAATGGGATAAGCGTATTATTTAGCCGACCCTGTTCAATCAAGGAGTGCACA
>Ga0209206_10000105_pt1 | contig 15893 bp, 20 predicted proteins | sample ZodSprsou2mmetaG_FD_185478 | JGI IMG/M metagenome (GOLD analysis project Ga0209206, IMG submission 185478) | Hot spring sediment microbial communities from Zodletone spring, Oklahoma to study Microbial Dark Matter (Phase II) - Zodletone Spring... ...
CGCTCGCGCCGCCGTGTCGATGCGGAGCAGCAGCTTCACGACTTTGCTCGCCGCCATGCCGTTGCCTTGGTGGTATTGCGTGTCCCTGGCATTTACGGCGCGGGTCGTTACCCGCTGGAACGTCTCCAACGGGGCGACCCCGTAGTGTGCCCGCAGGATGCACCGTGGAGTAATCGCATTCATCAAAATGATCTTGCCGCGATTGCTGTGCGTGCCGCGCAGGATGAGGCACCGCCCGGCATTTACAATGCCAGTGATGATGAGCCTTCGAGCATGACCGATTATTTCTACCGCGTGGCAGATGCGGCGGGGATCGCGCGCCCGCCTTGCGTCAGCTTGGAGGATGCAAAGCGCACCTTCTCGCCGGGTTTATTGGAATACTTGAACGAATCGCGGCGTTTGGACAATCGGCGGATGAAAGAGGGGTTGGGTGTTGACTTGATTTATCCAAGTCTGGCTGAGGGGTTGGCGGTGAAAATGAGCGCCGTTGTAAATGAGCCTTGAGAAAAGCCTCTGAGCATGGGGTTTTACCCCAAGGTATCGCGCGCATCTTGGTTGTAGTCTTTGCGTTGCAGGCCTTCCAGTTGGGTGGTGGCCGTGGCGATGGCGCGTAAATCGCTCAGTGAGCGCATGGGGCGAGCGACATCAAAAAGCCGGGGCGCTCGCAACACAGCATGGCGGCGTAGCACCTTGATGTAGTCCACGCCGGGTAGGTGCTGCGCCAGGCGTTTTTCGGCGGCATCCAGCCAAGTCCAGGCACCCTTGAGTCTGCGTGCCAGCATCACCTGGCCGGTGATGAGTTCGACGGCGGCGCGTTGCAGTTCATTTTCTGCTTCGTTCCACAACACCTCGCGCTGCATATCGCTCGGCAGGCCGAGCATCAGGCGCAGGCGCAACCCTTCGAGGCGATCTTGCCAAGCGCTGGCTGTGCGCAGGGAGGCGAGCCGCGCTTCTGCATCAGGCTGCGGTTCTGCGTGCCATGCCCCAAGATCAATGGGCAGATCAATCACCCGCGTGCATGCCCTGGCAGATGGAGGAGGTGTCCGGGTTCTCCACAGCGTCACAGATTTTGGCGACCAGTTGTCCCAGCTCATCCGGCGTGAGTACGCTGAGGATGCGGCGCATCATGCCGGGGTCGACGCGCGCGAGGGATTGGCGGCCATCGCTTAGATGCACCACGATGCCAACAGCAGAGAGGCGCACGTCATCCATGCTATCCGCCCAGTTTTGACTTTCTTCGTCGAGTTGTTGCGCCAGGGCTTCCAGTTCGGCCTCGATGGCGGGCGTAAGCCCCGCTTCGCTCACGCGCACGATGGTTGCCCCGGTGCCAATCGCGTCCTCATGCCATGTCGCTTCCAGCCCGTGTTGGCGCGCCGCTGCGGTAAAGGTTTCATGGGCACCGGGATGAAGAAATGCAAACTCTATAAAAGATGAGGCAATAAAAGACATGGGTGGATTCCTCGCGGCTCGTTACAATCCGTACATCGTGAATCAGGAGACGCTTATGTTCAACCAGACCTTTTCGATGACCCGTATGCGGCGGATGCGCCGGGATGATTTTAGCCGCCGCCTGATGCGTGAAAACGTGTTGACGGCGAATGATCTGATCCTGCCAGTGTTTGTGTTGGAGGGCCAAAGCGATGGCAAGGGGCGCACAGAAGCAATTGCATCCATGCCCGGCGTGGAGCGCCAGTCGATCGATGTGCTGTTGCAGACGGCGGAACGTGCCGTGGCGCTGGGTATTCCCATGCTGGCGCTGTTTCCGGTCACCCCGCCGGAAGCCAAGTCACTGGATGCCGCCGAGGCGTGGAATCCGCAAGGCCTTGCGCAGCGTGCGGTGCGTGCGCTCAAGGCACGTTTCCCCGAGCTTGGGATTATGACCGATGTGGCGTTGGATCCATTTACCACCCACGGGCAGGACGGGCTGATCGACGCGTCCGGCTATGTGATGAACGACGAGACGGTCGAGGCGCTGGTGAAGCAAGCGCTGTCCCACGCCGAGGCGGGCGCGGATGTGGTCGCGCCATCGGACATGATGGATGGTCGCATCGGCCTGATTCGCGAGGCGCTGGAGTCGAACGGCTACATTCAGACGCGCATCATGGCCTACGCGGCCAAATACGCCTCCAGCTTTTACGGGCCGTTCCGCGATGCGGTGGGTTCGGCGGGCAATTTGGGCAAGGGCAACAAGCACACCTATCAAATGGATCCGGCCAATAGCAATGAAGCCCTGCGCGAAGTGGCGCTGGATTTGCAGGAAGGCGCGGACATGGTGATGGTCAAGCCCGGCCTGCCGTATTTGGACATCGTGCGCCGCATCAAGGATGAATTCCGCGCGCCGACCTATGTTTATCAGGTCTCCGGCGAGTACGCGATGCTCAAGGCTGCTGCGCAAAACGGCTGGCTGGATTGGGAGAAATGCATGTTGGAAAGCCTGGTGTCGATGAAGCGCGCCGGGGCGGATGGCATTTTGACCTATGCGGCGTTGGAGGTGGCGGGGTGGTTGAAGCGTTGAATTAATAACCAACTATTAACTTGGATTGATTTAATAAATGGTTGACGTGAGCTGGGTGTGCACGCATGATTCGCATGAAGTATTAACTTGTTTTAATTCGATAGTTAGTCAAGGCGGGTCATTGTGAAACTTCCTCTCTCCCCCCCCGAGCTGGTCGGACTGCTCACCAAAACGCCACCTTATGAGCTGGTGCACGCCATGCGCATGCAGGAGGGCGGGCTTGTCCACGGCGACTACATGCATTGGGACGAGCTGCGTCATCGCCCGACGCCCGAAGGCGTGCAGCATGAAACGTGGTGGCTGGCGGTGCGCATGGCGCGCCAGGGGTTGCTCAAGCAGTTGCCCTTGCTCGATAAATACAACCAGCCGATGGTTGTCGCCATGCCCGAGCCGGTGCTGCGCGATTTGCACCATATCGATCAGGATGCCGCCGGGCGTGTGAGTCTGCCGGGCGATGTGGTCAATCCGGCGGATCGGGATGACTACATTTTCAACTCCTTGATTGAGGAGGCTGTGACCTCCAGCCAGTTGGAGGGCGCGTCCACCACGCGTCTGATTGCGGAGGAGATGTTGCGCGCCGGGCGCCAGCCCAGAAATCACAGCGAAAGAATGATCTTCAATAACTATCAGGCCATGGACTGGATTCGCTCCATCAAGGATCGTCCGCTGACCCCCGAACTGGTGCTGGAGCTGCACCAGCGCGTGACGCACGGCACGCTGGATGATCCCGCCGATGCGGGTCGATTGCGGCAGCGTGATGATGTGCGCGTGGTGGATAACCGCGATGGCACGGTGCTGCACGAGCCGCCTCTGGCATCTTCCCTGGCTGAGCGGCTTGAGCGTCTGTGCACCTTTGCCAACGGTGGAGAAGGCGGGGGTGAGGGAGAAAAGCAGCCCTTTGTTCACCCTGTCGTGCGGTCGATTTTGCTGCATTTCATGATTGCTTACGATCACCCGTTCACCGATGGCAATGGGCGCACCGCGCGCGCGTTGTTTTATTGGAGCATGGCGCGGCAAGGCTATTGGCTGATGGAGTACCTCTCCATTTCACGCATTATCAAACAGGCGCCCAAGCAATATTCGCTGGCGTATTTGCATGTGGAAACCGATGACAATGACACGACTTATTTTTTGATTCACCAGCTCAGGGTGATTCGTCGAGCCATTACTGCCCTGCATGAGTATTTGGCACGCAAGGGCGCGGAACAGCGCGGTACGGCGCGTTTATTGCAGACCTCGCCAACCTTGCGCGGCAAGCTCAACCAGCGCCAAATCACGCTTTTGACCCATGCGCTCAAACAGCCGGGGTTCGATTATGTGATCGAGGCGCATCAGCGCTCGCAAGGCGTGTCCTATGCCACAGCTCGCGCCGACTTGCTCGGTCTGGCGGAACTCGGGCTTTTGGAGCAGACCAAGCGCGGGCGAGCGTTTGTGTTTATCGCCCCGGATGATTTGCGCCAGCGCATCGAGTCGGCGCATACGGTGAAGGGCTAAGGTCATGGAGTGCCGCTACTTCCAGGCCGGGCTTTGTCGTTCGTGCCGCCTGATTGAACAACCCTATGCGCAGCAGCTTGCGGACAAGCAGGCGGCATGTGCGCTGGCCTTGCCGATGGTTGCTGCGAAGGCCTGGCAGACACCCGAGCCGAGTGCTGAGTCCGGCTTTCGCAACAAAGCCAAGATGGTGGTCAGCGGTTCGGTCGAACAACCGATCTTGGGCATTACCGATGCCGAGGGTCGAGGGGTGGATTTGGGCGCTTGCCCTCTGTATCCGGCAGCCATGCAGCAGGCCTTTGCGCCGATCCGCGCCTTCATTTCCCAGGCCGGGCTTGCGCCTTACGATGTGGCGCAACGCCGTGGCGAACTGAAATTCATCCTGCTCACTTTGGCCGAACACAGCGGCGAGTTCATGCTGCGTTTCGTGCTGCGTTCGCCTCAGGCGCTGCCTGCCTTGCGGGCGCATTTGCCGGCATTGTGTGCAGCCCTGCCGGGGCTGGCCGTGGTTTCGGTCAATCTTCAGCCAGTACACCAGGCCATTCTGGAGGGCGAGGAGGAGATTATGCTCAGCGAGTGCACAAGCCTGTCGATGCAGCTCAACGGCATGGATCTGCACCTGCGACCGCGCAGCTTTTTTCAGACCAATACCCAAGTGGCGGCGGCCTTGTATCGCACGGCGCAGGCATGGGCGGCGGAAATTGCAGCGGAGGATGTCTGGGATTTGTTCTGCGGCGTGGGCGGGTTTGCCCTGCATCTTGCGCCGGTGGTGCGCGGGCAGGTGACGGGGATTGAGGTCAGTGCCGAAGCGATTGCGTCGGCGCAACAGACGGCGACGGAACTGGGTTTGCAGCATGTGCAGTTTCGAGCCTTATCGGCGGATGCGTTCGCCTTGGGCGGGCGCGCCGCGCCGGAGCTGGTGGTGGTGAATCCGCCGCGTCGCGGTTTGGGCACAGATTTGTGTGGCTGGCTGGAGGCTTCAAGCGCACGTTGGCTGCTGTATTCGAGCTGTAATCCGCAGAGTTTGGCGCAGGATCTGGCGCGTATGCCGAGTTTCATGCCGCTCAAAGCGCAGTTGTTCGATATGTTTCCGCACACCACGCATGGCGAGGTGCTGGTGTTGCTTGAGCGCAAGGCTTAAGTTTTGGCTATAGTCCGTCGGGATGTTTCAAAAAAGGGGTGTTGTGATGAACTTTAGAACGGTGGATTCAGGGCGCGGTGTGGGCTGGATTGGCGATGGTTGGAACCTGGTCAAAGGTCAGCTGGGTGCATGGATTTTGTTGGTGATTGTGTATCTGGTGATTGAAATTGTGTTGCAGATTATCCCGTTTGTCGGCGGTCTGGTGGCAGCGCTGATTTCTCCGGGGCTGGTGGCGGGTATGTTTCTGGCCGCGCGTTACTCGGACGAAGGTAAAACGGTGGATTTGAACCTGCTGTTTCAGCCATTGATGGAAGCGCGCACACGCGGGCCGTTGCTGACCTTGGGCGCGATGGCGATCGTGTTTAGCATCCTGATTACCTTAGTCATTCTTGCCATGATTGGCGGTGCAGCGGGTAGCGCATCGCTTGCGGAAAACGCCAGCAGCATGGATGCCGAGGCAATGTTGATGTCCAGCATGATGGGCATGGGTCTGGGCGGCTTGCTGCTGATTCTGATCCTGGTCGCGGTGTACAGCATGGCGATGTGGTTTGCTGCGCCGTTGGTGCTGTTTGCTGGCGTTGCGCCGATTGAAGCGATGAAGCTGAGCTTTAAGGCGGTGCTGACGAACTGGTTGCCGGTGCTGGTGTTCGGTTTGATCGTGATCGTTCTGGGCTTGGTAGCCTCGATTCCCCTGTTGCTGGGCTGGTTGCTGTTAATGCCCGTGCTGTTCGCAGCCATGTACGTCAGCTACAAAGAAGTCTTTGATGTACCGGAGGAGGATGCCGTGGTGATCGAGCAGCCGGGCATGGCTTCATCGGTGATGAAGATGTAAGTTGGGTGACGCATTAGATGTAAAAAAGGGCTGAATTCTCAGCCCTTTTTTATTATGCTGTTCTAATTATGTTGTAATTTAGAGAGTGGCTATGCATATTCGTTTGCGCGACGTGGGAAACTCACGTGGCATTATTATTCCAGCGGCTATGTTGGCAGCGTGCAAAATGCGCGATGTGGTTGATTTGCGCATTGAAGACGGTCACTTGCTCATTGCGCCCGTCGAGACAGCACGCGCGGGTTGGTTTGATGGCTATCAAGCCGCGATGGATGACGATGTTTTGGCCGCATTGCCGTTAGATGAGGGCGATGAAGCGTGGGTATGGTAAGGCGCGGTGAGGTGTATTGGGTTGACCTTGACCCGACGTGCGGCACGGAAATCAAGAAGAAGCGTCCGGCTTTGGTGGTTTCGCCTGATGATATGAACGCCGTATTGCCGCGCGTGATTATTGCGCCCTTGACCAGCGCCGGGCAGCCTTTGGGCTGTCGTCCCGAGCTGGTGTTTGCGGGTAAACCCGCGCGCATTTTGCTCGATCAGATTCGCACAGTGGATAAGTGTCGCCTTGCTGGAAAAATGGGCGAGATTGCGCAGGAGGTTTGGCATCCCGTGTTGTTGGAAATGTTAGCTTGAGCTGACTTTGGTTTTTGCCAGCTTGTGCTGAAATAACGATGGAGCCTATTTAAAACTTCTTTTGGCAGTCCATGCAGTACACGTTTTCACCGAACCTAGCTTTGTTGAACCAGCAGAACTTCGCAACGTTGTAAGTGATCGGAACTCCGCATGAGGCACAGATAAGCTTGGATTTCGGCTTCTCCTCATCGGCTTGCACAACCGCTACCGACGCAGCAGGTTGCGGAGTTTCCGTGGAGAGGCCGAACTTATCTGCCCAATGGAAAACGATGGGCTTGTGAATGGCGGCAATGTCCCGTGCAAACGCCTCGATGGTCTCCTGCCCTACGACCTTCGCCAAAGTCATGATGTTGTTGCTCGTGTCCAGAACTTTATCGATCTTGGATTTAAGCTGGTCATTCTTGATGACAGTGTCCATGCCTTCGATCTTTGCTTTGGGGCGCGTAATGCGAGCCCCCTTGGATACCAGCACTAGGCTGTTGACCGAAACGGGCAGTGAAATACCCAATCTGGTTGGGGGTTTGATGTGCTTGCTTTGGATGGCACTTTCCAGTACTGCAAGATGCTTACGGTTCTGCTCCAATGGAGAGGGGATGCCATAGGGGCGTCCGGCGAAAAAGGCGGAACACTCGCCATGATCGTTGATGGCGATGCCTTCGGCGAAGTGTTTGCTTTCGCAGACCCATATTTCCAAGAAACGGTTGATCAGTAGGTGGTCGATTTGTGCGACCCTCCCTTGGCACTCAATGCGCAAGTCATGGAGGATCATCCAGTTCTTGCTTTGGCCGTAGTGGAACTCCATTTCATAGGCGGCTTCGCGCTCACCTTTAAGTCCGGCTTGGATGTTTCGGATCTCACGTTCGATGTTTCGGCGGGTTTGCTCGGAAGCATCCGGGCGCGTCATGAGCGCCTGCAGTACAAGAATGTCCTGAGTTTTGTCGTCAGCGGTTTTGATGATCATGGTGTTTTTTTCTGAGCCATTCCGCTGAATCAGATCATCCCCTAACAGGCTAACTCTTGGCTGGCTTGCGCTGGAACAAATCTGCGCCACGGCTAATCAGGCGATCGAGGAACAGCACGCCGTCAAGATGGTCGATTTCATGCTGCGCAATGCGCGCTTCATAGCCTTCCATCTCGAAACTCAAGACCTGGCCGTCAAGGTCATACGCCTTGAGCTGGATTTTCTCGGCGCGCACCACATTGCCGGTGTAGTCAGGCACGGATAAACAGCCTTCGCGCCCCATGGCAAAACCTTCCCAAGCGGTGATTTCCGGATTGACCAGGATTAGCTTGCCATGATTGGGTACGGGCTTGCGCGCACGGGTGGCATCGACGATACAGATGCGTTGCAGCATGCCAACCTGCGGCGCGGCAATGCCCACCGCACCGGGGCCACTGGCGCAGGTTTCGAGTAAGTCGTGTACGAAGTCGCGTAGCTCGGCGTTAAAGCTTTCGACGGGGTCGCAGATGGTTTTCAGGCGGTTGTCGGGATAAAGAACGATGTCGCGTACAGCCATTTCAGCCTCGCACGATGTCGATCGATTCGAGGTTGACGCGCATGTCTTGCGGTATCTTGGCCAGCGCCTGCTCCAGCTTTTCAATGCCTTGTTGTGCCACGCCTTCAATGTTCATGATGTAGATCGGCTTGTCTTCGCTACCCGCCACGTCCGAGCGTAGGTCGGTAATGCTCAAGCCCGCCTGCGCGAGCGCCTCGGTGACTTCAGCGACGATACCTGCGCGGTCGGCACCATACACGGTAATGCGCACGTCGGGCTCGATGCGGCGATGCAGGCCGGCATTCAGTTCATCCACATGCACACGTAGTTTGTACTCGTTGCGTACGGATTCGAGCAAACCTTTGAGGTTAACGCCATCGCCTTCAATGCCGACCATGAGCATGATGGTAAACAGGCCACCAAGACGCATCATGGAGGCTTCGCCCAGTTCTGCGCCTGCGCCAAGCAGGACGCGAGAGACGGCGGCGACAATGCCAGGGCGATCCGGACCGACGAGAGTGAGAAGTTTCCAGTGAGGTGTGTTCATGTGTGGTTTCCGTTAAGTAAGCGCACGATATTACAGAAATCGGTGTCAGCTTGATGACTCTGCGGGGGGAATCCATTTTTAGCCATAGAGTACACAGAGTTCACGGAGGTGAAAACAGTGTGTTATGGAAGAGAGATTGCTCGTGGCAAGCCTTTCGCGAACAAGCCCGCTCGTGTGATCTAAACGATTGCGGTTTTGTACTCTGAGGTCTCTGTGTCCTCTGTGGCAAACCTTGGTTTTAGGCTCTCCAGATCAGACTGGCCATGCGCCCGGTGGTGGGCTCACGGCGGTAGGAGTAGAAATTTACCGAGTCGCCGTAGCTGCATAATTCGCCGCCATACACATTTTGCACGCCAGAGGCGGTGAGGCGCTGACGGGCAAGGCTATACAAATCAGCCTGCCAGTGTCCAGCCCGGTGTTCAGAGCGAGGGCTGGGTACGAACGCGCTGTGTGCGGCGGGGTCATGCAGCATAAAGGCTGTGCGCACCTCGTCACCCACTTCAAACGCCGCTTGGCTGATCGCAGGGCCTAGCCAGGCGATGATTTCAGACGGCGGCGCACGAAAATGATTCAAGCTGGCTTCGAGTACGCCGCCCAGCAGGCCGCGCCAGCCTGCGTGGGCTGCGGCGATTTCCTGACCATCACGCGAGGCAAACAGCACCGGCAGGCAATCCGCCGTCATGATGGCCAGTACTATCCCCGCTTGGTCGGTGTAGGCCGCATCGGCGCGCGGCGCGTGTGGCGGTGTGTTTTCATGCGAGGCGAGGTGTACCTCGATGCCGTGCACCTGTTCCAGCCAGCGCGGCTCACTGGGCAGGGCGAGCGCTGTGCGCAGCTGTTGGCGGTTGGCCTGCACGTGCGCGGGATCGTCGCCAACATGGGTGGCGAGATTCAGGGACGCATACGGCGCGCCACTAACACCGCCGTTGCGCGTGGTTTGTGCGGCACGTACGCCGGGCGGCAGCGGCCAGTCGGGAATAATGAAACTCATCCGCGCACTTCGCTCAATAGGCGTTGCATCAGGCGCTGACTCTGCGCGGCGTAACCTTCACCGAACAGGTTGAAGTGATTGAGCACGTGGTAGAGGTTGTAAAGCTGGCGGCGCACGCCATAGCCCGCATCCAAAGGCCATGCGGCTTCATAGGCATGGCGAAAACGCGGTGGAAAGCCGCCGAACAGCTCGGTCATGGCGATATCGGCTTCGCGGTCGCCGAGGTACGTCGCCGGGTCGAAAATCACCGGTTCGGGCTGGGCGCTTTCGCTGGCGACATAGCCATAATTGCCGCCCCATAAATCGCCGTGCAGCACGCTGGGGCGCGGTTGATAATCGGTGAAAAAGCTCGGCAGTGCGGCCAGCAATTGCTCACCCAGCTCCAAGGTGGCGGGCGCAAGCTGATTCTGCCGTGCACGCTCAAGCTGCGGTTGCAGGCGGCATCTCGACCAGAAGCTCACCCAATCGTTGTGCGGCGTATTGTCCTGCGGGGTGGTGCCGATGAAATTGTCGTGCTGCAGGCCAAAGAGCTCATGCGTGGGTGCGCCGCTGTGCTGGTGCAGGGCAACAAGCCGTTCCGCGAGGCGTTCAGGGGCATCGCTGTCCACCAGCGGCAGATATTCGAGCACGATAAACGCGTGCTGTTGGCCGGACGCACTCGCCGTGCCACACAGCAGCGGTTCCGGCACGCGCAAGGTTTGCGTCGCCGCCAATAGGCGCAATCCGGCCATTTCCGCCTCAAACATCGGCAAGCGTTCGGCACGATTGAGCTTGATAAAAAACATGCGTGCGCCATCTTCGAGCACCAGGCTTTCGCTGATACCTCCACCACTGCGCGTGTGCGGATGACGCGCGCGAAAGGGTTCACCGGTGACTTGGCTGATGCGCTCGGCAATATCAGCGTACAGCGGATCGGGCGCAGTGGCGGCGTTCACTTGGATGTGTCCTTGGACGGGCAGGGCAGGGTGGCCATCTGGCTTTCAATCCACTGTTCGACTTCGGCATTGATGTCGCTGGCCTTGCGCCCCTCGGTTTCGATCAGCGGGCCGATGCGCAAGGTGATGGTCATCGGTGTTTTGATAAACGAGCCACGTGGCCAGGCACAACCTGCGTTGTGCGCAATCGGCAATATGCGCGCACCGTTTTGCGTGGCCAGCAGCGCGCCGCCGGGTTTGTACTTGCCGCGCTCGCCCACCGCAGTGCGCGTGCCCTCCGGGAAAATAATCACCCAGCGCCCCTGTTTGAGTCGTTCTGCGCCTTGTTCCAGTAGTTGGCGCAGCGCATCGCGTCCGGCGCTGCGATCAATGGCAATCGGCTGGTTCACCGCCAGCCCCCAGCCAAAAATCGGCAGGCGCATCAACTCGCGCTTGAGCACAAACGCCGGGCCATCGAACAGCACTGGAAAGATAAAGGTCTCCCAAGTGGATTGATGCTTGGCCAATACCACCCCCCCCAGACCGTCCTGGGGCAGTTCGCCTTCAATCTTCCAACGCACGCCGCAGGTCATGCGCAGCCAGTGCACCGCCATCCAGTTCCACGGGCGCATCAAGCGGTAACGCAAAGGCGCAGGTGTAAGGGCAACAATACCGATAATCGGCACATAAGCCAGCAGAATCAGCCAGAGACCGAGATTGAAAAGTGAGGCGCGCAATAAGCCGAAAAACTTGTGCACAACAGTGTTACCAGAATGGTTTGCTTTAAGTTTTGTGAGAATGGCACTGAGCCGAGGGTTTGGGCAAGAGGGGGCTTGCGATTCGGTGTGAGTTGGCGCGTTGCGGCCAGAAAAAAACCCCACTTTTGAAGCGGGGCTGTTGTGTCCATCCGGAAGGAAAAGCCGAGGCTCTCGAACCTTAGGCGCGGCAGCGGTATTCGCCGGTGCGACTGTCGATGGAAACTTTTTCGCCAATTTCGATGAAGGAGGCGATTTGGATTTCGTGGCCGTTGGCCAGTTTGCCGATCTTCATGACTTTGCCGGAGGTGTCGCCACGGTTGGCAGGTTCGGTGTAGACGATTTCGCGCACGATGGTGTTGGGCAATTCAGCGGAGATGGCTTTGCCGTCGTAGAAGGTGACTTCGACTTTGTCTTCCATGCCGTCCACGATGAAGTTGAGCGTGTCGCCGAGGTTGTCTTTTTCCACTTCGTAGGAGTTGAAGTCTTCGTCCATGAACACGTACAGCGGATCGGCAAAATAGCTGTAGGTGCATTCTTTTTTGTCGAGAATGACGTGTTCGAACTTGTCGTCGGCCTTGTATACGGTTTCGGTACTGCTGCCGCTGAGCAGGTTCTTGAGCTTCATTTTCACGATGGCGGAGTTGCGCCCTGACTTGCTGAAGTCGGCCTTGAGAATGACCCAAGGTTGGCCATCGATCAGCATGACATTGCCTGCGCGGAATTCTTGTGCGGTTTTCATAGGGGTTCCAGGATCTAAAGTTATTTTCGCGCGGCATTGTAGCTTGTGGCGGACTGGATTGCGACGATATTGACTAAATTCTGTGCAAGTTCCGGGTGTTGAGCAAGTCGCTGCATGCGTTGTGCGTACCACTCGTGCTGGTTTTGCAGGCTGCTTAGGGCGGCGAAAAAATCGGCGCAATGTGCATGCGGAAGGTTATTCCAGTGCTGCATAAGCGTTGTGAGTTGGCTTAGACGTGGAGCCAAATCGCCTTCGGTGTAGGTCTCAAGAAAGGCGTTGAGCTTGCTGTGATGCGCGAAATCGTCGGTGGGGTAGATCTGCCAGATGAAGGGTTTGCCCGCCCAGAGCGCGCGGGTGAGGGATTCTTCACCGCGCACGAAGTTGATGTCGCACAGCCAGAGCAGGCGGTCATATTCGGCTTGCGGCAGGAAGGGGATGATGTGCAGGCTGAGGCTGCCGAGTTGGACGCTGTCGCCTGCCTGGAGTTGGGGTTGGCCAAGATGCTTGCGCAGGCTATTGAGCAAACGGCTGGCGGGCAGGTAGGCGGTCACCGGTTGGGGGGCGTGGCTCAGGCTGTTGATCAGCGTGCTGAGGTGCGGGTTTTCGTAGGCAAAGAGCGAGAGCTTGAGGCTGTTCGCTGTGGGTAAAGGAATTGCCCATTGCGAACACCATCTGTGCTGTTGGGATGGGTGGACAAGAAAAGCGGCGCGTTCAACGAGCAGGTTTTTTTCCCGCAGCAGGCCGCCGCCCTGTGGTAAGAGGCTGGGGATCACGAAGTGTTTGCGCAAACCCTGCGCGAGCAGGGACGTTTGGCCGTGGACGTGGCTGACCCAGTCTTCGCAGCTCATGTATTCGAGGTTGATCCAGGTGGGTTGCGGGTGGTTTTGCATGGCTCGCGCGTAGTTGGCGGGCAGGGTGCAGCCGAAGGTTTCGATAACCACGGCGGCGGGCGAGGTATCGGGAAAATCCGCCGTCCAATGGCGCACTTCAATATCATGCAGGGTTTGTTGCGTGCTGTTTTGGGTCGCTGGCACCAGAGGTTTGAGTGCATCGAGATCGTCCACCCACAGGCGCACCTGCTGGCCGTGGTCGTGATGCAGAATGTGCGCCAAGCGCCAACAGGTGCCGATGTCGCCGAGGTTGTCGATGACGGTGCAGAAAATGTCCCAGGATGGGCTGGTCATCGTTTTTAGGCGGCGAGGTGCTGGGCGAGCCAGGCCGCAATATCGTCAATTTCCTGCATGTTGACGCTATGCGGAATGGGGTAGCTGCGCTGTTGGATGTCGCGGTAGCCAAGCTGGGTGAGGCGGTCGCGGGTGCGTGTGGCGGCCGGGATGGAGATAATGTCGTCATCTTCGCCGTGACCAATGAACACCGGGGTTTGGCAGGCGGCGGGGCTTGGGGTGGGCAGCGCGGATTGCGGCAGCCAAGTGGACAGTGCTAGCAGGCCGCTCAGGCGCTCGGGCTGGTGCAGGGCGCAGTGCATGGCAATCACGCCACCTTGGGAAAAGCCGCCGATAATGATGCGCTGCCACGCCACGCCAGCGGCATGTTCAGCGGCGAGCAGTGCGCTGATGCGTTGGCGGCTTTGTTCGATACCCTGTGTGTCAACGCGGGCATCGGCATGCAGGCTGTAAAGATCAAACCAGGCGGGCATGACATAGCCGCCATTGACGCTGACCGGGCGCGCGGGGGCATCGGGGCAATGAATGCGCATGTTCAGTTGCGCGCTGTGCAGGCGGGCGGCGATGGCTTGTTGAATGGCATGGGCAATCGGCTGCATGTCGCGGCCATCGGCTCCCAGGCCGTGCAGTAGGATGAGGCTGATCGGTGGCATATTTGATTCTTGAGGAAGGGATTTGAGCGACATTGTATTACGCGCCATTGGCGTGGTGCGCACGCCGTTTGTGGAGAAGTTTGGTATTCCGCGTCAAGGCGGTCTGGTGGACGAGGTTCACGCTACGCTGGAGCTGGATGCGCCCTACAACCGCGAGGAGGCCTGGCGTGGGATTGAGGGCTTCAGTCATCTGTGGCTGCTGAGCTGGTTTCATGCCGACAAGGGGGCGGAGGCGGCTTTGACCGTGCGCCCGCCACGTTTGGGCGGCAATGCGCGCTTGGGGGTGTTTGCCACGCGCGCGCCGTATCGGCCGAACCCTGTGGGCTTGTCGCTGGTGCGTTTGTTGCGCGTGGAGCGCTTGGCGGGAGATGCAGTGCGCATCCATGTGGCGGGGGCGGATGTGTTGGATGGCACGCCGCTGTTGGATGTGAAGCCGTATGTGCCTTATGTCGAGGCCTTGCCGCAGGCGCTGGGCGGCTTTGCGGCGGAAGATAGCGGCGCGCGTTTGCAGGTGGTGTGGACGGAGCAAGGCCGTGCAGCGTGCGCTTCATGGTCGGCGCGCTATCCCGATCTGGCGGCACTGGTGGAGGCTTTGCTGGCGCGCGACCCGCGTCCGGCCTATCGCCATGCTGAGCAAATTGGGCGGGTGTACGGGATGCGTGTATACGCTTTGGATGTGCGCTGGCGGGTGGAGGCGGGCGTGGTAGAGGTGCTGGATGTGATTCTGGCGGTGCCGTGAGTGAGAGGGCGTGGCTCTTGGAACGCGTTGTTTTCACTACAGCTCAACGCACCTGCTCCGGCGAGTGCTCCTTCAGCCAATCTTTGAGTGCGGCATCCATGCGCGTTTGCCAGCCGCTGCCGGAAGCGCGAAAACGTTGCACGACTTCGGGCGAGAGGCGGATGGTGATGCGTTCTTTGGTGGGCGCTTTTTGTGTGCCGCGACCGATTGCACGTAGTTTGGCCTGCAAGGACTCGGGCAGGGCGGAAAAGGGAACGGCGGCACGGAAGTCGTCTTCGTTCCATTCGGGGTTTTCTTCGTCGATCAGTTCTGGGTCAAGCAAAGTTTTCATATTGCGTTACCTCACGTTTATTGGCTTTGCGAAAACTGATGACACGGATGCCATCGCTTGTTTCCGTGAATACAAGAGCATGGAGGCGACCCTCCACGCGCCCAAGTGCACGGTAGCGCACTTCACCATAGTCACGACGCTTGTCTTCTACAATGAATGCCGATGAAAAATCAAAATCCGCTGCCCGTTCGAATGACAAGCCGCGCTCGCTGATATTTTTCGCGTTTTTGACCGGGTCATAGCTGATCTTCATTTTGAGTAGTGTATGCACAATTTGACCAAATGCCAAAGCCGAGTCGTGAGCTGAATCGCCTTAGATGGCGTGATCAAACTCCGGGCGTGCATGGCGTTGCAGAAGTTGTGCCACCGCCAGTTTGGGAGCCAGCCCTTCGTAAGCCACTTGGTACACGGCGTGGGTGATGGGCATGTCTACTGCGTGTTCGCAGGCCAGTCGCCAGGCTTCGCGGGCGCTGGGTAGGCCTTCCACCGCCTGCCCAATCAGGGCAAGCGCGGCCTCGACGCTTTTGCCTTCGGCCAGCAATAAACCGAAGCGGCGGTTGCGCGATTGGTTGTCGGTACAGGTGAGCACCAAGTCTCCCAGGCCAGCCAGCCCCATCAGGGTTTCGCGGCGTGCTCCCATGGCCTCGGCCAGACGCATGATTTCTGCCAGCCCACGGGTAATCAGCGCGGCGCGGGCGTTCGCGCCAAAATGCAGACCATCGGCAATTCCGGCGGCAATGGCGAGTACGTTTTTCACCGCACCGCCCAGTTCTACGCCGATCACATCGTCCACGCGATAGGCGCGAAAGCTGGGGCTGTGCAACAGTTCGGCCACGTGTTCGGCAAAGGCGCAATCGTGCGAGGCGACGGTGACGGCGGTGGGCAGTCCGGCGGCGACTTCGCGCGCGAAGGTGGGGCCGGAAATAATCGCA
>Ga0209206_10000113_pt1 | contig 15235 bp, 15 predicted proteins | sample ZodSprsou2mmetaG_FD_185478 | JGI IMG/M metagenome (GOLD analysis project Ga0209206, IMG submission 185478) | Hot spring sediment microbial communities from Zodletone spring, Oklahoma to study Microbial Dark Matter (Phase II) - Zodletone Spring... ...
ATGGATCTGATCCCTTCGCGGATACGGTCAAAAACGATGATCGTATCGTTGAGCGAATACCCCAGAATCGTCAGCAGTGCTGCAAGGATATCCAGGTTGACCTCCACCTCAAAGAGCACGATCATCCCCATCGCGATCGTCACATCGTGTACGAGTGCCATCACTGATGCCACGGCAAAACGCCATTCAAACCGGAAGGATACATAGATCAGAATACCGATGATCGCCAGCACCATTGCCAGTAACCCTTGCTCGCGAAGCTCTGAACCGACTTTTGCGCCGACCATATCGACACGTCTTACCTCTTTGAACCCCTGCGTCTCTTTGAGGAGTTCTCTGACCTGGTCACCGATATCCACGCCTACGTTCTGAGAACTCGTTTTCGTTTTAATGATGATCTCATCCTCTGTACCGAAGTAGGTAACGTTTGCGCCTTTATAGGCTTCCTGGTTACCCAGGATCTCTCTGACCTCATCGATCGGGGCTTTCTGGTCATACTGTACCTGGATCACCGTACCGCCGGCAAAGTCGATCCCCATATTAAACCCTTTGGTAAAGATCAGTCCCAGAGAGGTAATCACTACAATGATCGAAAGCAACCCGAAACGTTTTGCCTGCGCCATCAAAGAGAGCGGTTTTTCGTATTTAAAAAGTTCCATTATTTACTCCCTTTTATTCCAAACCAGTAACCCAGCCTGTTCTTGTCCATTTTTGGCAGAATCCACTGGTAGATACCGTGTGTACCCAAGATCGCTGTAAGCATCGAAGCCATGATACCGATACTCATCGTCAGCGCAAACCCTTTGATCGCGCCAGTACCGTATACATAGAGTACCGTTGCGGCGATCAGCGTCGTCACGTTCGCATCCCAGATCGCTGTGAAGGCATTTTTATACCCGTCTTCGATCGATTTCGCGATTGATTTTCCTTCCACCAGCAGCTCACGGATACGCTCATTAATGATCACGTTGGCATCCACCGCCATACCTACCGTCAGTACGATACCCGCCATACCGGGCAGTGTCAATGTCGCACCGAAGAGCGACATGATCGCCAGGATCAAAAAGAGGTTCCCTATCAGCGCCACATTGGCAACCACGCCTGCCACACCGTAGTAGATCACCATGAAGATCACAACAAGGACAAAACCAAGCAGCAATGCAAGCGAACTTGCTTTAATACTGTCTGCACCCAGGCTTGGTCCTACACTTCGTTTCTCCATCACGTAGACGGGTGCCAGCAGCGATCCTGACCGCAGGGCGATCGCAAGATCGTGCGCCTCTTCCATCGTAAACTGCCCGGAGATCTGGACACGTCCCCCGCCGATACGTTCGCGGATATTGGGTGCGGAGTAGACCTGGTTATCCAGTACCACTGCCATACGCTTGCCTACACTGATCGCCGTAAAGTCACCAAATATCTTTGCACCCTGTCCGTTGAGCGTGAAGTTGATCACCGGCTGGCTGTTCTCGTCAAAGCCTACTTTGGCATCGGTGAGCATCGAACCGTCGAGCACCGGGATCGCTTTGAGCAGATACTTCTCTCCCGTATTCACATCGGGAAGGATCACATCACCGTAACTTTTCGCTTCTGCGGCACTCATGGCGCTAATACGGGCGATCCTCTCCTCATCCACGGCCATCAGCTGAAGATGCGCTGCACGTGCAATGAGTTCACGGATGCGCTGTTCATCCTCCTGGGTCTTGATACCGGGTACCTCGACAAGGATCTTGTCTTCACCCTGCTTCGCTACCGTAGGTTCTGCCAGGCCGAACTCATTGAGTCTGCCTCTGATCGTATCGACTGCCTGATCGATCGCATCTTTTTTGGTACGCTCGATCTCCTCTTCGGTCATCTGCAGTGAATACTTCAACGCAGTCTCGCTGAATGTCACCCCTTCCAGCTCCTCTTTGAGGAGTGTGTTAACCTTGACAAGATCATCCTTGTCCAGGATCTCAAAAGTGACCACTCCCGTATCTTCATCCAGACTCAAAGCATCAAAAATAATCTCTTCATCATCAAAGAGATATTTGATACTTGCCGCGATGGATTTGGATTTTGAAGCGATCGCAACTTCGTTTTTGACACCGAGAAGCATATGAAGCCCCCCTTGAAGATCAAGCCCCAGGGTGATCTTCTTTCCGCTATCGCTTTGCATTAAAGACGGGATAGAAAAGACCACCCCGAAGATCAGTGCAAAAGCGAAGATGATCACTCTGTAATTAAGCATCGCTTTTAGTTACCTCTTCTTTTTTTGCTACATAGCTTCTGTCAAGTCTGACAATCGTATCTTCATTTAGTTTGATTTTGATAAAATCTTCTTCAGTTTTCACGATTTCAGCGATAAGCCCTCCGGTTGTAACGATCTTGTCACCTTTTGCAAGGCCTTCAAGCATCTCACGGTGTGCTTTTTGCTGTTTCTGCTGTGGTCTGATGATCAAAAAATAAAAGATCGCAAATAAAATGATAAGTGGCAAAAATGAACCGATTACACTACCCTGTTGTTCCATGGATATCCTTCAATGAATAAAATTGGACAATATTTTAACACCTTTGATATAACAAGAGGCTTTTTCATAGCGTTTCTATTATCCGCTTTTATCTACCTCCATCACTTTGGCTTTTCAACCCCTGCTATCAATACGCTGCTGGGGGTACTCGGACTCTATCTTCTGCTTGGTTCCGCACGCCAGAGCTGGTTCTGGAGCGGTCTGTTCATCGGGGTCTTCTGGTTTTGGTGGATCATCCTCAGTTTCAAGCATTACCAGATGCCCTGGGCGATACCGATCGGGCTTTTGGTGATCGCCTACATCTACGGGCTGCTTTTTTGGATCATCGCTTACGTGAGCGAAAAGCTCTCCTTACTGCTCACTGCTCGCTGTAATAAAAAAGCTTTTCACAGAAAAGCATACCAACACGCTTCATCGGGGCAAAGCGACTTGCACTCCTCACTCCCCGTTCTCATACTGAAAGGGCTCGGACTTTTCAGTATGAGCTATATCCACCCTTTCGGTTTTGACTGGCTCAAACCTGAGCTCGTGTTTGTCGAGAGCTATCTGGGGATAGAGAAGTGGCAGTTTGCTCTCATTCTTTCCGCGATCATTCTGGCACTCTGGAAATCTCGCCCCTACTATCTGTTCTTAGTGATATTGGCCTACCAACCTTTACCCAAAACAGTTCCGGCAGTTGATACAACTCTCCAGATCATCTCTACCGCAATTCCTGTCGATGAAAAGTGGATAGACTCCCGACAGCCTCAACATTTTCAGAGCTTTTTTGAGCAGATCGACAAGGCGATTGCAGCAAATAAAAAGCTGGTCGTCCTGCCCGAGTCGGTCTTCCCTGTTTTTATCAACCGCTCGCAGGAGCTGATCGACAAGCTAGAAGCACGCGCCCAAAAGATCACTATCGTGACCGGGGGTCTCTTTGCCGATGGCACAGTACCCCATAACTCTGCCTATATCTTCACCAAAGATCGTATCCTGGTAGCCAACAAGGTCGTACTGGTACCTTTCGGGGAGAGCAACCCGCTGCCTGACTTTCTCAGCAACTGGGTCAATGAAGTTTTTTATGACGGTGCGGTGGACTATATCGCCAGTGCAGAGATCACGGACTATACCATCGGGGAAAAAGTCTACCGCAATGCGATCTGTTTTGAGGCCACCAGCGAAAAGCTTTACCAGGGCCACCCCAAAGAGATGATCGTCCTGAGCAACAACGGCTGGTTTGTCCCCTCCACCGAGCCGAGCCTGCAAAAACTGCTGCTGCTCTACTACAACAAAAAGTATGGTACGACCATCTACCACAGCATCAATATGTCCCCCTCCTATCTCATCCGGGACGGTATGGTCATGGAGACAGAGTAATGTGCGCGATCTTCGGCATCGTCGGGAAATATGATCCGATAGAGGCACAAAAAGCCTTTGAGACGCTGACCCACAGGGGAGTGGACGAGAGCCATGCCATCAAAAATGAACAATACTTCCTTGGTGTACACCGCCTTGCGATCACCGCAGTTCACACACCGCATATCCAGCCCATCCGGGAAGAGGATCTTCTCTTTGTGATGAACGGAGAGATATACAACCACCGGGTATTGGCCCAGGAGCTGGGAATCGAGGGGCACAGCGATACCCAGGTCGCGTTTGCCGCCTATCGGCAATGGGGTGACCGTTTTGCAGAAAAATTGCGCGGGATTTTTGCGATCACGATCATTGAGGAGAATACCGTCAAGCTCTTTCGCGATCCATTCGGCAAAAAACCCCTTTACTATACGATCAGAGACGAGCAGATCATCTTTGCCAGCGAACTCAAAGCGATACATGCATTAAAGCCTTTGGAGTTTGACAGGGAAATCATCCCGTGCTATCTCTCCTATCAGGCTGCCGTGGCACCCTCCACCTTTGACAAAAACGTCTTTCAGGTCGCTGCAGGCTGTCAAATGACCATCACCAAAACCCGTGAAGTCTCCACGCACCGCTATTTTTCCGTACTGGATACCCCGGTGACACTCCATACCGATAGAGAAGCGATCGATCAGATTCACCAGAAACTCATAGAATCCGTTACACTGCGTCTCCCCGGTGAGGTAAAGTATGGCGCCCTGCTTTCGGGAGGTCTGGACTCTTCGCTTATTGCCGCACTTGCGGCATCTCAAGGCCCCCTGCATACCTTCAGCATCGGCTATGAGGGGTATGAGCAGCATGACGAACGCCCCTATGCCGCAGAAGTGGCAGAGCATATCGGCTCAAAACACCACGCTTACAGTTTTACCCAAAAGGATTTTTTGGAGAGCCTTGAGCAGATACTCACTATCCTGGATGAACCTTTTGCCGACCCGGCGATGGTACCGCTCTTCTACCTGATGCAGCAGATACGCCGGGAGGGGATCAAGGTGGTACTGACGGGAGATGGAAGCGATGAGCTCTTTCTTGGCTACCGTACCTACAAAGAGTACCTGGATATCGAACAGCTCTCCGGTCTCAAGTACAAAAACTGGCTCAAAGCCTACCTCAAATCACACTTCTCGATGCACAAGGAGTGGGAGTGGTATAAGCGTGTCCTGGAGGGGAAAACCCTTTTCCGCTCCAGCGCCGAGCTCTTTACGGATCTTCAGCAGAATAGGCTGTTGAAGATGAACATCAAAGACAACCGCTCCCTCGATATCATCGCTTCATACAGGCAGGAGTTTGAAGAGAGCCGACGCAGCGCACCGGTGGACTGGTACAGTTTTCTGGACCTCAAGATACAGCTGGGCGAAGTTTTTCTGCGCAAACTCGACCGCATCAGCATGGCGCACAGCATCGAAGCGCGCACGCCCTTTCTGGATAGGGAACTTGTCAAAACCGTATTTTCCTCAGCACCTGAGCTCCGGGCAGAGCAGCTGCCCAAGGGGTGGATCAAAGAGATCGCCGCAGCCTACCTGCCCGAAACGATCATCCACCGGAAGAAAAAAGGCTTCAACTACCCCTACTTGGAGTGGCTTCAGGAGAGCAATCAGCTGGAGGTCATTCCCCGGGTCCAGAAAAAATACAAACTTTTCAACGACGAACAGCTGCAGTGGCTTCTCTCCGAGGGGGAACAGGGGAGATTCCAGCATCAGATCTTCTCGCTCTATATCCTCTGCAGATGGATGGAGAGACAGCTTGGCTGATTGACTCACTGTCCTATTTTTGGATAAAATGCATAAAAACCAAAAGGTTGCAATGCACTTCAAAAAATTCTTTATCGCACCCATCAAAGGTTACCAGTATATCTCCCGCATGCTGCCTGCCAATTGCCGCTACTATCCAAGCTGTTCGGAGTATGCCAAGTGGCAGTTTGAGTTCAATGCACCCCACAAAGCACTGGCAGCCTCTTCGCTGCGGATATTGCGCTGCAATCAGCTTTTCAAAGGTGGCATCGACTATCCTTTGGTAGATTACACCCCTCCCGGGCCTCTCAATTTACTCGATTTTAATCATTTTTGTGGCAAAATAGTTATAGTGTACTGGCTTGTACCCAAAGCCGGTACATCCCAATCTTATGTACTAAAGGACTTTGATGCCACAACAATTGAGCCTCCACACACCGCTTGACATGCACCTTCACCTTAGAGACGGGGAGATGCTGCACAATATCGCCAAAGCCAGTGCCCACACCTTCTCCGGTGCGATCGTCATGCCCAACCTTGTACCTCCGGTCACCACCAAAGAAGAGGTTGTTGCCTATAAAGCACGTATCATGGAAGCGATCGGGGATGAACGTTTTGAGCCCTATATGACACTCTTTTTCAAACCGGGATACGATAAAGCTTTTCTGGAGTCGGTCCGCGATGAGATCACGGCGATCAAACTCTATCCTGCCGGGATCACGACCAACAGCGAGGGTGGAGTAAGCGGCTTTGATATAGAGGAGCTTCGCCCTGCACTCACTGCCATGAGCGAACTCGGCATCCCTTTATGTATCCATGGAGAGACCAACGGCTTTGTCATGGACAGAGAGGCAGAATTTGTTGCCATCTATGAGAAGCTCGCAACAGCCTTTCCCGACCTGAAGATCATTATGGAACATATCACGACCAAAGAGAGTGTGGAGGCACTGGAGAGACATCCGAACCTCTATGCAACGATCACGCTGCACCACCTGCTGATCACGCTGGATGATGTCGCTGGCGGGATGCTGCAGCCGCATCTTTTCTGCAAACCGATCGCAAAACGTCCGCATGACAGGGAAGCGCTGCTCGCAGTGGCACTCAAAGCGCATCCCAAAGTGATGTTCGGCTCCGACTCTGCACCGCACCCCAAAGAAGCCAAAGAGGCATGCGGGTGTGCTGCGGGGGTATTCACCGCACCGATCGCCCTGCAGGTACTTGCCGAACTCTTTGAGAAGCATGATGCGCTGGAGAGACTGCAGGATTTCATCAGCGGTAATGCCCTTCGTATCTATGGCGTTACACCGCCTGCCAAAGAGGTTGTACTGGAAAAAACACCGTTTATCGTCCCCAATGACTACAACGGTGTTGTGCCAATGTATGCGGGAGAGGAGATCGCCTACTCGGTCAAAGAGGTAAACCTTGGAGAGTAAACTCAAAAAGCTTGTAAAGGGTCACAGCGCTTTTCAGAAGGTCAAGTTCAAAAAGAACGAAGAGCGTTTCAAACGTCTGGTTGAAGAGGGGCAGAATCCCAAAGCGCTCTTTATCGGCTGCAGCGACTCGCGGGTGATGCCCGATATGATCACCGGCGCCAAACCGGGCGATCTCTTCATCATACGCAATATCGGCAACTTTGTAGCGCCCTACAAGCCTGATGAGGATTACCACTCTACCGCCTCAGCGATCGAATATGCCGTAAGCATCCTGGAAGTTTCGGATATCATCGTCTGCGGACACTCTCACTGCGGTGCGATAGAGGCGCTCTACAAGGAGCTTCCCCAGACAGCCGAAAACCTGCATACGGTCAAATGGCTCGATCTTGGAAGGGAGGCAAAGAGAGTTGCTTCGCTTGCCTACAAAGACAAAGACCGTGCAGAGATGCTGCGCTATACCGAAAAGATCTCTGTCGTATACCAGTTGGAAAACCTGCTGACCTATCCGGGAGTGCAGCGGCGTGTGGATGAGGGGACCCTCTTTTTGCATGGATGGCATTATGACCTTGAGAGCGGGATCATCGAACATTATGACGATGAAAAATTCGAATTTATACCATTATGCCGGTAACGCTCCTGCATTGAAAAAAAATAGGATAAAATAGTATATTATTTCCACAAGGAGAACGTTGTGTTGGCAAATGACATTACAGAACTGATCGGTAACACACCGTTGGTCAAAATCAATTCCCTCTCCGAAGAGACAGGGGCAACGATACTGGGCAAATGCGAATTTATGAACCCTACTTCATCCGTCAAGGACAGAATCGCTTTCAATATGATCAACGAAGCGATGAAAGCCGGCAGGATCAACCAGGAGACCACGATCATAGAACCCACTTCGGGCAATACAGGCATTGGGCTTGCGGCGATCTGTGCGGCAAAAGGACTCAAACTTATACTGACAATGCCTGAGTCCATGAGTATAGAGAGACGTAAACTGCTTACGCACCTTGGCGCCAATCTTGTACTCACCCCCGCCATCGAAGGGATGGGCGGAGCCATAGAGAAGGCTGCCCAACTTCAAAAAGAGTTGGACAATGCCATCGTATTGCAGCAGTTTGACAATCCTGACAACCCGGCGATACACAGAAAAACGACTGCCCTGGAGATATTGAAGGATACGGATCACCGGTTGGATATCTTTGTCGCCGCTGTGGGAACAGGGGGGACACTGACAGGTACCTCAGAGGTACTCAAGCAGCATCTTCCCGATACCTACTGCGTAGCAGTAGAACCCCAATCCTCTTCCGTACTGTACGGCAAATCTCCGGGGCCACACAAGATACAGGGGATCGGCGCAGGGTTTATCCCCAGTGTCCTTAATACAGAGATTTACGATGAAGTGATACCGGTGGCAGACGATGATGCCTTTGCTATGTCCAGAAAAGTAGCCAAAGAGGAGGGTCTGCTGGTGGGGATCTCGGCAGGTGCCAACCTCTATGCCGCTGTGCAGTTGGCAAAGAGACCTGAAAACAAGGGAAAAACGATCGTTACGATACTCTGCGATACTGCTGAACGCTATTTATCCACCGAGCTCTTTGAATAATCCATACCATGCGATCATCCGACCTTCTTTTGGAAACCATCAAATGCGAAGGCGGGGCGCTGCATCATCTGGCCTACCACCAGAAAAGAGTGGACAGAAGCAGAAAGGAGCTCTTCGGTCTGACCGATACCCTGGACCTTGCTTCCCTGCCCAAGCCCCCCGACCATAGACTCTACCGCTGCAGGGTACTCTACGCCAAAAAGATAGAGTCCGTCGAATACATTCCCTATATCCCCAAAGAGATCAAAACCCTGAAAGTTGTTCCCGCAGAGATTGACTATCACTGCAAATTTGCTGACAGAAGCCAACTGGATAAGCTCCTGAGGGAGAACCCGGATGCTGATGATATCATTATCGAGAAAGCCGGGCTGGTTACAGATACGACGATAGCGAACATCGCTTTTTTTGACGGAAAGCAATGGATCACTCCAAAAAAACCTCTACTGGAAGGTACCATGCGTGCTTACCTTTTAGACCAGAATTTCCTCAGAGAAGAGGATATCCCAAGTAGTTTGCTCGATCGGTTTGAAAAAGTAGCTTTAATGAATGCTATGTTAGGATTTAAGGTTCTAAACGACATCAAGATTTTAAAATCATAAGGCAGCCCAATGACCATCAATCTTTTTCAAACACCAGAATACAGAGCTATTATGGAAGCGCATTTAAGTAAAACTCTTGCCTATCTTTTTGAAAAAGATCAGGAGTTTGCAATCGTCTGTGAGATCAGACATGTCTCTTTTTCGCCGGAACTTCCTTCAAATATCCATGACTCGTTCAGAGATACAGTACTGTTTGTTTTAAGTGGATATACTCTCCAGAGTGCAGAGGTAGGACAGGGAATCTTTTCTTTTGAAGCGGGGTTTGGAAATGAAAATTTCGGTTCCACCGTATCGATGCCGTTGCTGGCGATTAAACAGCTTTTTGTCGAGGAGACGCCTGTTGTGATCAATCATGCAGAAGTTGCTTCCAAAGTTCTCCCCAAAGATTCTGCAGCACAAAGCTCAATGGATGTGCTCTTAAACAATCCGAAAAACAAAAGGTTTTTGAAAAAAAAGTAGAAAAGTATGCACTGTGACTTAAGCGTCACAGTGTCCGGTAAGAATGTAATTGACCACATTCTCTACATAAGCATTATGCTTGTTCTCTTTGGAGTAAGCGATATAGAAGTTCCTTGTCATCGTGTAGCCACGAAGTCTCGCTTCAAACAGTTCCCCTCTGTTCACCTCTTCTTCAATCGCATGCTTTGAGATGATCGAGACGACAGGCTTCTCTTCATTCTTAGCTGCTTTTTTGATCGACTGCAGTACCGCAGTGGTATTGCTCACTTCGCTGAGTACATTGAAGCTTTTACAGGATACGCCCAGCTCTTCAAATACATCGGTGACCACCTGTCTGGTATGTGATCCTTCATCGCGGCAGATCCACTGAAAATCGTAGAGCTCTTCTGTTTTCAGTACTTTGGGGATCGGCACGTTGCTTACCACCACCAGTTCATCTTCCAGCCACTCTCTGTAGATCAGCTCACTGTCAAATATAGGAGATTCGATCAATCCAAGGTCAAGCTTTCTCTCTTTGAGCTTCTGCACAATATTTTTACTCAGGTCGATACTCAGCTTCACATCGTTATTGATCGCTTTGCTCATTGTGTTGAGACACTGTCCAGGGATAATATAGGTACCGATCGTGAACGATGCCCCCAACCTGAAGGTGATCTCTTTGTTGATGATCTTCAGTACCTCATTCTCAGAGGCATGGATCTCTTTTTCAAGACGCAAAGCGATCTTGTAGAGCTCATCTCCTGCCGCGGTAAGCTTGATCCCGTTTTTCTTACGCTCGATGATCTTCTCACCCAGATATTTCTCTATAAACTTTATCTGCTGCGTCACTGCCGGCTGGGATATACCAAGCTTTGCAGAAGCCTTGGAGAAGCTTCTCTCTCTTGTAACAGTCAGAAACGTTTCAAGTTTAACAAAATCTTTTAACATTGATTTCCTTTTTTTTTATATAGGGATGAGAAACCTCTCATTCTATATAAACAAATAATTCTGAAAAATATTATAACAAATTATACTTAACAGTACATAAGTTGAGCTTATTAGTAGGTGAATTTCCACAACTAATCCCTCCTACGCCCGAATACCTCTGGTCATCCTTAATCATTTTAAGGGTATAATTAATAGATATCAGGAGTGAAACAAGAGACTATATGGAAACAATTATCAATCAGCTCAACCCCCCGCAACGTGAAGCCGTAGAGCATATTGACGGTGCACTGCTCATCTTGGCAGGTGCAGGTTCAGGGAAGACAAAAACCCTTACAACACGGCTCGCTTACCTCATCGGGGAAGTGGGTATCGATCCGGCAAACACACTCACATTGACCTTTACCAACAAGGCAGCTTCTGAGATGAGGGAGCGTGCACTCAAGCTCATGCCCAGACAGTCAACCTATCCTCCTCTATTATGTACCTTTCATAAATTCGGCTTGCTCTTTTTAAAATTCCATATTGAAAAACTCGGACGCAATAATAATTTCGTTATTATCGACAGCGATGACAAAAAGCGTCTTATCCGCAGCATTGCCAAAGAGCTGAAGATCGATCTGAACATCTCCTTTATCGCTTCAGAGATCTCAAAGTACAAAAACTCGCTACTCTCGCCTGAAGTGGTCAAAAAGAACGCGGAACTCTCTGACTATAAAAAAGTCGCCGAGATCTACGAAAAGTACCAGGAGAATATCGAAGAGAACAACCTGGTTGATTTCGATGATCTCCTGATGCTCACCTACCGGATACTCGACGAGTATCCTGAACTTAGAAAAGAGACAAGCGAACGCTACCGCTATATCATGGTCGATGAGTACCAGGATACGAATGAGCTTCAGTTCAAGCTGCTCGAACATCTCTGCAGCGAGCACGGCAACCTTTGTGTCGTCGGGGATGATGACCAGAGTATCTACGGCTGGAGGGGTGCAAATATACGCAATATCCTGGAGTTTTCAGACAATTTTGAAGGGACAAAGGTCGTCAAACTGGAAACGAACTACCGCTCCACCGAACCCATCCTGGAAGCGGCAAATACGCTGATCGAACACAACTCCAGGCGTTTAGGCAAAAAACTGGTCAGCCACAAAGGGAAGGGAGAGTCGGTAAAACTTCTGCACTCGCTGGATGAGTCTATGGAAGCAAAATCCATTGCCCATGAGATACAGGCACTTTTAGACAAAGGGGTGGACCCCGAAGAGATCGCCGTACTTTACCGTATCAATGCACTTTCAAGATCACTGGAGGAGGGTTTTACCAAAGAGGGGATCAGCTTCAAGTTGATCGGAGGAATGCGTTTCTACGAACGTGCCGAGATTAAAGATATCATCTCCTATTTCAGGGTCATCTCCAACCCTTTTGATGACTTCTCCCTGCTTCGCATTATCAATAAGCCCAAACGGGGTATCGGCAAAGCCTCTATCGAGAAGCTGCAAAAAGCCGCGTATGATGCGCATCTTTCACTCTTTGCCTATATTCAAAAGATGATCACAGGAGAAGTCCCGGCGATCGCCAGCAAAAAAGTTGCGACAGCCCTGGAAAAACTGGTAGAGGATATCGGTTTTTTACGTGAAGAGGTCTCGGATTCTCTTGAAAACTTCATCACCCTCTTTGAAGAGCGCATCAGACTCAAAGAGCACTACGCCGCAATGGTGGATGGATTTGAACGCATCATGAACATCGATGAATTTTATGGATACTTCAGGGATGCTGTAGCAAAGAACCCGGAACTCCATCTCGATGAGTTTCTCAATGATATCTCTCTGCAGAGCGATCAGGACCAGATCGAAGAGAATGCCATCACGATCATGAGTATCCATGCAGCCAAAGGACTCGAGTTTGAACATGTCTTTGTCATCGGCATGGAAGAGGAGTTCTTCCCGCTGCTCGGTGAGGGGTGCAATATGGAAGAGGAGCGTCGCCTTGGATATGTCGCGATCACCAGGGCCAAATCCAACCTCACGCTGTGTTACGTCGACAGCCGATTCTATAAAGGACGCCGAAAAATGATAGACAAGAGCCGCTTTCTGGGTGAAGCCGGTCTCATACAGGATGCCTCGCTCAAGATCACAAAAAGCTCGGCGTTCAAAAAAGGAGATCTGGTCAAACACAAGATCTTTGGTATCGGGCGTGTGCAGGCAGCCAACAAGTCCGGCAAAGAGTACAAACTCCTGATCAATTTCGGCGGAAATAAAAAAGAGATACTCAGCTCTTTTGTCCAGCCGGTCTAATCGTAGGCCGGGGTATCCCTACCCCCAACAGCTTTCTTATATAACTATTGTCGGGGTGAGGACACCCCGACCTCCGAAGGAATCATGTGACATCTATTCAATACGTCATCATCAAAGTTTTGCAGCGCAAAACATACCGACACTATTCACTATTCACCCCAAGGGCACTTGTCACTTCGTTCGGGCGCACTCTTCACTCTTCACTTGATCCCCACAAGGGATCACGATGAACCGTCTGTTTGTTGTCAATAAACCCATCTTCCGCAGCTCCAACAGCTATATGGGCTATGTGAAACGCAAATACGGTACTAAAAAAGTAGGCTTTTCGGGGACACTTGACCCTTTTGCCACGGGATGTCTCATCGTCGCTACGGGCGTCTATACCAAACTCTTTCAATACCTCGATAAGACCCCAAAAACCTACAGGGCTACACTCTGGCTCGGGGCGAACTCTCCGAGCCTTGATATCGAAAATGTCGACTCTATCAAAGAGGTGCACTCTTTCACCCAACAAGAGATCCGGGAGGTACTTACTTCACTGGAGGGTGAGCTCACCTACTATCCTCCCAAGTTCTCTGCCAAAAAGATCGGGGGGAAGCGTGCGTATGAACTGGCACGCAAAGGGAAAGAGGTTGAGCTCAAAACGATCACCTCTACTATTTACAAGATCAAACTGCTACACTATACCCACCCCTTTATACACTTTGAAGCAACTGTCAGCGAAGGTACCTACATACGAAGCCTCGGAGCCATCATCGCAGACAGACTGGGGGTAGATGCGACACTCTCCTCTCTGCACCGTATCCATGAAGGGGCATTCAGGTTTGAAGAGGAGAAAGCGGTCAATCCATTCACACACCTCGCTATCCCTGCCAATCTCTACAGAGGCGATGAAAACTACCTCGAACTGGGGAAAAAGCTCTCAGTGGAATATTTTGAGAACAAGGAGGACGGAATCTATCTGATAGAGACCTCCAACTTCTTTGCCATAATAGAGATCCATGGAGGTCAGGTCAGTTACAAGCTGAACCGGATACCGAAGTTTGAGGAGAATTGATCTTTTTCTCTCTTGAACATTAAAAATAAAAAGGTAAAATTCTTACAAATCTATAGCATATGAAAAAGGGGAATTCATGCGAACAAGTATCTATGGAATATTAACTATTCATACCTTGTTTCTACTTGGATGTGGAGGCGGCAGTACAAGCAATACTGCTACAGTGGACATTGCCGGATTGATCGAAAATAAAGATTTCTACAGGGTCGTTGAAGAAGAAGGCCGATACTACAGAGAAAACTTTGATGGCAATGGGACCCTCATCAAAAATATCTACTTCATGGATGACTCTTTTGATAAGAATACAACAGTTTCTTATTCGATAGACAGCCGTTATGTGTACATCACCGAAAGTGATAAGTCCCTCAGGTGTTCGGTCCAGGATGACAATACTTCGGTTATATTTAAGTGCGCGCGAACCGATAGGAGTGCCAGTGCCGTTCTGTCAACCTATAGATGGCTTACGCTTGAAGATGCAAAAGTACATCCTGAATACTAGATGAAGTGATTGTCTTGCATTCATCATTGTATCCGATCTTCAAATCATCCGTATATCTCCACAAACGACAATAGTCTCTACGGCAATAGCGCAACACTTTTGCCAGGTTACCATAGATGCGAATGGTACGATAGTGCGGGAGGACGATGAAAAAGTAGTGTTCACGCCTGAAAACCTTTTGGGCGGCTACCTTCCGAAGGAACTTCCTCTCCGGCCTGACGATATCAGTATAGGCAAAAGAGATCACCTCTCCATTTTCATCAAGCTGGTACGGCTCATCCAAAATCTCTTTTCTTATACCTTCAGGCCTTGCCCACCATGTCCGGTTAAACACATACCAGTAGTAACGCCCGTCAAATCGGCTGTAGGGCTGCCTGTAACGGTCTCTATGCCCCTGGTTCTTTTGCGCAGGATGCGTATAGTGCCGAGGGTCAAAACGGTAGATACTCACCGTTCGGTTAAAAAGTACGAGGTATCGGGCCGATTTACGCACCTACAGATACTCCCGCAGTATCGCCTCTTTGTGCGCTTTTGCCCCGTCGATGACGGCTTTGGCTTCATTGATCCTGCTTTCCAGAACTTCTATTTTTGCCACGATCTCTTTCTGGGTTTCGATGGATGGAATTTCGATATTGACATTGTTGATATTTTTTACAGATAGACCGGGTTGTGCAGTTCCTGTTTTATACTGATTGAGATTCATCATAACAAGTTTATGATAGAGCCAAATAA
>Ga0209206_10000116_pt1 | contig 15124 bp, 9 predicted proteins | sample ZodSprsou2mmetaG_FD_185478 | JGI IMG/M metagenome (GOLD analysis project Ga0209206, IMG submission 185478) | Hot spring sediment microbial communities from Zodletone spring, Oklahoma to study Microbial Dark Matter (Phase II) - Zodletone Spring... ...
TTTACTACCTGTTCATTTTTCCGGTATGCTATTTTCTGAACCTGGCCGATACCAGGAGGATCCATGAAAGCGGGACCGGACTGATCGTGACCTGCAGGAAATGAATCTTCCGCTGTATATCGCCAGGCGTTATCTGCTGGGGAAGAAATCTCAGAATGCCATCAACATCATTTCGGTGATCTCCATGCTGGGCGTGATGGTGGGAACCATGGCGCTGGTCATCGTTCTCTCTGTTTTCAACGGATTCGACAGTGTGGTCAAATCGCTCATGAATGCATTCGATCCTGACATCGAGGTATCTGCGGCGGAAGGCAAGACCTTTGTTCCAGGACAGGCCATACTGAAGGAACTCCGCACGCTTCCGGGTGTGCAGGCGGTTTCTGAGGTGGTCGAGGAAAATGTATTGCTCCTGTATGGGGACAAGCAGCACATTGCCGTCATCAAGGGGGTGGACGACAGCTTCACGGAAGTCACGGGCATTGATTCCATGATCTATGACGGGACCATGAAGCTGAGGGATGCTGCCAGGCCATACGCGGTGGTGGGCCAGGGAGTGGCCTACAGCCTGCGGGTCGGACTGAACTTTGTGGATCCGCTCTTTGTGTACACCATTGACCGGAAAGCGCGTTTCAGCATGGCCAATCCGGAGGAGGCGATCCGGAGGGATTTCATCTATCCGTCAGGGATCTTTGCCATTGAGCAGGACTTTGACTCCCGGTATGTGATTGCCCCAATCGAATTTGTCAGGGAACTGCTTTCCTATGACCGGGAGTGCTCCTTTCTGGAAATCAAACTGGTCCCGGGGGTTCAGCCAAAAAAGGTACAGGAACAAATTTCCGGGATCCTGGGGGAAGGATTCCACGTGAAGAACAGGCAGCAGCAGAACGAACTCTTTTACCGGGTAATGAAATCCGAAAAATGGGCCATTTTTCTGATCCTCACATTCATCCTGGTGATCGCCTCCTTCAATATCATCGGATCCCTGAGCATGCTGATCATTGACAAAAAGCGGGACATCCGTTCCCTCAGGAACCTGGGAGCATCCAATAAGCTGATAAAAAAAATCTTCCTGACCGAAGGATGGCTGATCTCGGTGGTCGGGAGTATCGGCGGACTCATCCTGGGAACCCTCATCTGCTGGGTTCAGCAACGGTTCGGACTGATCAGGCTGTCCGGAAGCGGGACCTTTGTCATCGATGCATACCCGGTCAGAATTGAGATCATTGACATCCTCCTGATCTGGCTGACCGTTCTTCTCATCGGGTGGATCGCCGCCAGGTACCCGGTTCGGCAGATCAGCAAAAAATACCTCCAACGGATCGAGGAAGATGTGATTGTTTAAAACTTTATGCATCTGCTATTCCCCAATCATCTAATTTTATAAACATCTGAGAATAAACAAGGTCCCTTATTGTAACCATACGGGGGATTACATCGTATCGTGTGTACCGGCCATGTGGGAAAGATTCAGGTGTGTTAAAACCGGGAATGTCTCTATGAAAACGTTCAGGAACTCAATTGCCGCACTCCTCGTATCCATTTCAGCGGTCATTTCCCTGCAGGCGCAGGATGTGATCATCACGGACGTATCACCCACCCCGGTCACCTGCGGCGGGGTGTCTGACGGCACCATAACGGTGACTGTGTCGGGGGGCGTGGGCCTGTACACCTACCTCCTGGTAAAGAGTGCGATCGCAGTTGAAACCAGCGGTGCCATCGCCTCCCAGACCTTCACCTTTACCGGTCACCCGAAATACGGAAGCTACATCATCATTGTTTCGGATTCGGATGATGACACAGGCGACGCTTTCACTTTTACGGGAATCGGCGGACCCGATCCCATCGCCGTCACTTCGGCCGTTGCCACCGACATCACCTGCAACGGGGCGGGAGACGGGACCATCCAGGTTACGGCCACCGGCGAGGAGGGCCATTTCATTTTTGAACTGAACGGTCCCGTCAACGAAACCCGGGAGGACGGCTTTTTCACGGGACTGATCCAGGGAGATTATACGGTGACTGTCAGAGACAGGGACGGATGCCCCTCCACGGATGTGACCCCGGTGCTGACGGTCCACAATCCGACACCGGTTTCCATTGCCATCGACCAGGTGGTCCATGTGGAGTGCTTCGGGGAACAGACGGGGTCCATCGCGATCACTCCGCTAGGGGGGACCCCGTCGGGGTTCGGGACAGGGTATACCTATGCGTGGACAGGACCGGACGGGTTCACTTCCCCGTCGGAGGATATCACCAACCTGGGAAGCGGGGATTACTTTGTGACGGTGTATGACGGGAACATGTGTGCCGCAAACCTTGGTCCAATCACCGTGAACCAGCCGCCACAGATCAATGTCACCCTCACAGGAACCACCAACGTCACATGTCACGGGGGCAATGACGGGGCTGCTTTCATTACCGTGACAGGCGGCACGGGGAGTTATACCTATCAGTGGGAGGGACAGTCGGAGGGTTTTATTTTTTCAGATGAAGATCCCGTCAGCCTGGTGGCCGATGTGTACGATCTGACCGTCACCGACGGCAATAACTGTTCCAGGACCTTCACCGGGCTTGCCACCATTGAGGAACCCGATCCGTTTTCCATCCAGGTGTACGGCACCACCGGCGTGTCCTGCCACGGGGGCAGCGACGGGTCTGCTTCCATCACCCCTTCCGGAGGCACCCCGCCTTACACCTTTTCCTGGTCCGGGGCCGTTTCAGGGTACGCATCCACCGATGAAGATCCCTCGGGCATGCCGGCCGATTCCTATTCCCTGACCATAACCGATTCCAGGGGCTGCAGCGAGCTGTTCCCGGATCTGCTGGTCATTACCGAACCCGGTCCCATTGCAGTGGTGGTCGACGGCACAACGAATGTTACCTGCTTCGGAGGGAACGACGGGTCGGCGGAGATCACGGTCACAGGGGGCACCCCGCCTTTCATATTCAACTGGACCGGCGATGCCACCGGGCACCCCTCTGCAGAAGAGGATCCGGACGACCTGGTGGCCGATACCTACGACCTGCTCATTACCGACGCCAACGGCTGCGTGCAATCATTCGGCAACCTCGTCACCATTGATCAGCCATTTGACATCACAGTTGATGTGGACCAGATCGTCCATGTGGATTGCTACGGGGAAGCCACCGGCTCCATCGACATTACCCCGGCCGGAGGAACCCCGGTATACTCCTTTTCATGGACCGGGCCCAATGGGTTTACCAGCACGTCCGGGGACCTTTCAAACCTGGAAGCGGGAACATACAACCTGAGCGTAACCGATGCCCGTGGATGCGTGAAAACCTTTGACGGCCTGGCCACCGTGAATGAGAACAGCCCGATCACGGCGACTTTTGACCTGACCAACATCTCCTGCAACGGCGGATTGGACGGGGCGATCGATGTCACCGTTACCGGGGGCGTTCCTCCTTATTTGTACGGGTGGACGGGGCCATCCGGCTTTACAGCCCCCACGGAGGACCTGACCGGACTGCAGGCAGGCAATTACCGGCTGACGGTCACCGACGGAGCAGGCTGTATCATGGTCTTCCCGCTGCAAACCCTGACCGCACCAGCTCCCATAAATGCGGAAGCTACACAGGTGAATGTGGACTGCTTCGGAGCCGGCAACGGATCCGTTGATCTGACCCCTTCGGGCGGCACCCCGCCCTACGCATTTGCATGGACCGGTCCCTCGGGTTTTAATCGCAACACGGAGGATCTGGCCGGGATCGGACCCGGGGCATACAGTGTCACCGTTACGGATGCAAATCTCTGCACGGCAACATTCACCAACATTGTAACCATCACCGAGCCCCCCGAGATCACAGTCACCTTCGTGAGCACACATATTACCTGCGCGGGACTGTCCGACGGGACCATCGACATCACTCCTGCGGGCGGCACCCCGCCCTATTCGTTCAGCTGGTCCGGTCCCGCAAGCTTCACATCCGGAGAAGAGGACCTTACAGGGCTTTCAGCGGGCGCTTACAGCCTGACCATCACCGATGCAAACCTGTGTGCGGTCAATTTTCCCAATCTGGAAACCATTACGGAACCCCCGCCCCTTGCCGCCGCATATGTTTCACATGAGGATGTCCCCTGCAACGGTGATGCCGGCGGCTCCGTCCAGATCGATGCAACCGGTGGAACCCCTCCACTGATTTTCAACTGGACCAACAGTTCGGGCGTGACCGTATCGGCAGATGAAGATCCGGCGGGATTTCCGGCAGGTACCTATTCCCTCACCATTTCCGATGCCAACGGCTGTTCACAATCGTACCCTGACTTTGTGACCATTACCCAGCCCCCGCCCCTGACCGCCACGCTGGCCGGTACAAACATCCAGTGCTTTGGAGACGGTGACGGGACCATCACGGTCACTGCCACCGGCGGAACACCGCCATACGAGTATTCCAGAGAGGGGAATGCGGATCCTGCCTACCAGCCGGCCAACCAGTTCACGGGGCTCGGTCCGGGTCTGTACACCATCTGGACCAGGGATGCGAACATGTGTGTGGTGAGCGGGACAATCACCATTTCGGAATCCCCTCAGATCCAGGTGCTGGAGGAGACGGTAACCGGAGAGATCCTGTGCCATGGCGACTCTTCTGTACAGATCTCCGTGAATGAGGTGACGGGAGGGATGGCCCCTTACGAATACTCCGTCAACGGAGGCATGGATTTTCAGTCCACCGGCATCTTTCCCGCTCTGCCCGCGGGGACTTACCAGACCGTGATCCGTGATGCACATGGATGCACCGCAAACGGCGGCCTGCATGTGATCACCCAGCCCGACAGCATTCGCTTCACGCTGATAACAGAGGATATCACCACCTGCTATTATTCGAGGGAGGGCCGGATCACCGTTGCGGGCTCGGGAGGTACGGGCTCGCTCACCTATACCCTCAACGATACATTGAGCCTGCTGTCTGGCGATTTTCAGAACCTGCCGGGGGGACTGCACCGGGTAGAGGCTGAAGATGAAAACGGCTGCACCGCGGACACATCGGTCACCATTCTTGCACCCGCGGAAATCACGGTGACCGGATTGACCATTTCGCACGTGACCGGTTGCAGCGGAGGGACCAATGGCACCGCGACGGTTTCAGGAACGGGGGGAACCGGGACCCTGACCTTTGCGCTGGACGGAGGGCCTTTCCAGGCAGGGGGAACCTTCAGCGGACTGCCTGCCGGAGTGCACACCATCACCCTGAAAGACGACCTGGACTGCACCAGGGATACCTCCTTTACCATTTTGGAACCGGCACCCATTTCGATCACCGAAGAAACTGTCACCGGCATCACCTGTTCGGGGTTTGGCAACGGGACCGTGCGGGTGACAGCCACAGGCGGTACCGCCCCGCTCACCTATACCCTGAGCCCGGGAACCCAAACCAATGCGACAGGTATTTTCGGGGGACTTACTCCCGGAACATACATGGTCAGTGTGGATGATGCGGAAGGATGCGGACCAGTGGCCTCTTCGCCGATGACCGTCCACGATCCGCCTCCCCTTGTGCTCGAATCCATTGAGGATGAGAACATCAGCTGTTACGGAGCCGGGGACGGACGGATCGGGATGTCTGTATCTGGCGGAATCCCGCCTTATGAATACTCCGTTGACAACCAGTCCACCTGGAGTCCCGACAGCCTCTTCACCGGGTTGCCTCCCGGGACCTATGAAGTCTTTATCAGGGATGCAAATCTCTGTCTCATCCTTGGCGGTATATTTACCTTCACCGATCCCCCCGAGCTGACCCTGGACGTAACCCCGACCCACATCACCACCTGTTCGGGCGATACCACGGGGATGATCACGGCAGTGGCTGCAGGGGGAACCGGGGTCCTTCTCTATACGGTGGACGGACTCTCCTTCCAGGATTCGGGTATTTTCCACAACCTGACCGCAGGGACCTACCCGCTGTATGTGGAAGATGAAAACGGGTGTACGGTCAGTGCACCCACCACCATCCTGGAACCTGATCCCGTGGTGGCGGTCATTATCAAAACCGATGCCACCTTTGGCAACCTGGGCTCCATTACCATCACGGGGGCACAGGGCGGGACCCCTCCCTATGAGTTCGCCATTGAAGGTCCCGGCGGAACGTTTTCGGCGGATACGGTTTACGACATGCTGGATGCGGGCACCTATCATGTGGTCGTCAGGGATCAGCACGGCTGCACGTACGAGGAGCTGGTGGACATCCTGGACGTGGTGCCCCTGGATGTGATGCTTAACATCTCTCACGTGACCTGCTTCGGGGATGACGACGGACGCATTGAATTCGTTCCCCGGGATGCGGTGGGCCAGGTGGAATACTCCATTGACAGCGGGGCCACTTTTGTCAATGAAGCCGTTTTTACGAACCTTCCGGGGAACATCACCTATGACCTGGTAGCCCGGGATGAAGAAGGAAAGGTATTTACCGCACCGGTCACGATCAATGAGCCCGGGGAGATCACCCTGATGCGCACGATCACGCCGGCCGAATGCAATGCATACAGCGAAACAGGGGCTGTCGACATCACCGTGCAGGGGGGGACGGGCACCTACACCTATCTCTGGTCGGATGGCAGCACGGCGGGCGACCGCACCGGTCTCGCCGCGGGCAGCTACATCCTGGAGATCACCGATTCGAATAATTGTATCCGGACCGATACCGTGTATGTGAACAGCCTGGTGATCGTTCAGGCCGACGCGGGAACCGATACCACCATCTGTCCGGGTGGCACTGTCCTGCTGAACGGACAGGGCGGCCACTCCCCGGCCTGGGAGCCCGCTGCATTCCTTTCGGATCCCTCTGTTGCAGATCCGGTGGCCTCCTTCGTCACCCACCCGGTGACCTACGTGCTGACCATCACCGAGGAGATCAGCCCATACGGATGCTATAACACCGACTCGGTGAGGGTGGACCTGTACCCCAATTCCGGGATCAATGCTACGGAGGACACCTTTTTGATCAGGGGCGCTTCCATCCAGCTGAATGTGGAAGGCGGACCGTTCAGCGCATACCGGTGGGATCCTTCCACAGGGCTTGATAACAGTGCCATCCCCGATCCGGTGGCCTCGCCCGTGGAATCGATCCTCTATTCCGTTTTCGGGACGAACCAGTACGGCTGCGAGGAGTCGGACTCGGTTTTTATCGAGGTGATCGAAGACATCCGGGCATACAACGTTTTCTCGCCCAACGGGGACGGAGTGAACGATTTCTTTGACATTGAAAATGCCTGGCGTTTCCCGGATATGATCGTGGAGGTATACAGCCGCTGGGGCGACCGGCTCTTTTCTTCAAAGGGATACGACGACGGCAGCAGATGGGACGGAACGGCCCGGGGCAGGGATGTGCCGGTGGGAACATACTATTACGTGATCATCCCATACAGCGGAGCAAAACCGATTACGGGCAATGTAACAATCATCCGATAGCATGAAAAGGGTACAATGCATACTATTCCTGATCGTCCTTGCGGGGACCGGCGGAGTCCTGGGACAGCAGATGCCGCACTATACCCAGTACATGTTCAACGACTTTGTGATCAATCCGGCCATTGCGGGGATCTACGATTACTACCAGATCAGGACCAATCACCGGTTTCAGTGGGTCGGCCTGGTGGATCCACCCGTCACCAATTCCATCGCCTTTTACGGTCCCCACGCAAGGATGGACATGGGCTACGGAGGATATGTGTACAATGATGTCACCGGTCCCACGAGCAGGACCGGCATCACCGGCTCCTATGCCTATCACATCGGCATTACCCGTGATATCAGGCTCTCCATGGGTATTTCGGCAAGTATCATGCAGTTCCGGATCGACGGAACGCAGCTGAATCCCAAAGACGTTTCCGACGAAAGGATCCTCCAGGTGGTCAGCACCACCTACCTCCCCGATGCCGGGATCGGGCTTTACCTGTATGCGGATGAGTTCTATGTGGGCCTTTCCGCAGCCCAGCTGCTCAACAACAACCTGAAGATCTTTGACGACAGGAACGGACTGAACCGTTTGAAAACGCATATCAACCTGACCGGAGCATACCGGTGGGAGGTGGATCCTGACTGGATCCTCGAGCCATCGGTAATGGTCAAGGGAACCGCCCCGAAAGAGCTGAGTTTCGATATCACGGCCAGAACCGAGTGGAAAAGGACCGTCTGGGCAGCTGTTTCCTACCGTTTCCACGAATCCGTCGGGATCCTGATGGGATACAGCTACCAGGAAATGCTGTTCTTCGGTTATGCTTATGACATCGGTACCTCGGATCTCAGAAAATACAACACCGGGACACATGAAATCATGATCGGTTACCGTTTTAACGATATCAAATAGCCGTCATGCGTTTCCGTTTCCTGAGCCTTTTGCTGATCCTTTCCCTTCTGCTTCCCGGCGGGTGTGCCAGGAAAAAGCATATCAGGGGAAAGGAATACGTGGACCGGGAAGTGCTGGTGGACATTCTGGTGGACATCCACCTGGTGGACGGGATCACCAACGACCGCAAATTTTACCGCCGTTATGAACAGGCGGACAGCGTGGATTTGCTGTCCCCCATTCTGGAAAAGCATGGTGTCACCCATGCGGAGTTTGATTCCACGATTGCCGAGTACAGCCGCCACCCCCTTTTGCTGGACCAGGTGTATAACGATGTGCTCATGAAGCTGAATGTGATGCTTGATGAGAACGACCGTGAGGAGGATGAACCTGAAGGCGGTACCGGAGGACCTCCTCAGTAAACCAGCAGTGTAAGCAGCATGACTGCAAACCCGATCATATATCCGGAATAGATCTCCGATGAACGGTGCTCCCCGAGCAATAACACTGCACTGCCGGTCAGGCCGGAGGCAAGCAGGGTGAGAATCAGGATCCACAACAGGGGTGTACCGTATATCAGGATGAGCGCTATGATCAGTCCCGTTATTCCCCCCAGGCCGGTCATGTGACCGGACATGTTGAACCAGTAGCGGACCAGCAGCAGGATAAAAATGGACAGGGTGACGGCAATGGCATAGCTGTGAATGATCCTGTTGAGTGGAAGCCGGAGAAAATAAACAAGGGTGATCGTGTAGAGGATAAAGGTGATCACCATGGGGATCAGGCGCTCTTCCCTGGATGCGTGATGCGTCCCGGCGATCAGGTTCCTGTAATAGAAAACGGGGACCATGATCAGGGGGAAAAGCAGGGTTCCCAGAGCCATGACCATCAAAATGGCCCTTTTTGCATCAGGCTCAAGCAACGCCAGATAGGTTCCCGAATTCAGCAGGATCACCAGTCCGAGTGTGGGCATCAGAAGGGGATGAAAAAGGAAGGAGATCACACGGGCAGGCACCTTCATATACATCAATATTACAACTGTTTGCGCAGCCTGGCCACGGGTAATCCCAGCTGCTCCCTGTATTTTGCCACCGTCCGCCTGGCGATGTGGTATCCTTTTTCATTCAAAATGGCAGACAGTTTGTCATCGGTCAGGGGTTTTCTTTTGTCCTCGGCCTGGATGCAGTCCTGCAGGATCTTTTTAATCTCCCTGGTGGAAACCTCTTCCCCGCTCTCTGTCTGCATTCCTTCGGAAAAGAAATATTTCAGCGGGAAAATCCCGAAGTGTGTCTGGATGTATTTGCTGTTGACCACCCTGGAAATGGTGGATATATCCAGGTTCGTCATATCGGCAATGTCCTTCAGGATCATAGGCCTCAGCCTGGTTTCATCGCCCTCGTAAAAATACGCTTTCTGGTATTCCAGGATGGCATTCATGGTCAGCAGCATGGTATTCTGCCGCTGCCGGATGGCATCAATGAACCACCTGGCTGAATCCAGCTTCTGCTTCACGAATGTGATCGCATCTTTCTCATCCCGGCTTGCGGAAGACTTGTTGGCATTGTAGCTTTCGAACATGTCCGTATAGGTCTTGCTGATCCTCAGTTCCGGAACATTGTTTGAATTCAGGAACAGCTGCAGCTCCCCCTCGTTCTCCTCGAGGATGAAGTCCGGCACAATATGGTGGAACAGCCTCTGCTGGTTATCCCCCATGGATCCCCCGGGTTTGGGATTCAACCGCAATATTTCTTCCAGCGCGGCCTTCAGTTCCTCCTCGGTGATGTCGAGCCGCTGGATGATCTTGTCATAATGCTTGTTGGTGAACTCCTGGAAGTGGTTCTTGAGGATTTTGTGCGCCAGTCTGGTCACCGGATTCTCCAAATCCTTCCGGTTGATCTGGAGCAGCAGGCACTCCTGCAGGCTCCTCGCACCGACCCCGGCCGGATCGAACTCCTGGATGATCATAAGCACTTCATGCAGCTCCTCATAGGATGCTTCCATCCCCACTGTAAAGGCCAGGTCATCCGCAATGGCTTCAAGTTCCCGGCGCAGGTATCCGTCGTCATCGATGTTCCCCAGGATGTATTCGGCGATCACTTCCTGTTCCTCGCTCATTTTTCTCAGGCCCAGCTGGCTTTTTAAATGCTCCCGGAAGGTGCTTCCCATTGTAAAAGGGATTTCCTCCCTTTTGTCATCCGTTGAATAATTCTGGGTGTTCAGCCTGTAGCTGGGGATCTCATCATCCTCGATGTAGTCCTCGAGCGAGAATTCATCCTGGTGATCTTCCCCCTGTTCATCCTTCTGCTCCTCCTGCACTTCGTAAGGGTCCTCCTCGCTGCCTTCCTCCAGTACCGGGTTTTCCTCAATCTCTTTCTTGATGCGCTGCTCCAGCTGAATGGCAGGGATCTCCAGCAGCTTGATCATCTGGATCTGCTGCGGGGACAGCCTTTGTAAAAGTTTCTGCTGAAGCTTCTGTTTAAGCATATTTTCCGGGTTTAAAACTCGGCACTCCTGGGTGTCCTGGGGAACGGGATCACATCCCTGATATTGCTCATCCCCGTAATGAACATGAGCAGCCTTTCAAAGCCCAGTCCGAATCCGCTGTGCTCCACAGTACCAAATTTACGAGTTTCCAGGTACCACCACAATTCATCGGCTGATATATTCATCTCCCGCATCCTGTTCTGCAACCTGTCCAGCTTTTCTTCCCGCTGGGATCCCCCGATGATCTCGCCGATCATGGGAAACAGCACATCCATGGCCCTGACTGTTTTCCCGTCATCGTTCTGTTTCATGTAAAATGCCTTGATCCCGCCGGGATAATCGGTCAGGATCACCGGTCTCTCGAAATGCTGCTCCACCAGGTACCGCTCATGCTCGGCCTGCAGGTCCAGCCCCCACTCCACCGGGTATTCAAATGTCCGGCCGGCCTTCCTGAGGATCCGGACGGCCTCTGTATAGGTGGTGCGTTCAAAGGGATGTTTCAAAACAAATTCGAGTCTTTCCAGCAGCGTTTTATCCACCATCCTGTTCAAAAACTCCAGGTCATCCCCGCAGTTTTCCATGATATCCCTGATCAGGTACTTCAGGAAATCCTCGGCCAGATCCATGTTGTCATGGATATCATAGAAGGCCATTTCCGGTTCGATCATCCAGAATTCCGCCACATGCCTGGGGGTGTTGGAATTCTCGGCCCTGAATGTGGGTCCGAAAGTATAAATGGAGGAGAGCGCCAGGGCTCCCAGCTCACCTTCAAGCTGTCCGGAAACCGTCAGGTTGGTCGGCCGGCCGAAGAAATCCTGGCTGAAGTCCACCGATCCGTCCTCTTTCCTGGGAATATGATCCAGATCCAGGGTGGTGACCCTGAACATGGCTCCTGCTCCCTCGGCATCCGACGCCGTGATGATCGGGGTATGCAGGTAGAAAAAGCCGCGGTCGTGGAAATATTGGTGAATGGCAAACGACAGGGCATGCCGGATACGGAAGACGGCCCCGAATGTATTGGTCCTGAACCGCAGGTGCGCGATCTCCCTCAGGAATTCGAATGAGTGTCCTTTTTTCTGAAGCGGATACACGGCCGGATCGGCATCCCCGAGCACTTCAATTTCCCCGGCCTGGATCTCCACCTGCTGGCCCTTCCCGGGAGATTCCACGAGCAATCCCCTGACGGCAATGCTGGAGCCGGTGGTCACCCGTTTCATCACTTCCTCAGGGAATGATTCCATCACTGCGACCACCTGGATGCTGTGTATTACCGTACCGTCATTCACCGCGATGAAAGCCACCTGGTTATTGCCCCTTCGGGTTCTTACCCATCCTTTCAAAAGAACTTCCCGGTTGGTCTCACCGGAGCCAAGCAACTCTTTCACTGTTGATCGCTTCATCATATATGAGATAGATTTGATTACCCCTGCGCATCCGGTGGGATCATGCGCATGGGTTCCACAGTTTACAAAAATACAATTTTAACATTTTCCATCCGTTAACATTGTAAAATCCGGGAAGAATCAATTATTTTTACTAATTGTCTAAAAATCTGACGATGGAACAAGAGCGAAAATCCATCCTGGTGACATGGGATTTTTCCCAGGTATCATCCCATGCACTGAAACATGCGATCAAGATCGCAGGCATCCTGAAGAATCACATCGTACTGTTCCATGTTGTGAAGGATCAGGCCCAGGAAGGCCAGGCCATGGAGGAACTGAAGCAAACCGTGGCCGGGATCAAAAAGGAACATGGTGAGGATGTGGATTATGTTGTTCGCTCAGGTAAAATATTCAAGGAGATTTCCGATTACGCATCCAAAGAGGATAACAAGGTGAATTTCGTGGTGATGGGCACCCATGGAATGAAGGGCAGTCAGAAATTGTTCGGGAGCTGGGCACTGAAAGTCATTGCAGGATCCTCGGTTCCTTTCATCGTTGTCCAGGACGATCCGCCTGCGAAAGAAAGATACACGGATATTGTGTTTCCCGTGGATTTCAGGTCGGAAAACAAAGAGAAACTGCAGTGGGCCATATTTCTGGGAAAGTACCTCAATTCGAAGATCCATCTGTTTAAAGCCCCTATCAGCAACAAAGACCTCCAGAAAAAGGTGAATGTAAACCTGAACTTCGCCGTCAGGTTCCTGATCCAGAACAACATCGAATACGAGATCCATAGCGGGACCAAATACAGCATGTTCCAGAAAGAGATCCTCACCTTCTCAAAAAAGATCGGGGCCGACCTGATCCTGATCACCACCACCAAGCATATCACCACGGTGGATTACATCTTTGGCGCCAAGGAACAGTACCTGCTTTCGAACAGCGAAAAGATCCCCATCATGTGTGTGAATCCCAAATCCAATTTTGCAAAGGTGGGCCAGTTCATGTACGGTTAAATGTCAATTGAAGTCCACCAAATCACCAAAGTTTACGGCACCCAGACGGCTGTGGACCAGGTTTCCTTCAGTGTCCGCACCGGAGAGATCGTCGGGTTCATCGGTCCAAACGGCGCGGGCAAGTCCACCACCATGAAGATCATCACCGGGACCCTCCGGCCCGATGCGGGGTCCGTGAAGGTCAAAGGGATGGAGATCGCATCGCACCTGAAAGAGATCAGAAAACTGCTCGGTTACCTGCCCGAGCACAATCCCCTTTACCTGGAGATGTACATCCGGGAATACCTGCTTTACGTGGCCGGCCTGTATCACATCACAGGCAGGCAGGCCCGAAAAAGGATCGACGAGACGATCGCGGTGACAGGTCTGGCGCCGGAAGCCCGTAAAAAGATCGGGGACCTTTCAAAAGGGTACCGGCAGCGGGTAGGACTGGCACAGGCACTTATCCATGAACCGGATATCCTGATCCTGGATGAACCCACCTCGGGACTTGATCCGAACCAGATCGTGGAAATCAGGAACCTGATCTCGAGGATCGGCAAAGAAAAAACCGTGCTACTCTCCACCCACATCCTTCAGGAGGTGGAGGCCATCTGCGACCGGGTACTCATTATCGACAGGGGCAGGATCGTGGCCGACGGCATGGCCGGTTCACTTGAGAAACAGGGAGCGCAACAGAAACAAACCATTCACATTGAAGTGGACAGGGAGACGGATCCCGCATTATGGAAAAAACTTCCCGGGATCGCCCATGTCAGGACCCTTGAAAACAACCAGTTCCTCCTGGAAACACATGAATCAAGGGATATCCGCGCCGATATCTTCAATTTTGCCGTGAATCAAAATCTGATCATTCTTTCCTTCTCGCTGAAGAAAAAAAGCCTGGAAGAAGTCTTCAGGGAACTGACACAGAAATAATGGCATTGATTTTGTTTACTTATTTTATATATTTACCGACTTAAAATGTTAACCAAATGATGATCCTATGAAATTGAGACTGATAACTTTTGCAACAGCCCTTCTGGTAGCAGGATCTTTGTCTGCGCAGACCCTCACTGAAGTGATCAACGAGTTCAATGAAGCCGTGGCCAAAGTGAACAGCCAGGAATATGAATCCTCTGTGGAGCATTTCAGGCAGGTACTGGCCCTTGCGGAGGTCGTCGGAGATTCAGCTTCGGATCTGAAGATGAAGGCCGAGGAGCAAATCCCCCTGGCCTATTACCGTCAGGCGACCGCCTTTATGAAACAGAAGAATTACGATGATGCCATCCCCTATCTGGAAAAAACCGTGGAATCTGCAACAGAGTACGGCAACAACCAGGAATACAGGGAAAAGTCACTTCAATACCTGCCCGCGCTGTATGTCATGGAAGGAAACAAAGCATGGAAAAACGACAACCATGCCGATGCGCACACCTATTTTGACAAAGCACTGGCACTGAATGAAAGTCTTTACAAGGCACACCAGGGCAAAGGGCTTGTGTTCCTCGATGAAGGAAAGACCGACTCCATGCTCGAGGAATTCAACATGGCGAAGGAGGGTGCCATGGCAGCAAACGATGAAGAAACGGTGAAAGAGATCAACAAAGTGATTGATGATCACTTCAACAAGCTCATCAAAGCGGAAATGGACATGGTGGATCCCGAGGATGTGGATTATACCTATGTGGTCGAGGCCTGCGAAAATGCCCTCGCGGCCAATCCCCGGAATCCGAGGGCCCTTTATCACCTGGCCCTGGTAAACAATAAGAAAATCGAATTTGATGCCGCCATTGACTACGCATTGAAGGCACTGCAATTCGAGACCGATCCCGTCTGGATCTCGGCCATCAATTTCGAGCTGGGCCATGCTTACCAGAATACCGTGGAATACGAAAAGGCATGTGAGGTGCTCAATAAAGTGGTGGAAGAACCTTTCCTTTCAAGGGCGGA
>Ga0209206_10000117_pt1 | contig 15109 bp, 7 predicted proteins | sample ZodSprsou2mmetaG_FD_185478 | JGI IMG/M metagenome (GOLD analysis project Ga0209206, IMG submission 185478) | Hot spring sediment microbial communities from Zodletone spring, Oklahoma to study Microbial Dark Matter (Phase II) - Zodletone Spring... ...
CAGCCAGTGGGCTGCCAGGGCGGCCACCGCCCAGGTGATGAGCACCCCCAGGGAAATGAGCAAAGAAACGACCTTCCCGATCTTTTTGAATTCATCGATCTTCAGTGTCAAACCACCCTCGAAAAGGATCACCGCCACCGAAATTGAGACAAAGGGAATGAGTACATCCCCCAGGAGTTTGTCCGGATCCAGCCATCCCAGTACCGGTCCGGCCAGAATGCCGAAAAGCAGCAGAAGCAGGATGGAAGGGATCCTGAGCCGCCAGGAGATCCACTGCGCACCGAATCCCAGGAGCACGATCACTCCCAGGCTGATCAGTATGTGTTCAGAACCGGTCATGCCGTTCGATCTGGCCGGTGGTCGTTTTCCCCCGCCCGGCCGATCCTAATCTGTTTTTTTGTATGTTTACAAGGCCGATAGAAACAGGTAACATTTACAGATAACAATATAAGGAGCCGGGGGTTCAGATGCAAATCCCGGATCCGTCCCCATCCGAACCTGAAAAAACACCATCACGATGAAAAAAACAATCCACCTTATCGCGTCGATGACACTCTTTCTGATGTTCATGGTCCGCCTCTCTTTTTCACAGTCCGCCGCAAACCCGGAATGGATCCAAACCGACGGGAACCGTTTCGTGAACGAGTCCGGCGAAACGGTCATCTTCAGGGGCGTCAACATCCGGGACCCACACAACCTGGAAATGGACGGGCACTGGACACGATCCCATTTCGAGGAAGCGAAACAATGGGGTGCAAACGTGATCAGGCTGCCGGTCCATCCCCGCGCCTGGAGGGCAAGGGGAGGGGACAACTATCTCCTGCTGCTCGACCAGGCGGTGCGGTGGGCGAACGAGCTCGGGCTCTACCTGATCATTGACTGGCACTCCATCGGGAATCTGAAGGAGGAAAAATTCCAGCACAACATGTACGTGACCACATTTGAGGAAACGAAGGATTTCTGGGATGTCGTCTCCTCCCGGTATTCCGGGGAACCTGCCGTTGCCATGTACGAGCTGTACAATGAGCCCACCGTGTCGGGAGAACGGTTCGGGGAGATGTCATGGCCGGAATGGAAAAAGATGAACGAGGAAATGATCCGCATCATCAGGGAAAACCATCCCCTGTCGGTCATCCTGGTTGCGGGCTTCGACTGGGCCTATGACCTCACTCCCGTGAAAGCGGATCCCGTCGAAGCCACGGGGATCGCATATGTGAGCCACCCCTATCCCCAGAAACGCAGCGCACCCTGGGAAGAGCAATGGGAGCGGGACTGGGGATTCGTGGCCGATCGGTATCCGGTGATCCTTACGGAGATCGGTTTTGCCCTCCCTGAAGAGAAGGGGGTGCACATGCCGGTAGAAGGGGACGAGACCTACGGGGAGGCGCTGGTGGCGTTTTCGGCGAGAAGGGGAATTTCCTGGGTGGTATGGTGCTTCGATCCCGACTGGTCGCCCCACATGTTCACCGACTGGGATTACACCCCCACCCGGCAGGGGACCTTTTTCAGGAAAGTAATGACCGGCGGTGACCTCTCCGGCAGCGACTAGAGTGACTGCTTCAGCTTTTCCAGCCCCTTCAGGTTCCTTTCCAGCACCACGCGGATGTCTTCCCCCTCCGTGTGCCCGATGATCCCGAGGGGACCGTCGTAACCGGATGCCCGCAAAACCCGCAACATTTGCAGCTCCTTCTCCCCGTCCCCCAAAGTGATGATTTTGGGACCGCCACTGCTCATCCCGTTGATGTTCACGGCCGAAAGGTGGGGCAGCATCAGGGGGAACAGCTCCCCGAACCGGTCCATGTGGTTGTGGCCGTGGTGGAAGTTATAGACCATTTTTAAATGATCCGAACCGATTGTTTCGATGATCCGGACCTGGTTCTCCGGTTCACCGAACCAGTCCCCGTGGTTGTAAAGCGCCACCGTGCAGCCGATCTCCTCCGCCCGGCGGAGCACCTCCTTCACCGCGCCGATGGCAGTCTCCAGATTCTCTTCACCGGTCCCCCCGAAAACCCATGCGGGAAAACTGACCCATAGTTCGGTATGTGTCCCCGTCCTTTCCAGGATCTCCAGGACGGTTTCGTTCGCCGTATTCAGAAGTCCCTCCCCCTGCGGCTCCACCCAGAGCCATACTGCCTGCAACCGGATCCCGTGCTCCTTCAGCGTCCGGATCTCCTCTTCGAAAGAAGCCAGGTGCCTGTCACGGTAGTCGTAGGCCAGCCTTGTGATACCAAGCTCCTCCAGCATTCCGGCCCGCTGTTCCGGGGTCCTCTCCGCGGCATCGAAGGGGACGATGCACCAGGCCACCAGGTTTTCCCTGTCGAAAAGATCTTTCGGGACGCTTTTCACGCCGGACCTGCATCCCGGGAGCTGGATCAGCATCATTGCCATCATCAGAGATACGACTTTTACCATGGTCATCTGTCATCGGCATAATACCTGCCCAGCCGGGCAATAATGGCTTTTTTTACCTCCAGCGAATCGATGATCCCCGCATGCCTGTAGACCACCTCTCCGCCCGGGGCCACCAGCATTGTGTAGGGGAGGTTCCCCTGCCACACGGGGTCAATGAGCTCGATAAATCCGTATCGGTCGTCCGTCTCCACCATGTAATTGTCAAATGCGGCATGCTTATCCTCCAGAAATGCGCGCACTTTGTCCTCCAGGGAAGGGTCGTCCGTGGTGACCGAGACCACCTGGAAATCCCGGTTCCCGTATATGCGCTGAAGTTTCACAAGCTCCGGGAATTCAATGATGCACGGTCCGCACCAGGTGGCCCAGACATTGATCAGCCGCAGTTTGTTGCCCGGGTTGCTCACCAGCTCCTTCAATTCCTCCTCCCCGATCAGTTTCACCTCCACGGGTTTCTCCTTCCATTGCTCGTCCAGCTGTCTTCTCCATTCCGCCTTGGAGATCCATTTCATGGAACATCCGAATGCCTTTGTGGTTTCCACCGGTACCGGCTCACCGGCAAGCAGGGCTTCAACGGCATCCCGCGCATCCCGGCTGGCTGGTTCTTTGTAGGGATCTTCCGTGTCATCGAAACGGCCCCTGTACCGGAGCTTTCTTTCTTCATCGAAGATGAACACATGGGGGGTCGCGGTGGGACCGTAGGCGAGTGCCGTTTCCTGGTCATCCCCGTCATACAGGTACGGGAAATTAAACGCCCGGTCCGATGCCCTGATCTTCATCTCCTCAAAAGTGTCCCCCAGGTCGGAATAACCCAGCTCCTCCGGGCAAACCGCACCGGGATGGTTGGAGGAGATGGCCACCACCTGCAGCTGTTCCGGGGGGTAATCCCCGTTCAGCTGCCTGATCCGCTCCTCGTAAGCCTGGGCGGTGGGACAGTGGTTGGCTGTAAAGATAACGGCCAGTACTTTCGCCTCCCGGAAATCCTCCAGGGTATGGATCAGGCCGTCGGTGCCCGGAAGCGCAAAGTCCGGCGCTTTTTCGCCGATTTCCAGGATCCGCGGATCCTGTGCCCGGGCGGCGGTCACAAATGCCAGAAGTCCGAGGGTTGCCATGAACGCAACCTGTTTATGCAATGCCATCATACCATGTATTTATTGTGCGTATTGAACCATTCTTCAGCAAAGATGACAATCCGGTGATCTGTTCATTCCACGGTACGGTCGAACGGGATCCCCAGCTTCTCATAAAGCTGTCTGCGCGCCGCCTTGTCCCCCTCCAGCACCCTGCGGGCATGGCCCGCTACCTCGGCGGCTACTTTGCGGGGGACCACGATCACCCCGTCCCCGTCGGCCACCACCACATCGCCGGGACAGACCAGCACTCCCCCGATGGATACAGGCCGGTTCACCGATTCCAATTCGTTCCTTCCGGGCCGGATCCCCCTCCCTTTTTCACGGAGATAGAGGGGGATTTTTTCCAGTCCCACCTCGTCGGTATCCCTGGAGGAGGCATCGGTCACCACCCCCACGGCACCATGGTCCTTCCAGTTCATGATGTTGTTGGAACCGATGGATCCGATATCCAGCTCCTCCACGTCGTCGATCACGATGGCCACTCCTTTGTGAATGAGCGGCACAAAGGCTTCCGAGGAGTAGTTGCTGTAAAATTCACCTTCCCACTTGCTGAACTCCTCCCCCGGAGCGGGACGGTCTAACCTCTGGGTGGGCACATAACGGACCGTCAGGGCGATCCCCCGGAAGATGTGGGAAAGGGATTCATAATCCACCCAGGAGGGATGGATCGCCGGGTCCACAAGTCCGGTGCCGGGCAGCCCGGCCATATCCATGCCATCCGATACATCGGCCACCCGGAGGCCTTCGTACAGTTCGAGCAGTGCAAGGTCCTCCGCTTCGGTATACCAGGTGCTTTCAATGAAGCTGTACCCGGACATCATTTCCGATACATCGGCCTGCTGGGCCGGGCATCCCAGGACGGCAGCCATGGCAAAAAGCGTGATCAGTGTTTTTTTCATCGGTTTATTTTTTTATGGATCATGTTGCAACCCGGAACAGGCCGGGTTCACAAAATAATCAGTTTTTCTCTTCTTGTCAAATCCAGTCCCTCGATCACCAGCAGGTAGGTTCCGGCTGCCAATTCTCCTGTCTCCACAAGGGCCTCGCCGGTAAACTGCAGCTCCCTCAGCACCCTTCCGTCCAGGTCCAGGATCTTCACTCCGACGGGCAGATGGTGGTCACACTCCACATACAGGAAATCTTTTCCCGGATTGGGATAAATCCTGATCCCGGAGAGGAACTCCCCCCGGCCTTCTCCGGGCAGTGTGGTCTCCCGGGTGCCTGTGCCCGGCATCTCAAGGACCTCGACTTCCCGGGAAAAGGAGATGTCCGGATTCCCGGCACTGACAGCCACCAGCTGAACGATCCCCGCTTCCACGGCTGCCAGGACGCCGGACACGGGGTCATACCTGACCGCACCGGTGTCCCCGGACAGCTGAACAGCATATCCCCGCTCTGCCGCATTGGCGGGAGTCACCAGCACTTCCACCACAACCGTGTCGCCCGCCTCCATCGTGTCGATGTCCGGACCGGAATAGATCCCCGCAACTGTCACCCTCTCCCCGCTGAAGAAGGAGGGAGGCCGTTCGGCGGTCCGCATGAGGCTGTAGGGATGCTCCGCCATCATCTCTGCTGCATAAGGGGTCTGCCACTCTCCGAATACTCCGTCCAGGGTGTGGTCGAAATTGGGCACGCAGTGTCCGTTGGGAAGTCCTCCCCAGGACCAGGAGAGCCATCCGATCTCATTTTGGCCGGCTACTTCCAGTCCGGTTCCGTAATCCAGGAGGTTGCAGTCGGGGTACCTGGTGGGGGAAGGACCCTCCCCGATGATGACGGGGAGCCCTTCGTTCACCGATTCGGTGGCCACCCGGTGGTAGTTGTCCGTGTCAGGCCAGTAGGAATGGACCGAGAACAGGATGTTGTGCAGGGGGTCGTGGTCGAGGATCTCCTGCCAGGTGGCGAAGATCACATCCACGTCCTGTCCCCACCTGCTCGCATCGATCACCAGGGGCACCGTATACCCCCATCCCCGCAGGGAATCAATGGCATCCTTGTAGCCTGTTTTGAACTGCTCCGCGGTCACGTTCCCGTCGCCCACCTCGTTCCCGATGTTGAGCAGTGTCCATTTCCGGTTCCGCCGGATCCCGTCGACCAGGTCCGGATGGTTCCAGAAATCCACGCAGACATCCAGTTTCTCCCACTCGCCGGTGGCTGAATGGCATTCCGGCATGGCGATCATCTGATGTGCTATGCACCTTTCGATCAGCTCAACCAGCGTGCTTTCGTCCCCCTCCTCCGCGGTCCACACCAGCCTTACGCAGTTGGCACCCGTTTTTGCGATCTCCGGCAGCAGCCGGCTGCCGTCCCTGTCATCCGACCAGACGAACATCTCGTTCACCCCCCTGAGCACAACCTTTTCCCCTTCCGATGCATACAGATGCCTTCCTTCCACGTACATGGTATCCCCTTTACCGGGGACCGTTGTGCCGTTGCATTGGTCCGGGTCGAGGGAAGGGATGATCCCGGTGCTGCCTCCCGCACAGACCCCGCAGGAATCGATGAAAGCGCCTCCGCCCACCTCACCGCTGCAATCCATCCCGGCGGTGACGAATTTGGACAGCAGGCGGATATAGTTCACCTGGTACCCGCAGCTGTTCTCGGTGACCGACCAGGAATTGAGGGGCCAGCTGGTATTGAAATCCTTGTAGGACTTCTGGGGAGGCTGGTCTTTGGGGGGGGAGATGGATTCGGAGAAACACCTTGCATTGTTGGCCGAAGACCCACAGCCTGAGGGACAGCAACCGTCCCAGTCATACTGCGGGTTCGGACCGCCGGTCAGGTACCCGGGCGGGGGACCGAACAGGGAGGTTCCCACCCGGTCCCACCGGGGACTTCCGTCCGTGAACCAGGAATGGTAGAATTCATTTACCCCGTTCTCCGCCCCGTGATCGTACATGTTGGAGAGGTAGACGAAATTCAGGGGGTTCACCCCGTGCAGGTTGTGCAGGAATGCTTCCGAAGCTTCCCTGGCCAGGGAAGTGATCCCCTCATCCATCCCGTAGGTGATCAGGTTGTGGTTCATGCTGCCCTGGGAGGATTTCACCCCGTTGCTACCCCAGGTATAGCTATCCGTATGGGCCATGTAGGGATCTATTTCTTCCGTATACGCCGAAAGGTTGTCTCCCCCGTTCACCACCGCATCCCTGTATACACTCCTGATCTGGTCCTGTACCGAGGGTGTTCCCCCCGGCAGCGTGGTGTAATAGAGCAGCACCTCCTGGTTCAGGGCTTCGTAGGGATAGGCAAAATGCCACTGGAACAGGTGCACCTGCCTGTAATTGTCGTCAAAGAAATCCCTGAACCCGTCTTCGCCGGTCTCCCCGAAAAGGTAACAGGCCGCTTCCATTCTGGCCATAAAACGGCCGTAATCATCTGTCTCCATCCTCCCCGCTCCCAGTCCCCCTGAATTGTAGGCATCATCGTTGTTATTGAACAGGGAGTCGGGATAAAGCTGCGCCCAGTCCCACGCCCGCAGGGCCCTGGCAAGCAGCGTGTCCGCATACTCCTCATCGCCCGTGGTGCGGTACACGCCGGAAGCCAGGGCGAAGGCGGCGGAGCTGTTCAGGGTGGCGGAGGTATTGGGCGGACCGTAGTAGCTGGGAGCTGTGGCCGAGGAGGGCGGACTCCCGTGGGCCTCCCCCACAATGCTCAGCACGCTCCCGTCCCCCTGTTGCATGCGCATCAGGTGGTCGATCCCCCACCTGGCCTCATCCAGGATATCGGGGACCCCGTTCCCCGATTCCGGGATGTTGTAATCGTCCCCCCAGGCCTGCGGCCTTTCCAGGTACGCCTTCATCAGCTCCACGATATAACCTGCGGTCCAGCTGGTATACTTGTTGTAATCGCCCGCATCGTACCATCCCCCCCGCACATCCTTTTCCGTTTCAGGATTGTCCCGGTCGAAGAAAGACCTGCAGGCTGAATCCTGCTGCGGTCCCAGGTGACTGGCCCCGTCGGCCCAGGCCTCCCCGGCATACTGTGCCTCCTTCGGGAAGCCCGCCCGCTGGTAGAAGAAGGTCCGCATCGCCTGTTTCAGCACCTCATTAAATATATTGTACGCAATGATGAATTCACAGGAGCGCACATTCTGCTCCTCATCCAGGACGAAGTAGGTGCCCGGCGCATCCACCTGCGTGAAATCAAAATGCCAGGCCCGGTCCCCCGATGAGGGATCGGTGGCTCCGTTGTTCCATTCAGCGCACGGTGCCCTGAATACCTTCTCACCGGTGGAAGCATTGACCACCGCGTAGTAGGTCCCGGGCCGGAAGGATTCGTCCCCGTCGAAGCCGGTCTGCGGATCCCTGATCACCGCCACCTTCCTGGAGTCCGGCAGGTATCCGAACTGGTCCACGGTGATGTAACGGGAATTATCTTGTCCGGATATACTGCTGGATAGCAAAAAAAAGCAGGTAAACAGAATTGTGTTTTTCATAAACAAGTTAATGGAGTTAATAGAGCGCCGTTAGTCGTTAGTCGAACCGGAGCGAAGCGGAGCTCGCGATGGCGAAGCCGAGCAAAGTCGAGAGTCGAGAGTCGCGAGTCGTTAGAGGTTAGGTCCCTAGCTCCCCTTCCCTACATCTCCCACCCCGGGCGGTACTCCCGGTACAGGTACCGGTCCGCCTCCGGAAGGTTGGTTATCTTCATTTTTTCAGAGTCATATTCCACCCTTTCTCCGGCCCTGAGCGCCACCGCTCCCAGGAGGATCGTCTCGGTGACCGCACGGGCCCTGTCGAAATGGCCCGGTGAAGGATTGCCGCTCCGGAACGCATCGATCCACACCCGCTCGTTCCGGGTCACCTCCGTGTCAGGGGGTTCCGCACTGCCGGTGAATTCGACCATCCTGCTTTCCGGGAGGATCCTCGGCCTGTCCCCGTGAAAACTTCCCAGGATCCTGCCCTGGTCCCCCACGAACATCATCCCCTCCCGTGGTAACGCTTCGCCTGCAGCTTTCAGCTCGTCCGGAAGGAAGGGCTTCATGCCTCCGTCATACCAGAAAAGTTTAAACGGGGGCAACTCCTCCTGCTGCGGGAAGCCGAACTCCACCATGCAGGAATGGGGAAAGGCCACGTTGTTCTCTTCCTGCATGCTCACCCCATCCTCGATCCTGCAGGTGGTTGTGCCGTAAGCGGTGGCACACAGGGGGGCCGAACGGATCCCGAATTGCAGGAACAGGGGCCACAGGCTGTAATGTCCCATATCGGCGATGCTCCCCCCGCCGAAATCGTACCAGCCGCGGAATACCGCGTGGGTGTAACTGGGATGATAGGGGCGGTCGGGAACGGGACCCAGCCACATGGACCAGTCCAGGCCGTCAGGGACAGGCGGCGTTTCCACGGGGTTGGAGGTCCACTGCGGCCACACCGGGCGGTTGGACCAGTTATGGATCTCCTTCAGCTCGCCGATGGCACCCTGCCTGATCCAGTCGAGAATGGTCCGGTTACCGCTCCGTTCGCTCCATGCCAGCAGGTGGGTATTCACCCCCGTTTCGATGGCCGTGTCGATGGTCACCCTTGCCTCATGCATCCGGTTGGCGATGGGCTTATGGATCACCACATGTTTCCCTTTCTTCATGGCCGCCACAGATACCGCAGCATGCAGATGGTCCGGGGTCATCACCTTCACCGCGTCGATCCCCTTCTCCTTCTCCAGGAGTTCCCTGAAATCGATATAGGAAGCACAGCCCTTGTACCTGCCGGAGCGATGGTTTTTTGCATAGAATTTTTCCACCAGTTCCTTACCCAGGTCCCTTCCCCCGGGAATGCCGGCCAGCCCCGCACCCCAGTCAGGGTCCTCCAGCGCCTCCCGCACCGTGTTCCGGATGCCGTAACGGGACCAGTCCACATAATCGGTGGTGAACCGGTTCGGATCGCAGACGGAGGTGACCTGTACATCGGGGAACTGCAGCAGATCGGCCAGTTCACGGATGCCCTGGGTCCCGCACCCGATGTAGGCGATGTTCATTCTGTCGCTGGGAGCGACCCGGCCGGACCGGCCGAGCACGTGTCCCGGGACTACGGTGAATGCCGCGGCTGCCGCGGTTGTACCGACAAATTCCCTTCGGGAGATCTTGTTTCGTGGTTTCATGGATGCCGTTTTACATTTGATTCTCAAGATATGAAATATATTGCATTTGAGAGGCCATGTTGCGGAAGGGATAATGCAACAGATTGCATCCGGGTGGTCATAAATCTTCATTATTCCTCAACATCCTCATTAACTGATTATTAACAGAGGAAGACCAGCCTGCCTCAACTTATTTTTATTAAAAATTAAAGGGCGCAGGTCAATCTTGCCGGGGTTTTGCTCTTGCACATTGAAAAAATTTCATATATTGGTCTCTCACCTTATTTATTTTGGAAATTTTAACCAATGTTTAACTAAATTAATCACTATGAGGCTAAAACTACTACTTGTAATGCTGCTTGTGTCCTCAGGCATGCTGATTGCCCAGGATACGATCAAGACGCTGATCATCTCGGAGGCCAAGATGGACCGTGCCGAGCAGGCGTATTGCGAGATCACCAACATGGGGACGGAAGCTGTGAACCTGAAGGATTTCGAGTTCGGGATGATCACTCCGTGGAACGGTTTCCCGGAAGGCGTTTCATGGCCGGACCAGGCACCCCAGGTGGATCACCAGAACATCGAAAGGCTGCCCGATGTGGTGCTGCAGCCCGGTGAATCCTATGTGATCGGAACCGTAAACGATTACACGGAGGAGATGTATGCCAGGGACATCGCCAGGTTCGGTTTCTCATACGACTGGGGCCAGGAGTTCCTGACCAAGGATGAAATGTGGGATCTGATCGACCTGCAGGTGCACGCCTACGAGTCCCCGGGAGGCCCGCTGGACAGCATGTCCCGGAACGATACCGTCCGCGAGCTGAACTACTACCAGGTGATGGAAGTCTGGGGCGGACGTGATGTCTTCTTCCTGAGGCACCACATCTCACCCACCGACTCGGCGGTGATCGACCAGGTGGGCGGACTGTTTTCGGATGGCGATGGCACCAATCCCGACGCGGGTAATGTGGATGTAGCCGGCGTGGAAGGAGCCACGGGCAGCCACATCCTGGTGCGCCGCTTCGACGTGAAACAGGGGAACACCACCTTTGTGACGGGGACCGACCTCACCGATTCCGAGTGGATCCCCATCCCCATGCTGAACGGAGGGTATAACGAACGTCTCCGCGCGGCCATGTGGACCATCGGCAACCACGTGAATGCCTCCCTCGATGAGACCACCCTGGTTTCCTCCACGGTGGATGTGGACTGGGCCAGCAAGACCATGACGGTGCCGTGGGGGATCCGGAACAACGACTCCATCATGTACCAGTTCGATTATGTGCCCGGTCTTGCCTGGCATTACGATTATGCCCCCAGCCACGAGGATTCAGCCTATTCGTCCGTCAGGACGGGCGATGTGCTGACCCTCTACGCCTGCGGGAACACGCTGCAGACCGAGGTGTTCACCCTGGAGGTGGCACCACCCACGACGGATGCCAACATTGTTGTTCCTAAGTACCAGATGATCTACGAAGGCAACAACAGGGGGACCTATGTGGGTGCCGGGATCCCATACGAAGTGACCGACGGGGTGCCCGGGATGGATACCATCCGGGACATTGGCTTTGCCACCCGCGTGGATTCCCTGCTCAAATACCTGGAGAAAGCCCCGAACGCCACCTGGGAGATCGTCTGGGTGGACGGCAACGAACGGACCGACCTGATGAACGGGGACCTTCTCAGGGTGACCGCCGAGGACGGAACTTCCGTGAAGGATTATTTCCTTAAGCTGGATAATTACTTTGAATCCAGGAATGCGGACCTGAGTTCCATCACCTGGCCCGATATCCCCGAATGGCTGAAGGGTATTTACGGCTGGATGGGTGATACGATCCCCAACTGGTCAAGTGCGGTACAGAACTATACGGTTACCTTCCCGGTGGCACTGGAAATTCCGGCACTGGTCGCCAAGACGGCCGATCCCAATGCAACCCTCCAGATAACCAGGGCCAAGAGCCTGTTCGGATCGGTGGCAGACCGGACCGTGACGTTCTCGTGTATTGCCGAGAATGACACCACCATCAAGGAGTACACGGTAACCCTCGAGAAGGAAAAGGATCCTTCTGAGATCCAGCCATGGCTTGGAGAGCCTTTCTTCTCCCAGTTTGTCTGGCAGGACCAGTGGGCCAACTCCTTCATGGAAATCGTGAACCCGGCCACAGCCGAGGTTGACCTCAGCCGTTATATGGTCTATTTCGGTTACATCGACGACCCTGCGGAAGCCATCAGGAGTGCTTCCACTGCCGATGATTTCGACAGCAGGTACAGCAAGTACATCCCGGGATACATCTGGGTGGATACCACCACATGGGCTGCTACCCCGGGCATCTGTGTCCAGGATCTGAACGTGAACCCCATCGTCTATCCGGGTGATGTGTTCGTCATGGCGGATATCTGGTCCACTGGCCAGGCTTACAGCGGCGGCGGATGGGGCCAGGGCAACTGGCCGGCCGAGAACAACACCGATATCAACTTCGGGAATGCCGGGATCAAACCCTGCCCGTGGGAGTCACCGCCCAACGCATGGACTGCACTCAGGCAGTGGACCGGAGGCCACTATTATCTGTGGAAGATCATCGGCGAAGGAGGGGATTCCGTGCTGAACGGCACCAAACCCGCCACGGACCCCAATGACTTCCTCCTGCTGGACGTGATCGGAGTGGAAGGAACGGAAGCCCCCGTGATCTGCGGTGAGACCCTGCATCAGACTTCCGGTTTTACCCGTAAGCCGGAAATCTACCACGGTAATCCCGAACTGGGCGGGTCACTTGGTGATTCTCCCGAAACATCTGAGTGGATCATGGTTGACAGGCCGTACTTCAATCGAATCGGAGTGGGCTGGCCCATGGACATCCTGAGGATCACCGACGGTATCGGATCTCATTATATGGATCCGGTGACCGTGGGGATCTCCACCATTGCATCCACCCAGCACAAGGTGAGCCAGGGTTATTCACTGGATGAAACGATCCTGGGCGAGAAGGAAGGCACCACCGTGGACCAGTTCCTGGCCAAGCTTTCCAAGCTGCATCCCGATCAGACCCTGGTCGTGAAATCAGGCGGTGCAGAGATCACCGGCGATGCCGTGCTGACCAACGGGGATTCCCTTGTGGTGGTCTCCGCCGACGGGACCAATATGTCCAGGTACTGGATCGAGGTCACACCGGAAGGCACATTGAGCAATGATGCATTGCTGACATCTTCGATCTATGACATCATGCTGGAGCCCGTTCCGCTGGTGACCGGTTTTGATATCGGTACCCCGTTGAGGGTGGTGATTTCAGGTGTCAATGTTCCCGCAGGTGCCACGATGAACGTCATCGATGCGAACAATGCCTACGTACCGACCAAGACAGTCAATTTCGACACCCTGTACGTGGATGTGCTTGCATCGAGCAATGTGTTCTTCGAGGTGATCGCAGAGGACGGGGTCACCAAGATCACATACCAGCTCATCCCCAACGGCACTACATCGGATGCCTATGTGACCTCATCGGTCTTCGATGTGGACCAGGATAGGCTGCTGATCAGCCTGATCCCCGAAGGGACCAACGTCGGTGCATTGCTCAGCAACCTGGTGCCGTCCACGGGTGCTTCCATGAAGCTCCTGGACAAACTGGGATATGAGCGTTCGGTGGGCATGGTCGTGATGGATGACAGGCTGGTTGTTACCTCTTACGATCAGACAAACTCGACCACCTACTACCTGGCGATGCTTGAGGAACTGGCCACCTACCTGGCGTATGTGGTTTCCGATGTGTACGTGGTAGACCAGGAGGGACTTTCCATCTTCGGTGCCACCGGCAGTACTTCGGTCTCTGACTTCCTGGCCAACCTGACTCCTGCCGAAGGAGCCACCATGCTGGTCCAGGATGCCAGCGGGCTGAACAAGGCTGGCGGCGATATGATGGCGGAGGATGACGTGCTGCAGGTAACCGCGGCAAACGGCATCAACATCGTCTTCTACGAAGTTGACCTGGATTACACAGGCATTGACGAGCAGGATGCCGCAACCATCCGCATCTACCCGAACCCGAGTTCCGGCCAGCTGTATATTGCCGGAGTGGAACCCGGAACACGGATCCGTGTGTATAATTCGGTGGGTGTGGCAGTGCATGATTTTGTGGCATACAGTGCACTCGAGCAGGTCTCACTGGAAGACCAGCCCAATGGTGTTTACTTCGTCACCGTCAGCAATGGTGACACCGTGAACCGCTACAAGGTGATCAGGCACTAGTCCTGCTTGATTCCTTCACTTTTTTGAGGGTGCCTGCGGGCACCCTCTTTTTTTCTTTCTGAGGGATGTTTTCTCGCAACGTGCTTGCTTGGCTTCGCCAAAAAATGCCAGGTTGCTTCAAAAGCATCCCTCAGATTCCATACAGCGGGTGTATGCCGACGCACTCTGTCCCTGACGGGACCGGAGGAAACTGTCAAAGTTTTGCTAAATTGGGCACCATGAAAAACCGCATCATCACCGGATGGCTCTGCGCCATCCTCGCCATGGCCGGAACGGCCGGTGCACAGATCACACCGCAGGAAGCGGTCTCGCTGATGGAAAAGGGGATCAACCTGGGCAATACCCTGGAACCCCCCGATGAGGGAGGCTGGAACAATCCCCCTGCAAGGGAAGGTTACTTTGATCTTTACAAAGAGGCTGGTTTTGATGTGGTCAGGATCCCGGTCAGGTGGGATGGGCACACATCTTATGATGCTCCCCACCGGGTGGACCCGGAATGGATGGACCGGGTGGAAGAGGTGGTGGACTGGGGCCTGGAACGGGACCTGTTCATCGTGGTAAATGCCCATCATGAAGAATGGATCAAGGAAAATTACAGCAATCCGGCCTACCGGGACCGGTTCGACAGCATCTGGTCACAGATCGCGGTCCGTTTCATGGACAAGCCGGAAAAACTGATCTTCGAGATCATCAATGAGCCGTACGGCCTGACCAAAGCACAAAACGACGAACTGCACCATCGGGTGCTCTCCATTATCCGGAAGACGAATCCCACCCGCAACGTGATCATCCAGGGACACAACTGGGGCGGTTCGGACGAATTGATCGAGATGGCCGTTCCTCAGGACAATTACCTGATCGGTTCCTTCCACTCCTACGATCCCTGGCCGTTCGGGCTCACCGGCGAGGGTCCGTTCGGGTACACCGAACTGGTGGCTCTCCGGAACAAGTTCCGGGCAGTGCAGGAATGGTCGTTTTCCACGGGGATACCCGTTTTCCTAGGGGAGTTCGGGTGTCACAAAGATGCCGACTACAACCTGCGGATGAAACATTACCGGACCTACGTGGAACTCAGCCGGGAGTTCGGGTTCACTCCCTGTGCCTGGGATGACGGCGGAAATTTCAGGATCATGGAGCGGGCATCCAGCAGCTGGAACGAGATCAAGGACATCCTGATCAGCACAACGGCAAGCGCTCCTTCGGATCTGCAGATCTCCCTCCACCAGGATACGATGGTCCGGCTGGGGTGGACCAACAGGGTGGA